>Ga0164313_10006387_pt1 | contig 10401 bp, 21 predicted proteins | sample GuaBasSedimGuay4_FD_113735 | JGI IMG/M metagenome (GOLD analysis project Ga0164313, IMG submission 113735) | Subseafloor sediment microbial communities from Guaymas Basin, Gulf of California, Mexico - Guay4, Core 4569-4, 0-3 cm | ecosystem: Environmental > Aquatic > Marine > Hydrothermal vents...
AAATATAAAAGTCACACAAAGGTGATCAAAACAATTTACAATTCATAGCAGAGATGCTATAATATATTTAACGTTTAAGGAAGTTAAATGCAAGACTACTATATATACATATATTTAGACCCAAGAAAACCCGGAAGATATACTTACAACGAGTTAGTAACATTTCTGTATGAGCCAATATATGTAGGTAAAGGGAAAGGCCGGCGTTATATTTCCCATCTTAATGAACAAAACCATACCAAACAATATAATAATATCAAATTCCACAAAATTAAGAATATAATATCAACTAGTAACCTGCCTATTATAGAGATAATAGACAAAGGGGCAGAAAAAGATATATTAGATAGAGAAACCCTTTTTATCAATACTATTGGACGGATTGTATCTAAAGACGGACCATTAACAAATATAAGAAATACATCCTGGACTAGTAATGTCAACGACACTATTAGTAAAAGTAAAAGAAGCAAAAATAGTAATACAGGCAGAAAATATAAATTCTTGCTTCAACCTATAACAAATGAAATGCTACGAGTTCCTATTGAAAAAATTAAAGAGTATGAATCATATGGATTTATATCAACAGGTATTTGGCAGAGAGATAGAAAAAATAACAGCATGTCAAGAAAAGGAAAAGAAAATCCTATGTATGGAAAAAGTGCTGTAAAAGGAAAGAGGTGGATTATAACAGAATCAAATAAAGTTTTACTTCTTAGTCCTAATGAAATTGTAAATTTAACAGAAGATTATATATTTGGTAGGAAAGTTAAAAAAAATACAAGAAGGCGAATCATCATTGAAAAGGAACAAAATATCAATTTGGGATAATGTGGAAACCAAATAAAGAAATTCATATAACAGGAGAAAAATAAATGAGTTACAATAAGACAAAATGTCAACCTAATTTAGGTCAAGAAGTAGAAAAATATTTAATTGAAAAAGGTGTTCAAACACCAACAATAAAAACATCACTGTCCCGTACGGATAGAATCGATAAAATTGAACATAATATGAAAGAGATATTAGAGACATTGGGCATGGATCTTAGTGATGATAGTTTAATTGAAACACCTAAAAGAGTGGCAAAAATGTATGTAAATGAGATATTTTGGGGGCTCGATTTTGATGCTTTTCCAAAATGTACCACAGTGGAAAATAAATTCAAGTGTGATGAAATGGTTCAATGTAATGATATAACGCTATATTCAGATTGTGAACATCATCTACGTCCATTGGTAGGTAAAATATCTATAGCATATATTCCAAAAGATAAAATAATGGGCCTTAGTAAATTTCCCAGAGTATGTGAATTCTTTTCCAGACGCCCACAAATACAAGAGAGATTAACATTACAAATATTTTATGCTCTGGAATATATTTTGGATACTAATAATATTGCTATTACAATCAAAGCAGATCATATGTGTGTTGCTCAACGTGGAGTTGAAGATTCAACAGCTAATACTATTACTAGCAAACTGGGTGGGGTATTTAAAACAGATATTGCTGCAAGAGCAGAATTCTTTTCGCATGTAAAAAGGTAACTAAAAATGAGTATTTTTAGTAGATGGATTCATCGGATGATGGAGAAAGAACGCATAAAGCTAAACGAATGTGCTGTAATGGCTGATCAACCTTCAGGTCCGGAAGATGAATGGGGTCGTCCTCTTCATATCACAGTTACCAATTGTATTGGCGGGAAGATTGTAAGTTTTAGGAGTTACAATAGACAAACTGATCGTTCTCAAAATACAACCTATATTATCCACCCTGATGAAGAATTCACAGATAGTTTAGCTAAACTGATTAAACTTGAAGAGGTGAAAATGTAATGGGAGATGAATGGTTTAATGATATTTTCAAAACTAAAAAACTTGACCCTAAAATGGATAAACTGCGAGCGAAGATAAAAAACGATAAAACTCTGTTCGATAAAGATATGGAAAAACTTCGTAATAAGATTGGAAAAACTAAATCTAGTATGACAGGTCCACTTCCTAACTCGCCCGATTGGGGTGTTGTTATTGGAGGTTCGAGTGCTGAAACTTGGCGTTCTGATATTAAAGCAGAAGAAGGACAATTTGGAAAACTCACGGTAGATGGAATGGATGTTGGAAAGACATTGAAAACTTTACAGGATCGTTTTTTAATACTTGAAGATGATTTCAAGAAACATGAACAATATCCCGCACTAAAAGCCGCTTACGAGCAATATAAATTAATTGAAGCCCTTCTTAAGGAGGAATAATGCTAACTGAAGGTAAAATGTTACATTCAAAGAAACCTGTTACAAAAACAAGTAAACAGACTGGTATGATCAATAAAATAAAGCAGTTCTTTTGTTCACATGATTGGACTTGTAAAGCTAGTCAAGGAATTCTTCCACCTAAAGATGGTATCAAGGATATTAAATCATTTTATGAATATGCTACGATGTATTGTAGCAATTGTGGTAAGGTTAGTGATATTTCAAAACGTCATTATGAGGATTTATAATGAATAAAATGAAGGAAGATTATTTTATACCAATAGCTCTTACCTGTTTAATTATTGTAGTAGTTGGAATGTTAACAGTTGGTTTTTGGACTGCTATAGCTCATAAAGACACAGTAAAGGATACCTGCCCAAAAACAGAATTAAAAGTATGGGTAAGAGGTAGTTATAAACCAATATACGATTGTACAGGAATTAAGTTAGAGGAAACAAAATGATTTCATATCCAGTAATACATAAAAACGATAAAGATCTTGTGAGGGTAATATATCCAAGATTTGATAAAGGTCCATGGATAGCGGGTGGTGCTGTTTTACAATGGTATCAAGATAAACCAGTTGGACAATCAGATATTGATGTTTATTTTTCTAGTAAAAAACAAATGGAAAAACTTAAAGAAAAGTTATGTGGTAAAGATTCCTCAGGGTTTTTTAGTATAGGTTCAACACATGGCCCTGGTTATGTTAAACTTGAAACTAAAAATGCTATTAGTATTGAATACAAAGGAACTACTGTTCAGTTAATTATAGCAAGATATTATGATAATTATGATGATATTTTAAATAAATTTGATATTACAGTTTGTCAACTCACAACAGATGGTAGTGAAATTATTGGTGGAGATAATACATTTAGTGATATTAAGAATAAAGTCCTTAGGTTTAACTTTTATTGTCCTGCCGCAGTTAAACGGCTACTTAAATATATAACCTATGGTTACACTCCAATTCCTGGTACATTTGATGAAATAGCAAACATTAACAATTTAGATGAAAACTTTGAAGCAAGCGAGGCTGATTATGCTTTATGAAAAAGAGAAAGCGTGGAGTTTAATAGCTCCACAACCTGTTATATTTTTAGTTCCATCTCACAATGAATACTTCGTGTATTGGGATGGATTTTTAATGCCGTATCTAGTTGCTTTTAATCTAGCTATGGAGAATTATCAAATATATCCATCTCCTAAGATGAAAGAAGAGATGTTCACCAAATACCGACAACTGTATTATAGTGGAGCATTTGGATTTACCATTGATAACTTTGAGAACTTTGCTCCAGCTGGCTTATACGGTTACGTCAGACAAACTATTGGTACTAAAGTTAAAGATCAATTACTTAAGAAAAATACAATTACTGAAGTTCTTAATATGTTTAACTTGGAGAGATTATAAGATGAATAACGATCTAGAACAAACTTTTATTAATGATACCAAAGATCATAGTATGAATATTATACATGATGATGGTGTTAATAGACATATTGTGTTTAGTGATAATGGTTCAAGTACCTATCAATACAGTTTACATACTTGGCCAGGTTATTTAATGGTAACTGGTGATATGGGAACTTATGTGTTTAGTCGTATTAATGATATGTTTGAATTCTTTGATACTGGTACTACAAACAATAAAATCAATAAAGGATATTGGGCTGAGAAATTAGAAGCAATCAATTCAAATTGTGGTCAAGATGCGTCCATAATGGAATACAAGGAAGAATTGTTTGAAAAGATGATTGGGAATGAAACTCAACAATACATTGATGATAATGAATTAAGCAAGGAAGATGCTGATGCATTATGGGAATTAGTAACAGATACTGTTTTGGATTATAAAGAAGATGAAAATATAGCCATTCAAGCCGCATACAATTTTCACGATGATGATACTGAGTGCAGGTTTTATGAGTTACCATTACATGGATGCAGAGAATATAGATATCATTATATTTGGATACTGTATGCTATAGTAGATGGTATCAAAAGATATAAGGAAAGTTCAACCAAATAACTTGCTAATTTGGTAAGAGTTAGTTATAATATATAAAAATAAAGGAATGAAGTAAATGAAGTGGACTATTGATAAAAGTTTTGATTGGTGTTATGGACACAGAGTCTGGAGTCAGGAATTAAATGCTGATTTTACAGGTGCTGATGGCGCTTGTTTAGCGTGTAGACATTTGCATGGGCATCAAGGTAAACTAAAAGTAATGCTAGAAGGTGATGAACTTACTCGTGGTATGGTTACGGATTTTAAACATTTGGGTTGGATGAAAACATTCATTGATGATGTGCTAGATCATAAGTTTATTATGGATATTAATGACCCACTTATTCCGCACGAAGTTCCGGAGTTAATGGAGGAACTTCATTTTATAGATAGTCCATCTATACTTGAGTTTGATAGATCTAAGTGTATCACGCATAAAGAAGAATATCTAACTCCGTATTTAGATATTCTTAAACACCTCCCAGCACCTGTATATGAAAAGTATGAAGGAATGATATTTGTTGATTTTGTTCCGACAAGTGAAAATTTAAGTGCTTGGTTACTGCAAATCGCTAAAAAGAAAATGGCAGAAATTGGTGTTAAAGTAGTAGCTGTTGAATTTTGGGAGACTCCCAAATCGCATTGTAAAGTGGAGGATTAAATGATTGAAGTTGCTATAGGATTAGTAGTTCTAGTTGGGTTACTTGTGGTAGTTCAAATTTTAAGAACAACCCCGTATGAAAAAGGTGAGAAATCATTTTATGAGGGCGAACCAAAAGATAAAAATCCATATGGTGTTTCTAATAAAAAGAAACATTTAGCATGGAGTAAGGGTTGACAGGATGCTAACAATGTTGGGCTGTACGAAGACAAATACTGGTAAAAAGAAATAAGTAAATGTATGATACAATATTATGCGTTTACTTTTTACACAGATAATCCTGAATATATTAGGTTTTTACTTGAGACTCAGAGTTATCTACATACATTAATCTGTTAAAAAGGTAATAAAAATGAAAGAAGAAAATGGTAAACTATATTTGACATATAAAGATGTTGAAGGAATCGTCTCCTCTATAGCAAGAGATATACTTGTAAGTGATTGGCGTCCTGATTATATAGTGGGTATTGGTCGTGGTGGTTTGCTTCCTGCAACACTGTTAAGTCAATACACAGGTATTGAAATGTTCTCACTTGATGTATCACTAAGAGATAGCACAGCAGAACCTACATCAAATTGTTGGATGGCTGAAGATTCTTATGGGTATATTGATAAAGATATGCGTGAACATGACGAAATAGCAAGTGATCCAGTAAAGCGTAAAAACATCCTTATTGTAGATGACATTAACGACAGTGGCGCAACATTAGGTTGGATTCATAATGATTGGATGAGAAATTGTTTGCCTGATGATGATGAATGGGATAACATTTGGGGTAAAAATGTTCGTGTTGCTACTTTAGTTAATAACGAAGCAAGTGATTTTAATTTAATTGATTATGTCGGTTATACACTTAACAAAGCAGAAAATGATGTTTGGGTTCAGTTCCCTTGGGAATTATGGTGGGAAAACAATTAATCCACAAGAAGTAATATTAGAAACTGTTAGAAATTATAAGAAAAGTTTCATTAAAAAATTAAAATTGGATAGTAGAATACTGGACGATCTTAATTTTTTAATGAACAAATATTCTATTAATTTTAAATTAGCTGTATATTGGATAGGAAGAGATATATCACCTCTATGTAAGTATAACAAAATCAAAACATACAGGGGGTTTAATGATGATTTGAAGTTTTGTGGCTTAAAAAGTAAATGCAACTGTAACAAAGAATCAGCTTTGGTTAAAACAAAAGAAACTAACTTAAATAGGCATGGTAAGGAAAATTATTGTAATACAGAAAAAGCGAAACAAACAAAATTAAAAAGATACGGTGATAAAAATTATAATAATAGAGATAAAGCAACACAAACAAACTTAAGAAAATTTGGAGATACTCATTTTTCTAAAACCCCTATATGTAAAGAACAAGTTAAAAAAACCAATACAAAAAGATATGGTGTTAATAGTTTTTCACAAAAACACATTTCAAATGAAGTACTGTTAAAATTAGATAGTAAAGAGTGGTTAGTAGAACAGCATCATATATTAAAAAAGTCGTTAATACAAATATCATTGGAAATTGGGGTAACTGATAGCACCGTTAATAATTATTTTTGTAAAAACAATATCAAGAAATATATATATAATTCTTCATATCCTGAAAAGTTATTAGTAGAACATATACAGAACACATACAAAACAGAGATAATAACTAATTCAAGAACAATTATCCCACCGAAAGAAATAGATATTTATTTACCAGAGTATAAATTAGCAATTGAATTCAATGGCGTGTATTGGCATAGACCAGAAGTATATGGAAGTAAAGAAGATTGGTTCAATTACCATCAAAACAAAATCGATAGATGTAATGAAGAGGGGATCCAGTTATTACACATATGGGAAGGTTATAAGGACCATAATGCCTTGCTTAACGATGCTGTATGTAGTATAATAGATAATAATTTGGAACATATATATAATGATGTATACAATTTATAATAGTATTTTTATAGGAGTAATAAGTGGCTAAAATTAAAATTTCTGAAGTATTTTTCTCTCTACAAGCAGAGGGACTCTATGTTGGAGTCCCTAGTATATTCATCCGAACATTCGGTTGTAATTTCAAATGTGCAGGTTTCGGTATTCCAAAAGGTGATAAACTTTCAACTATAGCTGATGATGTTGCGTTACAGCGTAAAGATCATCCTGAATGGACTATTGAAACTTTACCTCTAGCTAAAACAGGATGTGATTCATATTTCTCATGGCATCCTAAATTCAAAGATATGAGTCCTACTATGGACATTGAGCAAATTATACATGAAGTTGAAATGGCTCGACTTATTTATCAACCAAATGGTCCTCGTAATGGATTAAAAGATTCACATATTGTTATTACAGGTGGTGAACCTTTACTTGGGTGGCAAAAGTCGTATCCTGCGTTATTAGATAAATTAGCTGAAACTGGATATAGACATATTACATTTGAAACAAATGGAACCCAAAAGATATGTGATGAGTTTGCTGATTATTTGTTATTAAATCACATTAACGGCAAGCGTTTGAATATTACATTTAGTGTTAGTCCTAAACTTCCATGTAGTAGGGAAAAGTTATCTAAAGCATTACAACCAAATATCATTACCGATTATATGAAATACGGTAAGGTATATCTGAAATTTGTAATTGCTAATCAACATGACTTAGATGATGTTAATGAATTTGTTCATGGTTATAAAGCCGCAGGATATTTTGGAGAAGTATATTTAATGCCGTTGGGTGGAACAGTTGATGATTATATGTTTAACTCACCTCAAGTTGCCGCATTGGCAATGCATAGTGGATATAGATATAGCCCTAGACTTCAAGTTGACTTATGGGGCAACAAGACAGGAACATAAATGAATACTAAAAGGACTTGGATCAATGGTGTAGAAGTTTATGATAAATCAAATAATAAGTTCGAAGGATTTATCGATGAACATACTTCACATTGGAAGGAATGTAGAATAGGTTGGTTCTCTAGACGATGTAGTTACAGTAATAAAGTATTGTGGCCATTTACTAAAGCAACACAACGATCATTGATGCATGTCTCAGATAAGGGTATGTATAGTAAACGGTTTTATGCTCGTTGTGATGAAGCAATTATAGCAAACTTGAAGATGGATTAATGGCTAGAGTACCATATAAAGATTCAAGATTTTCAGTCTATTGGGAACATAAGATAAGTATTTTACCAAGAAAGTGTTGGGAAACTGAAAAATGGATCAGACCATTTACACTAGCATGGACTAGAACTGAAGAACACAAATACTTATTATTTAGAAGCAAGCCAAGATGGTACAGTGATGAATATATAATATGGGCAAAATTAAAAGGTGAGTTATAATGGTTATGAAAAGTATTGAAGGTGGGTCAACTATCAATGTTCTAGAACCAAAAGGATTTAGAGTGTATGAACGTGAACAGTTTTACAAACGTGCTACTTGGAAATTAAAACTATCCATCTGGCCTCGCAAATGTTATGAAAATAAGTTACCTATTAAAATGTTCACGTATGCATACAAAGGGCAATCAGTATGGACTGGACCTGGGTCTCCAATTGTTGAATACACATGGTTAAGTAAAGAAGAATATATATTCTTAAAATTAAAGGGAGAGATATGAGTAAATTTAATAAGTGGGTTAGTTCTTTATTTGCAGATAAAGAACAACCAACACAAGAGCAAATTAATCACATTGCTAAAATAGCAGAAGAGAAGGCAGAAGCATCACGCAAGAAAGAACCTTACATTGCTATTTTAAATATGGATGTTGATTATGATAATCTAAATGGCGGAGCATTTGAATTTGAATGGAATGATATTTTCATCGCACGTTTAATGAAAGCAGGTTACGAAGGTAAAGAGGATCATGATCTAGTTGATCAATGGTTCAATAATGTTTGTCGTAATGTTGTTTTGGAAACATATGAACAAGAGCAAGCAGATATACATCCAAATAATTCAACGAAGTTAGATCATGGCAGACGTGAATACAAATAATGGATAAGCAATGGTTGATTAAATTACAAAAATATCTCGACAAAAAATTAAAGGATACAAAAATGGCAATGATTGAATACCAAGAAGATTTAGGTGGCAGTGAATATATTAGCGTAGATAAACTTGTTACTTCAGATGGTAAAACAGCAAAGTATTATGAACTACCTGAAGGGGCAAAAGAGATACAAGATTTAATCTCATTTAAGAATATGAATTCACAAATGGGAGAGATTGGTCGTGCTTGGTACAGATACGGACAGTGTTCCCATTCAGATGAGTTGCGTGAAATTAATAAAATTATATTTTATGCGGAAGCAGAGAAAGAGCGTTTAATTAAGTATTGTGGATTTAATGAGAAGTGATTTTATTTGTAAATGGCGATGAGCATGTTGTGGGTGCTTGTATAACTAATAATTATATATATGCCGAAGAGGATAATATATATAATTATAAAGGTAAACGCCCTCATCCGGATAATTTCAAAGCATCCTGGGGATATAAATTAGCAGACAATCTCGCAATGAAAGTAGATACAGACGCCCCGCATCAAACCAATACACAAATATTAGAATCAACCAATGAATGGATAGAGCGGGTTGCTACTAGATTATCACCTGATGATGTTTTTATTATCATTGGATGGGTTAACCCTAGTAATGAGGAGAATATAGTAGATATTCGTAACTATCATTTATATCTACAGAAGTTAGAAATTAAGCATCTATTCTTCAATACAGAAACAAACATAGCAATTGATTTTAATTTCAATGACAGTTATGTAGACGAAACTTATATAGGTTATCTAGACAGCAATGGTTATGGACCAGTTATTATGTCGGACAAATATTACAGTAAAGAAGCACACTCAAAATGGGCGAATTATCTGCTCAAACACATTGTAAAAAATAAGATGTTGTAGTATAATACATAAAATGAGAAATAATGTTCAGTAAATTTGTAACTGCTTTAGTAATAGTATGGTTAATAATGGCATTTGATGATTGGTTAACAGTTAGAATGTGCGACAGTGAAGGGCACTTTAAATCGTACTTTAATGGGACATATACGTGTACAAAACAGGATAATAAATGAGATATATTTTAATTGATACTATGCACTTATTCTTTCGAATGAGGCATACAGCTAACAAACAAGCTACAATAGATGATAAGCTAGGAATGTGTTTACATTCGATGCTAGCATCCGCCAATAAAGTTGTAACAATGATGCAAGTAGATCATGTTGTATTTGCGTTAGAGGGTCATAGTTGGCGCAAGGATTTTTATGAACCATACAAAAAACAACGCGAAGTTGCACGTATGGCAAAAACAGAAGCTGAAGCAGAAGAAGATGCATTGTTTTTTGAGACATATAATAAATTCTTAGAATACATAATAAATAAAACGAATTGTACAGTTATAAAGAGTGAAAATGCGGAAGGTGATGATTGTATAGCGCGTTTCATACATATACATCCTAA
>Ga0164313_10006388_pt1 | contig 10400 bp, 13 predicted proteins | sample GuaBasSedimGuay4_FD_113735 | JGI IMG/M metagenome (GOLD analysis project Ga0164313, IMG submission 113735) | Subseafloor sediment microbial communities from Guaymas Basin, Gulf of California, Mexico - Guay4, Core 4569-4, 0-3 cm | ecosystem: Environmental > Aquatic > Marine > Hydrothermal vents...
ACCTGTTTTGCCGATGATGATGTTGGTCGCGCCGAATTCTTCTCCTACCGCGCTCAGTGTTTCAGCGGGATGGCCGTGGCGGATCACACCTCTTGCGTAAATACCCCTCTCTCTGAGTTCACTAACCAGGGGATCGACAATTTCTTTGTGTGCGCGCTCGAGTTCAGCCTCACGGCGTTTGTGACGCTGTTCATTTTCCTGCGGCGTGTTGAACGTGTAAGGCGACCAATCGATTACATGCACTACGATCAATTGCACCTTTGAGGTTTCCGCCCGATTGGCCGCATATTCCAGCGCTCGGTTACTGCAGTCACTGCAGTCGACCCCCACCAGCAATACCTTGCTCATTTTTCTCTTACCTCATTTGGGTGGCTGTCCATACTAACCCAACATGCCCCAAACCATCATGCCGGGTTGCCGCGCCATTTGATTGAGCACCCGATCGATGCGACCTGTTCCTCAGGCCCCTGGCCGGTCTCGGCGACCTGTCGCATGGCAAGGTATAGGTCTCGTCTCGCCTGCCCTGCATCCGCTTGCCGTCCACTCGCATCGAGACGGCCGCGATACTGCAATTCAAAGCCGGCGTTATAGCCAAAAAAATCCGGGGTGCAAACGGCGCCATACGCCTGCGCTACTTCCTGGGCAGGGTCGATGAGGTACGGGAAGGGATAGCCAAATCCTTCAGCAACACGCTGCATGTTCTCGAAGGAGTCTTCAGGATAGTCAGTTGGGTCATTGGACATGATCGCAACACTGTTGACGCCAAGTTCCTTCAATTGGCTGGTATCGCGCACCAGTTTTTCGTTAATCGCCTTCACATACGGACAATGATTGCAGATGAACATGACCAGCAAACCGTTTGGGCCTGCACAATTCTGAAGTGTCCAAATCTTGCCATCAACGCCTTCGAGTGAAAAATCCGGTGCAAGTAGGCCAAAATCGCAGACAGGAGTGCAAGTGCTTACCATTTTTAAGTGATCCTGATCAAAAACCGCAGTATATCAGCCTTCGGGAACGATTTTACCCGCGCAAAATTTTGAGAATTTGCTATGATTGAAGTAATTCTTTTAATATCGCTTTGGAAGCTCAAATCTAATGGCCGTCAACAGCATAGCGCAACAACTCAGAATGGGGGCCCTTGTTCCCTGCCTGATGCTGTGCATGGCGTCCGCAGCCGCCCTGGCTGACGAAGTAAAGGGGCCAACATCCATTTTAAGCAATGAAACCCTTGGCCTGATGTCAAATGATCACAGTGCCGCAGTGACCAACTCGGCGTCTTTCCCGGTCGTGATCGACAACCATGCCGGCCTCAATTTTGACCTGGGCGGCAGTGAAACACGGAAGCTGCAACTCCTGCTCAACCAACCTTTGACCCTGAGTACCGGTTCAAGGGCGCAGGTACTCGATAGTGGCAGCAACCTGCTGGGGCTGGATGCAACGCTCAATATCCCGGTAGGCAAGAATTTCAGTCTCGCCGCCGGTATCGACAAACAAGCCGGGACAGCCCGCTTTCAGTCCCTGGGCAGTATCCAGTGCATGAACGGCACTTTGCGCGCCGATTCCTATACCGCATCCGGATGCCGTTTCGTTAACGAATCCCTGGCGTCAAGCGAGCAACAGCGCTTTAATCTCGGCGCACATATGAACTTCGGTAACGCCTCTGCATCGATCGACTGGTTTACCCAGGACTCAGAGTTGAACCAATCCGGCGTAAGGCGGTTGGGCGGATTGGGTGGCCGGGCAACCATGGGTAACAGCCTCTTGTCTCCCACCCTGGGCAATCCGCTGATGTCCCCTAACAGTTATGATCCCTTGCAGTACCTGAACAGTCAGGCCAGCGGCGTGAACCTCAATTTCAAAGTAGGTATTGCAACCGACACCAGCGGCGACATCCGGGTCGGTCTGGCATTCACCCGGGTGCTTGAAGCCGATTACCAGGGTCTGTATTCCAACAGTAGCGATGCACTGTCCTGGACGCTGGCGGAACCATTTAACTCGGCAAGAATGAACCTTGAATGGAGCCGTGGCGCTTTCAGCAGCGGCATTCAGGGTTTCTACCGTGATTCTGTTGACTTCCTGAACCGCAACAGCGTAGACAGCCTGACAACCTTTGATGTCCATTTCACCTGGCGCACACCGTGGAAGGCAAACCTCAGTGTCGGCGCCAGCAATGTACTGAACGCCGGTGCGGATAATACCAGCAAGACGGACAGTCAACCCGTCGATCCTTTCGAATCCATATACGGTCGCATTCCTTACGTCAGGTACAAGCAGGATCTCTGATCCTCAAGGCCTGCCTGATTTTCCTTTTTTCATGATAGACTTTGCGCGATTTCGTGTATGAAGGTTAAGCAATGAACAAAATATTGATTGTCCTCTTATTCCTGTCTGCAACTCTTTCAGCATTGGCTGCTGGGGGTTTTTCATCGCTCGAAGAACAGATGACGGGTAAGGAATTCAGCGCCGCAGGCCTTAACAAGCTTTCCCAGCAGGAATTGGATGTGCTGAATGATTGGCTTCGCGGGCACTCCGTCGCAACCCTCGCCACTCGGACAGCAAGCGCGGAAGTGGCCGAATCCGAAGAAGACCAGCCCGAAGTCAAAGCTGAAGATGAAGCTGAAGATAAAGACCGTACGACGATCACCAGCAAGCTGATTGGAACATTCGATGGCTGGGACGGCCAATCCGTTTTCGAGCTTGAGAACGGCCAGATCTGGGCACAGACGAGCAAAACCAAGTGGCACACCAAGGAGGTTGAGAACCCAGTCGCAATCATCGAGCCCGGCATGTTCGGGACCTGGAGGTTGCACATCGAAGGTTTAGATAAAGATTGCCGGGTTAAGCGCATCCAATAAATCGGTCAGAGATTTCTGCGTAATTCGTTGCTCATATTTCTTTTTGCCCGCATCGACCTTTGAACCCGCCGGCTCCGAAACAACAAGGCGCGCACCACCAGGTATGCGCTCGCCGCCAGGCCCATCAGGATGAAAGGGCCAATCGATGAGGCACCGCTAAAGCCGCGCGAATCCCACCAGTACCAGCCGAAAGCGCCAATGAAAACGGTGATCACTGCGTAGCTGGTCATGTTCAGCCTGTAAATCCGGTCACGTAGCTTCCGCGCACGAAACACCGCAAGATCTGCCTCTGTTGCATCACGCAACTGATATCCGCAATATGAACAAATGGCTGTCCGGCTGGAAATTTTCTTGTTGCAATCCGGGCAGGCAATAATCGTCATGTCATTCTCCAAAAAACCTCAGCTCGGCACGTAAGCCGCCTGACTCACGATTGCTGAAATAAATTGACCAGCCGTAAAGCTCACATAACCGTTTAACAATCGCAAGACCCAGACCTGAACCTTTGCCAGTGATGTTTTCCCCGCGATAATGACGGTCAAACACGCGATCCAGGTCTTCTTCGGGAATACCCGGCCCGGTATCTTCAACCTTTACCCGGCCGTTTCCGATGGTAATTACTACTTCTCCCTCCAGGGTGTAGCGCATGGCGTTGCCGATCAGGTTGCCGACCGTTACAGCCACTACTGATTCGGGTGCAATCACACTTACCCGGTCTTCTTCTTCCACGCGCAACGCCAACTGCTTGTTGCCAACCAGTGGTTCATAGAGATGCACTACCTCCTGTACGATCCGGCCAACGTTATGCGCTGTGCTGTCTTTATCAATACCCTGCTCTGCGCGAACCATGTGCAATAGAGCCGTTGTGATATCTGCTGACTGTCTGGCTGCGCGAGCAATCCGGAGCAAGCGCGTACGTACTTTGGGCTCAAGATCCGGTTGTGCCAGCAATAATTCCGTGGCGCCGGTAATAACCGTCAACGGGGAACGTAACTCGTGACTGACATCCGCGTTGAATTCACGATCACGCTCCACCAGGTGATGAAGGCGGTCTGCGTAGCTGTCCAGCGCGGCCGCCAACTGCCCCACCTCGTCATCGGCAAAATGCTGTGACAGCCTCTCCGATGTAGCCTCCTCGCTCAGCGTATCCAGACGGGCAGCAAGGTCGGTCACCGGCTTTATAACATGGCGCGAAGACCAGGCGCCCAGCATGAATGAAAGAACGGAAAATACAAGAACCACGCCGACCAGCGCGAAAATCAATTGTTTCTTTATCCGCTGGTTGTCACTGACGTCGTAGATCAGGAAAGCCCAAAGATCATCCTCTTTTCTGATCGCTGCCTTGAACACACCATCCGAGATTTTCACGTCATGAACGCCTGACGGCAGATCACGAACCTCGGCGCTAACCGTCTGGTGGGGGTCTCCAGGGCGTGTTATATAGCCCTGAATTCTGGTGTAGAAAGGTTCGACCACGGAAGGGTCAAGACGCAACTGACTGACGTAATCATCCAGCTCCCGGGCCAGTGTTTCACCGATCAACTGGTCTTCAAGATAATTTTGCAGCGCCAGGGTGCTGATCGCAAATAGAACGCTCAGCAAAGTACCAAGCAGCAGAAATGATAGAACGATTCGACTGCGAAGCCTACGACGATACCGCATCCGGCTCCACCAGGCGATAACCGATTCCGTGGCGTGTCTGAATCAAGTTACTGCCGAATGGCTTGTCGATGGCGCTGCGTAATGAGTGAATGTGGACTCTGAGACTATCGCTGTCCGGCATTTCCTCACCCCATACTTCCATTTCGAGTTCCGCCCGGGAAACGACATTCGGTGATGCCTCCATCAGGCAATGCAACAACTTGAGACCGATAGGATTCAAATAGATATCTTCATTTCCTCGACTGACGTTGAGTGTATCAAGGTTGTACTTGAGATCGCCGACTTTCAGCTCCCGGCTATTCCGGCGGCGGCCACGCCCGGCCAGTACTTTGAGGCGCGCTTCTACTTCCTGCAACTCAAATGGCTTGACCAGGTAATCGTCCGCACCGGTTTCGAACCCCGCCAGCTTGTCTTCCAGCCGGTCGCGAGCCGTCAGCATCAACACCGGGGTATCCTTGCCTGCCTCAGTACGAAGTTTACGACAAACATCCAGCCCGTCCATGCCGGGCAGAGCCAGGTCCAGAACGATGGCATCAAACTCGTTAACTACCGCCAGGTGCAGGCCGGTGACTCCGTCACCGGCGAAATCCACCGTGTGGCCGTGATCTTCCAGGTAATCCCCGAGATTTGCGGCAATATCAGGATTGTCTTCAATAATGAGTACGCGCATCGATCAGGCCCTAAAATTCATCCCCCAGTACTTCAACGCCTTCCAGCCCTTTGGCCAGGGTTTCGGCATCGCCGCCCTCGTCCAGTTTGATCATCAACCTGACCTCATTCCTGGAGTCTGCATAGCGTAAAGCGTCATCGTAGGAAATCTTGCCATCCTTGTACATATTGAACATGCACTGGTCGAACGTGATCATGCCGTGGTGACCGGAATCTCTCATCACGAGTTTCAACTCGTCGATCTCGCCCTTACGAATCAGGTCTTTGACCAACGGTGTTGCCAGCAACACTTCAAACGCCGCCCAGCGGCGCGAACCGTCTAAAGAAGGAATCAACTGCTGGGCAATCGTGGCTTTGAGATTGAATGAGAGGTCCAGCAGAATCTGTTCACGTTGTTCTTCAGGAAAGAAATGAAGGATACGGTCCATTGCCTGGTTGGCGTTATTTGCATGTAACGTCGCCAGTACCAGGTGACCCGTTTCTGAAAATGTAATCGCATGCTCCATCGTTTCGCGGGTGCGAACCTCGCCGATCAGGATCACGTCCGGTGCCTGCCTGAGCGTATTTCTCAAAGCCACCTCAAAAGACTCGGTGTCGATGCCAACTTCGCGTTGTGTGATCAGACTTTTGCCGTGCTGGTGCACATACTCAATCGGGTCTTCAATGGTGATGATATGACCTGTCATCCGCTGATTACGGTAGCCGACCATGGCAGCCATGGAGGTTGATTTACCGGTGCCTGTTGCACCCACAAACAAGATAATTCCGCGCTTCTCCAACGCCAGCTCGGTCAGCAATTCCGGACAACCCAACTCTTCGAAATTCGGAATGCGGGTTTCGATACGGCGACAGACCATACCGGTCAAACCCTGCTGCACAAAGGCGCTGATCCTGTACCTCACTTCCGGCCCCAGGGAATAGGCAAACTGTAATTCCTGCATGTTGCGGAATTCTTCCTTTTGCCGTTCGCGCATGAGGCTGAGAACTATCTCCCGGCACTGGTCGGGTTTAAGCAAATCCGTTGAAATGGGTTTGATCTTGCCATGGACCTTGATGCAGGGAGGTGCGTCGACCGTCACGAACAGATCGGAACCGACTTCGTCATGTAATTGCTTCAACCAGGTGTCAATAACTTTCATAATTTCCGCCTCCTAATTGAACATCTTCTTGTCAACTGCCCGCCGGCTCGCTTCAAGGCGATTGACAATGCCGCGGCCAACCAGCGCCTCAAGCGCCTGATCCAGCGTTTGCATTCCGACATTCTGCCCCGTCTGAATGGCGGAGTACATTTGGGCTACCTTGTCTTCCCTGATCAGGTTACGAATGGCAGGAGTGGCTATCATGATTTCCCATGCGGCCACGCGACCACCACCGACACGCTTCAGCAGAGTCTGGGTTATCACCGCCCGCAGGGACTCCGATAACATGGAGCGCACCATGGATTTCTCACCGCCCGGGAATACGTCAATGATACGGTCGACGGTCTTGGGCGCTGAACTGGTGTGAAGTGTCGAGAAAACCAGGTGACCGGTTTCGGCGGCCGTCAGCGCCAGCCGAATGGTTTCAACATCACGCATCTCACCCACCAGGATAATGTCCGGGTCCTCACGCAGCGCGGCTCGCAATGCCTGGTTGAAACCGTGTGTATCACGATGAATTTCACGCTGATTGATGACGCATTTCTTGCTGCGGTGAACAAACTCGATTGGATCCTCGATCGTCAGAACGTGTCCCTCAACGTGATTATTGAGGTGATCGATCATGGCCGCGAGCGTGGTCGATTTACCGGAACCCGTTGGGCCAGTCATCAGGATCAGGCCACGTGGCGCATCGATGATGTCCCTGAAAATGGGTGGAGCGCCAACATCTTCAAGCGTCCAGACGGTGTCTGGAATGGTCCTGAATGCCCCGCCAACCCCACGATCATGATGAAAACAGTTGACCCGGAAGCGGGCCAGACCCTGGACAGCATACGAATAATCGACCTCCAGGTTCGCTTCGAAATCGCGCCTGTGTTTATCGCTCATCGTGCTGTAGACCAGCTCCTGGAGCTGGGCTGTATCCAGTGCAGGCAAGGTCAGCCGCCGGATATCGCCATCCACACGAATCATTGGCGGAAGCCCCGATGACAGATGCAAATCTGAGGCGTTGTTCTTTACTGCAAATGCAAGCAGCTCAGCAATATCCATATTCCCTCCTTGAGACTCCCCGGTCGCGTTACAATGCATCTGGAATTTACACCAGAACGCATGTTTCCAGTCCATGTCCAATACACGCCAGATGTAACCATAAATCAAGCCCAGTCTTCCTGCAAGATGAATAACTTAAAAGAAAATCTTCATAATGTTCGTGCACGAGTCGCTTCCGCCTGTAAAAAAGCCGGGCGTAATCCTGTTGAAATCGCCATTCTGGCTGTCAGTAAGAAGCATCCGGCCGAGCGTATTGATGCGCTTCACAATCTGGGCCAGGCGTCTTTTGGCGAGAACTACGTTCAGGAAGCGCTCGCAAAGATGAAGGAAGTACCACACACAGACATTGAATGGCACTTCATCGGCCCACTGCAATCCAACAAGACCAGGGAAGTGGCGCAGCATTTCCAATGGGTTCAGAGCGTGGACCGGATCAAGGTACTGCGCCGGCTATCGAGTCAGCGACCGGCAAGCGAGCCGGATCTTAATCTCTGCATCCAGGTGAACATCGACCGGGAGCCGCAAAAAGCGGGAGTCATGCCCGAACAGGTGAACGAACTCGCGCATGCTGCACTGGCCCTGCCCAAATTGCGCTTGCGTGGCTTGATGACAATCCCGCAGGCAGCATCGACGCTCCACGACCCTGCAGGAAGCTATATGCGGATGGAAGCCCTGTATCACGAACTCATTGAAAGCGGGATGGAACTGGATACTTTATCAATGGGGATGTCGGGAGACCTCGAAGCAGCCATAATGCATGGAAGCACGATGGTCCGAATCGGCACTGACCTGTTTGGACCGAGACCGGATAACAGCGCAACCTGACCATTATTGAGGTATTCGAATTAAATGTTGATCACCTTTATTGGCGGCGGAAACATGGCCACTGCCCTGATCAGCGGGCTGGTGAATCCACCCAGGGCACACCTGAAGATCCGGGTATGTGACCCCAATGCCCCGGCCAGAAAGCACCTTGAAAAGACTTTTGGCGTGCCGACTTTTACCGATGCCGTTGCTGCCACTGAAGAGGCTAATGTGATCGTCCTGGCTGTAAAACCGCAATCCATGCCGGTTGTACTGGCAAGCCTCAAAGGACAGGTTCGACCCGACCAGCTTGTTTTATCGATCGCGGCCGGTATTACGATTTCCAGCATTTGTGATGAACTGGGGGAAACCCATCCGGTGATCCGTTCCATGCCCAATACGCCAGCGCTGATCGGTCACGGGATCACTGGAATTGTTGCGGGACTCCATTGCAGTGCCATGCAGTGTGAGCAGGCCGAAGAAATTCTCTCTGCCGCCGGTGAAGTCGTGTGGCTGGAGGAAGAATCACTAATGGATGCCGTTACCGCAATTTCAGGCACCGGGCCAGCCTATTTCTTCCTGCTTACCGAAGCACTGGCTGCCGCGGCCAGGGAACTGGGCTTACCCGCCGATATCGCGGACCGTCTCGCATCAATAACCTGCTTTGGCGCCGGCGCCATGGTTGCCAGCAGCCCAGGGGAAGCTGAAGAACTTCGCCGCCGCGTCACATCCCCCGGCGGAACGACACAGGCCGCCATGGTTGTCATGCAAGATGGGAGGTTCCGGGAGTTGGTGTTGCGGGCAGCAGAAGCCGCCAGGGACCGCAGCCGGGAGCTGGCTCTCAAATGAGTGTAGTTGACGAGGTTTTGAGGTGAACGGTTCAGGCACAAACGCTGTTACTTATCTTGTCGGCACTCTGATCGACCTGTACACAACGGCGATAATACTCCGCCTGCTATTACAGTGGGTGCGCGCCGATTTTTACAACCCTGTTTGCCAGTTCCTGGTAAAAGTAACCAACCCGCTTATCGTGCCGTTACGCCGCGTAATACCGTCCATCGGAAAACTGGATACAGCGTCCGTACTACTGATCCTGGCCCTGGAATTTTTCAGCGTCTGGATTGCCAGTCGAATCAGTTCATCACCGCTGAACTTTGAACAGATTGTCTTGTTCAGCTTCATGAAGTTGGCCGCAACGCTGTTGCTCACTTACTTTTTCCTGATCATCGCCTCGGTCATTCTCAGTTGGGTGGGTTCTCGAACGCGACACCCGGTAGTGCCACTGGTTACCCAACTGACCGAACCGGTGCTGCGGCCTTTCAGGAAAATAATTCCGCCCATTGCAAACATAGATTTGTCACCATTGTTCGCACTGATCGCGATACGCTTTTTACTTCTTCTGATAGGATGGTGAACCCATCTCCCACGGTAAAAGGATTCAAACCCATGAAACAGTTATTTATTTCACTGCTATTGCTTGGAAGCCTTTCCTTCTCGCTGAGCAGCGAAGCACAACAATCCCAGGACTTCGGCGAATACGTCGTTCATTACAATGCCCTCAACACCAACCTGATTCCACCGCAGGTGGCACAAGGCTACGGCATTAAGCGGTCTTCCAGCCGGGCCCTGTTGAACGTGACCGTGCTCAAGAAAGTCATGGATACTCCGGGTACGCCGGTTTCCGCCTCGGTATCAGCCAACGGCACCAACCTGACCGGACAAAGACGCGAGATCGAGATTCGGAAAATCGAGGATGCCGAAGGAGCCATCTATTTCATCGGCGAATTCACCGTGCACAACCTGGAAACCTACAGGTTCAATATCCAGGTAGCGATTGAAGGCGAAGAAGAGCCCCTGGTGGTGAAGTTCAAACAGCAATTCTTTACTGAATAATGTGGGAGCGGGCCATGCTGTTGGAGCGGGCCATGCCCGCGATGTTTTATCAATACCAAAAAGAAAAGATCGCGGGCATGGCCCGCTCCTACAGCCCGATTGTCGTTAGTTCCAGCCGCCTCCGGTGCGGCCTGGTCCGGTGCTCCCAAAGATAAACACCCTGCCAGGTTCCCAATGCCAGGCGGCCATCCCTGAGGGGCAGGGTAATTTCCGAGCAAGTCAGGACAGAGCGAATATGGGCCGGCATGTCGTCCGGACCTTCCATGCTGTGGAAATAGGCGGGATCACCATCCGGCGCCAGCGCACTGATGAAGTTCTCCAGGTCGCG
>Ga0164313_10006389_pt1 | contig 10399 bp, 10 predicted proteins | sample GuaBasSedimGuay4_FD_113735 | JGI IMG/M metagenome (GOLD analysis project Ga0164313, IMG submission 113735) | Subseafloor sediment microbial communities from Guaymas Basin, Gulf of California, Mexico - Guay4, Core 4569-4, 0-3 cm | ecosystem: Environmental > Aquatic > Marine > Hydrothermal vents...
GCCAAACCCACTTTTAACTTCCACGCGATCACCGACGTCACCAAGACTACGCACACGTTCCAGCAAAATAACTTCCATCGCTATACAACTCCCAAATAATTCAATTAAATAACTGCTCTTCAGCTCTTAAATTGATAGTTGATCGACACCGCTTTCATCCACCATCGGTGATCAGGCGCGTGCGAAAATCAAATAAGTTATCAAGCAACCCGATAAGCACCAGCACTAAAGCCACTTGTAACGCAAAAATTATTAATAAACAATAAAATGCAATCCAAACTACACGATTAACATTGCGCGCTCTGAAAATCGCCTGTAAACAGGCTAAGCCTTGCCAGAACACTCCGAATAAAACCAGCGCCATTACCTCCCATGCCAGGACACTTCCGCCCAACACTCCGGCCACTGCTACCACAAGGGCAATCAACACTGGCATCAACCCTAAACGCAGTGCTTCAAATTCGCGAGCAAAAGCCCCCGGATTATCCAACATCGCATGCCAATACCGACCAAGCAGTAGCGACATCATCCACAGCACTCCAAATGAAGCGCTTATCCACCCCCAAAAATAACGCTCTAACCAGCCAAAGAGTTGCGCTAATTTAGCAATGTTTGTCTCCGCATCAACTCCAACGGCAACCTGCTGTTTAATAGTCTCTAAGTATTCATCGAGAAACGTCGTGGGCTGAAAACCACTCTGGTGCCCCAACAGCAGCAGCACTACAGCTAGCAGAACCACAACTTGAACGCCTCGGCTAAAACCTCCTCGGCGCAGACCCCGTGCGGCTATAAACACCGGCGCCCAAAATACAGCAAACACCACAGCAACCAGTGATCCGCCGATCCCTACCACGTAACCGGCTACCAGCAGCACTATCGCCGCAATGACCAATGCTCGCCAAAGACTACCAAGCTCCTGCCGCAGTGCAGTTAGTGCCACTACCCCACCACTGGCCACAAACAAAACGGGGGACAACAGCATGACGGGAGCCGCCGTACTAACAACCGCTAACATGGCAAGCAGTGCAGCCCAACTGCCAGACTGCCACGGACCCGCCGCAGCTGCCATCAACCATCGCTTGAACATCATCGCAGCGGCGACATCTTCAACATTAACGTTGGGGATCCAGACAATGGATCCAAAAACCTAATCGTGGGCGTCGGTATACGGAAGTAGTGCAAGAAACCTTGCGCGCTTGACTGCGGTAGCCAATTGACGCTGATAATGTGCTTTGGTACCGGTAATCCGGCTAGGAATAATTTTTCCGGTCTCAGAGACATTCTGTTTCAGTAAGTCAATATCTTTGTAATCGATCTCGGTGATCCCTTCTGCGGTAAACCGACAATATTTACGTCGTCTTAAATATCTGGCCATTTTTATTACACTCCAAATCAAATCTTTATATCCGCCAAGCGGGCTTTACCGCGAAACGAACTGAACACTTCGCTGCTATTACTTACCAGCGTCATCACTGGCTGGCGAAACCTCGGCAACGGCAACGACATCAACCTCCGCTACGGATTCAACCTTACCCTCTACCGCCACCTCTTTCACTTCGACCGCTGCGATTTCTTTAACTGGCTCAGCAGTACGAACCGGCTCTTCAACAGGCGCTTTGGCCATCAGCGAGTCTTCAGTGATCGCCCTATCACGCTTAATGACGAGGTTTCTCAGCACAATATCGTTAAAACGAAACAGGTCAGAGATCTCGTCCATAGCATTTTGACTTGCCTCAACGTTCATTAGCACGTAGTGGGCTTTGCGCACTTTTTCGATGGCATACGCCAGCTGCCGACGACCCCAGTCTTCAACGCGGTGAATAGCTCCGCCCTCTTTGGTGACAACTTCACTATAGCGTTCAATCATCGATGGAACCTGATCGCTCTGATCAGGGTGTACCAGAAAAACAATTTCGTAATGTCTCATTTACAGCTCCTTACGGAAGTAGCCCGACAACCCAGTGCCGAGCAAGGAGAAAAGGATTGAGTAAGATATAAAACCAAAGCGAGCGGCGTTATCGGAGAGAGATACCCCTGACCACCAACTCGCTGAGGCGGGGCATTGTAGGCGAAATTCTTTTAATCAACAATCACTCAACACTACTTTTATCGCGCTTCTGCTGAATTTCATAAAGCATCACGCCAGCCGCCACTGACAAGTTCAAACTATCAACGGTGCCGAGCATCGGAATGCTAGCAAGTAAATCGCAGTGGTCTCGGGTTAGCCTGCGTAGTCCTGAACCCTCATGGCCAATTACCAGGGCCACGTTGCTGGAGACTGACAGATCAAATATCGTTGCCGCTGATCCACCGGCTGCGCCAACAATTTGCACTCCGGCAGCACCCATAAACTTAAGTGTGCGAGCCAGATTTGCAACCCGGTAACAAGGCACGGACTCGGCAGCCCCGGATGAGACCTTAGCCACCAGCGGCGTAATTCTGGCACCTCTACTGCGGGCCATAATCACGCCATCAACACCTGCTCCATCGGCCACCCGCAAACAGGCACCCAGGTTACGTGGATCATCAATACTGTCCAGGACCAGAAAGAAATTATCACTACTTTCAAAAAGAAGTACTTCGAGGTCCTTATCATCAAGGTCTCTGCGCGGCTCAGCCAGCGCTACGACACCTTGATGAACCCCATCATTGGTCAGCCGCTGAAGCTGCCCTGCAGAGACCTGTTTTACGACGATGCGATGTTCCTCCGCCAGTTTAACCAGTGCCGTAACAGCGGGCGACAGCTGGCCCGATTTAACATTTAGCTCCCGCACCTGTTGCGGTCGAAAGCGCAGCACTGCCGCAACGGCGTGCAGTCCGTAAAGAAACTCGGGCTTGATCGTGTTCAATGAGTGACAAGCTCAAAATCGATTTTGCGATCCTCTACCGCTGCTCGCATCACGGTTACCATTACAGGATCACCCAGACGAAACACTTCACCACCATGCTCAGCACTCAGTCGCTGCAACACCGGGTCATAGTGGTAATAATCGTTTCGCAAACTACTCACGTGCACCAGGCCATCGACCAAAAATTCATTAAGTGTCACAAATATGCCGAATGCTGTTACACCGGTAACGATGCCATCAAATTGCTCACCCAGATGATCACTAATAAATCGGCATTTGTAAGCAGCCATTAAGTCACGGGTTGCTTCATCTGCTCGCCGCTCAACCATGGAACAATGCTCGCCCAACTCAATCATCTGCTCTGGCGTATACCGATACTCGTTTCTCCCCCTTTTCTGGACACAGTGAATAATCGCCCTATGGACGAGAAGATCAGGGTAACGCCGTATCGGCGAAGTAAAGTGGGCGTAATGCTCCAACGCCATCCCGTAATGACCGCGCACCGCAGGCGAATAAACCGCCTGTCTCAGACTACGCAACACCATCATTTGAATCATCTGCGCATCGGGCCGGTTCACAACGCTGTCGAGCAGTGCCGTTAGTTGTCCCGCATCGGGCACATCCTCGCCGGGCAACGCAAGTTGCAGGCTTCCAAGGAGTTGGCGTAACGCGGTAATTTTCTCTTCGTCGGGTTTGTCGTGAATACGATGCAGCACAGGAACCTGCTGTTGATCCAGAAACTCGGCCGCACAGCGGTTAGCCGCCACCATACACTCTTCAATAATCGTATGGGCCTTGTTCCGCTCCCGCACCGTCAGAGCCTCAATTGACCCGTCTTCAGCAAACCGAACATCTACTTCTTTAGTTTCAAAAGCCAGTGCACCCCGCCGCTGCTTGGCCTGATGAAGCACCGCATGCAACTCGGCCAGGTGACGGATGTTGCACTCTACGATGGGTTGCCAGGTCTCGGTCACTGGCAACGTAGCACCGTCCGCGAGAAACTCTGCTACCTGGTCATACGTCAGCCGTGCGTGAGAATGAATCACGGCGCGCTCAAACCGGTAAGCCTCAATCTCACCCGCAGCGGTAAAATCGATCCAACAGACCAGTGCCAGCCGGTCAACAGCGGGCCGCAACGAGCAAAGACCGTTGGAGAGCGCCTCGGGCAGCATCGGAATCACCCGATCGGGAAAATAGACTGAAGTTCCCCGCTTCAGCGCTTCTTCATCAAGAGCACTGCCCGGCGAAACGTAGTGGGACACATCCGCGATTGCTACCGCTAAGCGCCAACCGTCGGCGCGAAGCTCGCAATACACGGCGTCGTCAAAATCCCGCGCGTCGGCACCGTCAATCGTCACCAGCGGCAATTTGCGCAGATCCTGGCGGCCCTGAACATCGCTGTCTGACACCGTACTCTCTAGCTGGTCGGCCTGCGCCACTACCTCCTCATTCCAGCTCGCCGGAATATCATATTTGTGCAGCACCAGATCGATTTCCAGACCAGTGGTCAGTTCACTGCCGAGAACTTCCTCAATAACCCCCCTCGGCCGCCGCCTACGCTCCGGTTGCCGGGTCAATCTGGCCACAACAATGTCACCGTCAGCGACAGCCGGTGGTGGATCTAAAATCAAAATATCCTGACTTAATCGTCGATCCTCAGGAATAACAAATCCGGAGTCTGATTCGTCCTGATAACGGCCGACCACAGTCTCATGAGCCCGCTGCAGCACCTCGATAATCGACCCTTCGAGCCGCCCACGTCGGTCTATTTTGACCGTTGCCACCAGCACGCGGTCCCCGTGAAAGACCTTGCGCATTTCTTTTGGGGACAGATAGAGATCCGGGCCTTCCTCATCGCTAGCGACAAACCCGAACCCGTCGCGATGGCCAATAACCCTCCCCGCGATCAAGTCCATTTTTTGTGCCAGGCCATATCGACCCTTACGCCCCTGGATGATCTGACCATCCTTTTCCATCGCCAATAAACGGCCGCTCAGTCCCTCTAAAGCCATCGTTCCTGAATGGCCAAGTTGTTCGGCAATCATCTCCAGGCTCTGAGGCTTTTCTCGACGCTGCAGCAGCTCGACGATTTCACGACGGCTACTCAATGGAGAGGCTAACCCTTTCGGGTCAGCGTTCTTCATCCGGGCTTTTTTTTCTCTAGTATTCATTGACAGCAGATGCCTAAAACAGTAACTTGCGCTCCCCCAAAACGGTGTGCCGTGAGGGTGTAGGCCGAGGTGGCGGAATTGGTAGACGCGCTGGCTTCAGGTGCCAGTGGGGGTAACCCCGTGGAGGTTCAAGTCCTCTTCTCGGCACCAACTTGCTCAGTCAAGTTGGTGAATGTCATAACTTCTTGTAAGACTCATATTTAAGATCAAATTTGAAAGCCGGCACCAAACCGGCACCGATCAGTCAGTAAACGGTTTCTTTAAAATAATCGTTTCAGTCCGCTCCGGACCCGTAGAGATCATATCTACGGGAGCACCAAGAATCTCTGATAGTCGTTCAATATAAGCCCTTGCATTGGCTGGAAGCAGATCATAATCCGTCACGCCAGAGGTGTTCCCGTGCCATCCCGGCATCTCCTCATAAACGGGCTCTACCTGACTATATTGATCGGATCCGACAACCGCCCCGCCAAGTTCTTCGCAACCTTTGTAAGCAACAGCAATTTTAATACTGTCCAGGCCATCCAACACATCGAGCTTGGTGATACAGAGCCCATCAACACCATTCAAATCGCAAACACGTCTCATCGCCACTGCATCAAACCAGCCACAACGCCGTGCCCGACCAGTCGTGGCACCAAACTCAGCACCTACTCTACCCAAATGTTCACCGATCTCATCGAACAACTCCGTCGGAAACGGGCCTGATCCCACCCGAGTGGTATAAGCTTTAGTGATTCCGAGGATATGGCCGAGGTCTCCCGGACCAATACCCGTACCAATCGCCGCCGCGCCAGCCGCGGTATTTGACGAAGTAACAAAGGGGTAGGTACCGTGGTCAATATCGAGCAGACTGCCCTGTGCACCTTCAAACAAGATCGATGCTCCGTCTTTCATTTTCTGCTGTAGTAACGATGGCACGTCCGCCATCATCGACAACAGCACAGGCGCCCGCTGAGCAAGACCATCCAGTACCTGCTGATAATCCAGTACCGGTTGGTGAAAATACCCCTGCAGCACAAAGTTATGGTAATCCATCACTTCCCGCAGCCGTTCGGCAACAGTATCTAAATTCAATAATTCACCGAGACGAACCCCCCTTCGGGCTACCTTATCCTCGTAGGCTGGTCCAATCCCACGACCAGTAGTGCCAATTTTGGCATCGCCTTTTGCGCCCTCTCGAGCCTGGTCTAGCGCAACGTGGTAAGGCAGGATCAACTGACAGGCCGAGCTGATTTTTAATCGATCTCCGATTGAGACGCCCTGCGCTTCAACCTCATCAATTTCCTTAAGCAGGGCATCAGGAGAGAGCACCACGCCATTACCGATCACGCAAAGCACCTGATCGTGCAAAATCCCGGATGGCAACAAATGCAGCACTGTTTGCTTGTCACCGACAATGACGGTATGACCTGCGTTATGCCCTCCCTGAAAGCGGACAACCACGGAGGCGTACTCGGTTAGCAAGTCAACAATCTTACCCTTACCCTCGTCACCCCATTGGGTGCCGATTACTACCAGGTTTTTCTTCTTCAATTCAGCTTCCTGAAATTCTCTTAATATCTGCCCGGACTTGTGCCGCGCCTAATTTTGCAGTTGCCACGAATCGTCGACCAACTCCAGCCGAGCGTTAACGCCGTCAGGAACGTCTATACCAGGCAAATCATAAACAATGCGATAGCCGTCAGCCCGCAAAGCTGTTATTTTTTCGGTCAAGGTCACATCTGCATCCGTCGGTGCCAGTACTAAAACCGGCTCCGCCAGCTCATCAGCGGTGGATAGTTCGACCAGGTTTTTCAAGTCCGCGCTAAAACCTGTCGCCGCAGACCCTGTGCCAAAAACCCGGGCAACACCGTCATAACGACCACCGCTGGCAATCGCCTGACCTTCGCCGTTCACATAGGCCGCAAACACCAAACCCGTGTGATACTGATAACCACGCGTCTCTGCCAGATCAAAATTGAGCCGCAGATCTGGCAGGTGTGCTCTTAACTGCTCAGTGATCTCTATCAGCTGATTCAATGCAGCTCGTACACCATCGCAGCTAGAAGAAAACAGCACCCGTGCCTCGTCGAGCACCTCAGCATCACCATGCATATCAACCAATCTTCGGAGATCTTCCCGTAGTTGGTCTGGTATTGAAATGCTGCCCAGAAATATGTCGATCTCGGTTAGCGCTTTACGCTGCAATATATCGAAGTAACGAGTCTTCTGTTCCGAATCCAACCCGGCCTGTTCAGCCAGCGCGTGAAAGATGCCGACGTGCCCCAAAGCGAGTACGAAATCAGTGACACCGAGCGACTGCAACGACGCGACCATCAACCGGACAATTTCCACATCACCCGCGCTGCCGCTTTCGCCAAACAACTCCGCCCCCACCTGCAACGGACTACGCGAACGGTGAACCGATGTGGGCCTTGCCTGCAAGGTACTGCCGAGATAACAGAGTCGAACCGGCCGACTTAAATCAAAGTGACGCGCCGCCACCCGTGCCGCTTGCGGGGTCATATCCGCCCGGATTCCTAGCATTTTCCCGGTTTGCGGATCCATCAACCGAAAAGTTTGATCTGCAAGGTCTTGACCCACGCCCGTCAGTAACGATTCCTGGAACTCAGCTAGCGGCGGAATAATTTGGTCGTAACCCCAGCTATCAAACAGCTTCAACACAACGTTACGGGCGCTTTCCAACCGTTTTACACCCGGCGGCAAGGTGTCTTCAATGCCCGCAGGCAACAACCACTGCATTTCTTCAGCCCGATTCTAGTGAATTAACGACAACAACAGCACACCACAAAGCATACTAAACAGCCCACTCACGCGAAGGCTCTTACTATCAATTTGAGACATCATTGCCATCATTTTTTTAGCGGTTCTCGGGCTGATAAATGGCAGCAACCCTTCTACCACCATTACCAGGCAGAGGGCCGATAACAGTTCATTCCACATTTATAAACGGTGCCTCAGTGGTTAAACCTGCGCGTCATTCGGGCGCAACACCGTCACCAAAATATTTGAAAAACTCACCTTCGGGTTTTAACACCAGCAGGTCATCACCGCTACCGAGTACTTTTCGATAAGCTTCCAGACTGCGGTAAAAGCTATAAAACTCCCGGTTAGCGTTGTAAGCATCGGCAAATACCGACGCTGCCTTCGCGTCACCTGCGCCACGAATGATATCTGCCTTCTGACCCGCCTCGGCAAGCAGAATAGACCGATCTTTATCTGCTTCAGAGCGAATTTTTTCTGCCTCTTCTGCACCCTCAGCACGGAACGTTTTCGCCACTCGAGCCCGACCAGCGCTCATCCGTGCATAAACCGAATTACTGGCATCGGGGGGTAGATCAACACGTTTCAAACGAACATCAATCACTTCAATACCAAAGTCACTTGTCACTTTGTTGGCCGCAACCCGCATGAGGTCCATAATTTCTCCCCGGGCACCTGAAACCACATCTTGCACAGTCCGTTTACCAAATTCAGCGCGGGAAATGTCGTTAACGATCTGCCCTAAACGAGCATTAACATTAACGCTACCCATGGCAATGTAGAACGCTTTGACATCGGTTATGCGCCATTTTACAAACGAATCAACCACTACATTTTTGAGCTCTTGAGTCTGATACATAACCGGTTTAGCATCAAAGGTTTGAATCTGGCCATTGAACCGCCTCACCGTATTCATTACGGGCAGTTTGAAATGCAGCCCAGGCTCATAATCTGCCCGGACAATTTCACCAAACCGGAACAAGATTACCTTTTCCCGTTCATCAACCGTAAATAACATACTCGACACGCCGACCATCACCAGCGCGATTACCACTAACAACAAGTTGACTCGATTCATTAGCGTGACTCCCGGCCGCGACTGACTGTTCGTGATTCTGTTCCCTGCATTGCCGGCTGGGATATTCGCGATGGCGCCAGATTAATGGAATTCACGTTATCACTCTCCTTTATCAGCCGATCCAATGGCAGATAAAGCATGTTGTTGCCTGCATCACCCTCAATCATCACTTTCCGGTTAGCGCTAAGCACAGTTTCCATTGTCTCCAAATAGAGACGTTCTCGAGTCACTTCCGGCGCCTGCTCGTAGACCTCACGCAGCGCAGTAAATCGAGATGCCACCCCGAGGGCATTAGCCACCAGAGTTGCCTCATAGGCATTCGCCTCCGCTAAAACACGAGCAGCTTCACCACTAGCTCGCGGCAATACATCATTACGATAAGCCTCAGCCTCGTTAATTAGTCTCTGCTTATCTTCACGCGCTTTTACCGCATCATCAAAGGCTGCCTGCACCTGTTCCGGCGGTTGTGCATCCTGCATGTTTACGCTGGTTACCACCAAACCACTTTGATAGCGATCTAACAGCTCCTGAGTAGTCTTTTTGACCGCCACCGCAACCTGTTCACGATTTTTGGACAGAATCGAGTCCATGACAGTCCGCCCGACCTGCTGTCGAATTGCTGCTTCAGAAACCTGCTGCAAAGTGCCTTCTGGGTCACGGATATTGAACAGGTAATCCTTCGCATTGCCGATGCGGTACTGAACCGCAAATTTAATGTCGATGATGTTCTCATCTTTGGTCAACATCAACGATTCGCGCGGGACCTGACCCACCTGCCCGGTACGACTATTTTCACGATAACCAATTTCTACGGCACGCAATTGACCTAAATCGACCACCTCGACCCACTCAATTGGAGTAGGAATATGCCAGTGCAGGCCCGGGGCTGAAAAGGATTGAAATTCACCAAACCGCAGCACCACCCCTTGCTGACCTTCCGAGATTCGGTAAACCCCGGTAAAACCCCAGATCACTAGCGCAACCAGTAACGCACCAATCAATAGTCCGCCAGAGGCACCTCCAGTACCGCCAGAGCTACCACCAGTCTCACCTTTTTTGTCTCCACCGAAAATTCCGCTTACTTTCTTCTGCAGATTTTTCATCACTTCATCCAGGTCGGGCGGACCCTTGCCGTCTCGGTTGCCCCAAGGATCTTTGTCACCTGAATTCCCAGGCTCGTTCCACGCCATGTATATCTCCGGTTTAGTAATTTTTTAGTAATGATCAGCAGCACTGAGGGCTTCGTTTAATTTTGCCCCCTACAAACCGGCACATTGTCACATATTTCGATGTGCAATCAGAGACCGATTACATCACTTAAGTTTGTTATTCACCCTGATCACTAATCATCCGTTGATAATCAGGTGGAGCCATTTCAAATTCCACGTCCCAACAACCATCTTCAGCAAAGTTCTCTTCGAGTAGTCGCCCACGACGGTGAATTGCCGCCCGCATGGCGCCGTCGACAGCGGATAACTGCAGTTGATAACGACGCCACTTGCGCGTTAAAAACTCTGTGATCGCCTGTTGTATAA
>Ga0164313_10006391_pt1 | contig 10396 bp, 10 predicted proteins | sample GuaBasSedimGuay4_FD_113735 | JGI IMG/M metagenome (GOLD analysis project Ga0164313, IMG submission 113735) | Subseafloor sediment microbial communities from Guaymas Basin, Gulf of California, Mexico - Guay4, Core 4569-4, 0-3 cm | ecosystem: Environmental > Aquatic > Marine > Hydrothermal vents...
GTTATTAGCCTCAGCGTTATCAAAGATAAACACTGAGGGGAAAATAGTTCGTTGATTAGGCATTTAAAATACCATAACAGGCCGCTCCTCTGGAGCTTCGTGTTTGTTTTATTATTTATACTACATACAGTTCATCCTAGACTTTTGCAATGGTTGTCCTAAGCCTCAGAGAGGCGAACTGTTTGTAGAATATTACATAGAATGACTAGCATAAGCTCCTGAGGAGCGACCTGTCTTATCCTGAAATAGGTTTACACAAAGTGCAAACCAGAAAATGCATAAAAGGAGGAACTAAACTCTAATATGATATCTAAATCACGCACTTGGAAACAACATATTAATCGGGTTCAGGTTAATACCAGATAGTAATCTAATAACCCTTCTAGTTCAAAAAATAACCCACTGAAATCTGCCCACTGGCATTATATGCCTTGGCATTAATTTGCGGATTGGTATTAATATTGGGTATCCCCTGCTGATAGCGAATATCGAATAAAAAGCGCTGATAGGTATAATTTATACCGGCAAATACGCCGTAATCCATGAAGGCCACGTTGTCCTTAATATTTGCTTCTATATCCGGTACTCCCAGTTTAGAAGATTTACGTTTAGCCCATAACCTGAAAGCTGCATATCCTCCTAGATAAAAGCCAAAAGCTTCTGTTCTATACTGAAAGGCAAGCGGAACAGATAAGTATCCAATTGTATTACGTTGCGATTCATCGCCAACCATCTGTTTTGAGCCCAAGGTAATTAGTTGCAGTTCGGCCAGATAGCCCCAACCCTGTGTAGTTGATTTTGAAAACACTCCCGCTTGCCAACCCATTTTAGCTTCATTGCGCACGAGGAGTATATTATCTGTTTGTAAGCCACTTAGATTGATACCGCCTTTAATACCCCAAGCGGTGTTGCTATTCTGTTGAGCGAATGCAACATTCACGATAATTAGGATTAGACCCAAAATCAAAAGGTGTTTTCTAATCATTGCTATTGCTGTGAAAAATAGGCCTTAGTGAAACAAAGAATTTTCAAATTACTGTATAAACCAAAAAAAAGCGGAAGACTTTATCCTCCGCTCTTTTCTTAATTATTAATTAATTATTTCTTTAACCAGATACCAACAGATAATTGAATATTGCTGTTTTTATATTCTGTTCCTGCGTCCGTAAACTTAGTAGTAGATGGGAAAATAAATCGACCATGAACATCAAGAGGCCCTAATTGAACGCCTAAACCAGCGACAAAGCCAAAAGAACTTGTTTCCATCTGATCCTTAATGTCGCCAACAAGATCTGAATCTGCTGACATTACAAAGTTAAACTGTGGTCCGGCTTGTATTGTTAATATTTTAAATAAATATAATTTCGCAACTACTGGAATTTCAAATGTGGCAACTTTAAGCTTATCTACATTTGGAACTTCAAAAGAAGACTCTGAATAAAGGAAATCGCCTTGAATACCTATGATTGGAAGTTTTATCTCCACCATAGCACCACCATGCCATCCTGTTTTTGAATCAAGGTCAATAGCTCCACCCTGAGCATTCATGCTTGGTAGATTAAGTCCGCCTTTTAAACCCAATTTCAATTGAGCCTGTGCAGCATATGTGCCCACTAATAAAAATGCAATTACTAGAATGTAAACTTTTTTCATATTTGTTAATTTAGTTTGTTATAAATCAAAGATATTAAAATAATTCTTCAATTAGGGCTTAGAGTAGTTTTTTAGCTATTCATTGTATTCTCTATAACCTCAATATCTATCCCTCTTTCGGGATATTTACCCTTTATATTCTCAAAGAAACTAAAAAGTAACCGAAAATCACTCTCAATATTGTCTGTTGGATAAAATGATTCACCGGCAATTACCGTTTTAGTGCTGTAATCGAATCCAATAGGAATAATTGGCACCTTAGCTTTTCTGGCGATATGATAAAACCCTGTTTTCAAACGAGAAACCTTGGATCTGGTACCTTCCGGAGCCAGGGCAATTGAAAATTTATCATGTTTATTGAATATCTCAGTTACCGAATCAACCAAATTGTTGCTTTTGGTTCTTTCAACCGGATAGCCACCAAGAGCTCTAAAAATGAAGCCGTACGGGAATTTAAATAGCTGACTTTTTCCAAGATATTTAGTGGAATTGATACCTAAAGCTGATCTCGCTAAAATTCCAATTATAAAATCTGAAGTGGCTGTATGAGGTGCTACAATGAGAACAAATTTATCAGGACGGTTAGTAACATTGCCCTTTACGGACCAACCTATTATTTTGAACCAATATTTAAAAATCCAGTTAAGCACTTAAGCAAGAATAATTCACCAATATAGCAAATAATTCTACCTCACACCCAATTCAGGGTATTTGCCTTTCTTAGGACGATAAAAATCCAGGATTTCAATTAAATCTTTATTATAATCTCCCGATGGATAGTAAACAGGTCCGATACCGGCTGTTTTAGTTGAATAGTCTAGAAACCCAAGGATAATGGGCACCCCTGCTTCTTCGGCTACCCTGTAAAATCCGGTTTTCCATCTAGACACGTATTTCCTTGTTCCTTCAGGGGCCACCATCATTATCATCTGATCATGGCTTTCAATAATATCTACCATAGCATCAACCATGCTTGGTCTTTTCTTCAGATTACCATTTTTAGGGCTTCTGTCAATGGCAATAGCTCCCATACCGCGTAATATCCAACCATAAAGCGGGGCATTTACCACCTCCTTTTTTACCGCAATCCTCAAGTTCAAACCAATGATCCAAAAGGCTAAGCGGGCGTAGTAAAAATCCCAATATGTTGTATGTGGCGCAGCAATAATAACAGCCTTCTTTAAATCGTCAGGAACACTACCTTCAACTTTCCAGCCGGTTAGCCACATTAAAAACTTTGAAATCGCTTTTGCCATCTTAAAATAAATTATTAATTAATTGATCATCTGCGTGGTTAGGCATAGTTACCTTTAATTCAGGCGATCGTAACATTTCTCTCTCTATTGCAAACTCAGCACCACTATTCCTTGCCCAGCTTCTTCTTGCTATACCATTATTTACATCGTAGAACAGCATATTCTGTAATTTTCTATCAGCATCTTCAGTACCATCCAGCACCAAACCAAAACCGCCATTAATCACTTCTCCCCAGCCAACACCACCACCATTGTGAATAGATACCCATGAGGCCCCTCTAAACGAGTCGCCAATTACATTTTGGATAGCCATATCGGCTGTGAACTGAGAGCCATCATAGATATTAGCTGTTTCTCTGAATGGTGAATCCGTACCTGAAACATCATGGTGGTCTCTGCCCAGCACTACAGGTCCTTGTAATTTACCGTTGCGTATGGCGGCATTAAAAGCCAAGGCTATTTTCGCTCTTCCCTCAGCATCGGCATAGAGAATTCTGGCTTGTGAACCTACCACCAGTTTGTTCTCCTGGGCACCAGTTATCCACTGAATATTATCAGCCATCTGTTGCTGAATCTCCACAGGTGAATTCTTTATTAATTCACTCAATACTGCGGTTGCCAGATCATCGGTAAGCTGTAAATCCTCAGGCAATCCGCTGGTACATACCCACCTGAATGGGCCAAAGCCATAATCGAAACACATGGGGCCCATAATATCCTGCACATAAGAAGGGTATCTGAAATCAATACCATTCTCTGCCATTATATCTGCTCCGGCTCGCGAAGCTTCCAGCAAGAAGGCATTACCGTAATCGAAAAAGTATGTCCCTCTAGCTGTGTGTTTATTTATTGCTGCCGTCTGCCTAACTAAAGACGCCTGCACCTGTTTTTTAAACTCAGCAGGGTCATTGGCCATCATCTCATTTGATTCTTCAAGACTATAATCAGCAGGATAATAACCGCCGGCCCATGGATTATGTAATGATGTTTGATCTGATCCTAAATCAACATAGAGATTCTGGTCAGCAAAATATTCCCATACGTCAACGATATTACCGGCAAAAGCGATTGACACCACTTCCTTATTTTCTTTGGCCTTATTAATCCTGGTAACTAGAGAAGGTAAATCATCAATCAATTCATCTACCCAGCCTTGCTCATGACGCTTAGCGGCAGCCTTAATATTCACTTCAGCAACAACCGAGATACAACCGGCTATATTACCCGCTTTGGGTTGAGCTCCACTCATACCACCTAATCCGGCAGTTAAAAATAATTTACCTGCCAGGCTCTCACCATCTTTAGCAATTTTTCTACCGGCATTGAGTAAAGTAATTGTAGTACCATGAACAATTCCCTGCGGACCAATATACATATATGACCCGGCGGTCATTTGTCCGTATTGTGTTACGCCCAAGGCATTAAACTTCTCCCAGTCATCCTGCGAAGAGTAATTAGGAATCATCATACCATTGGTTATTATAACCCGCGGTGCTTCCTTAGACGATGGAAATAACCCCATTGGATGACCTGAATACATGTGAAGTGTCTGCTCATCAGTCATTTTAGCTAAATACTGCATGGTAAGCAGGTATTGTGCCCAATTTTGAAAAATAGCACCATTACCTCCATAGGTAATAAGCTCATGTGGGTGCTGAGCAATTGCATGATCCAAATTATTCTGAATCATTACCATTATTGCTGCCGCATGTATTGACTGATAAGGATATTCACCAATCGGACGAGCATATAAATCATAGTCCGGACGGAAACGATACATATATATTCTGCCATAATCCTCAAGTTCCTGAGCAAATTCAGGAGCAAGAGTAGCATGATGCTTGCTATCGAAATATCTTAAAGCATTTCTAACTGCTAGCTTCTTTTCATCTGTGGTTAATATATCCTTGCGTTTTGGGGCATGGTTAATATTAACATCGAATGCCTTTGGATCCGGCAGTTCTGAGGGTATTCCTGCAAGAATTAATGCTTTAATGTTCATTTACTAATTAAATTTTCGAGGGCAAAGGTAGTCATGTTTTCAGTTGTAAATTTATACCCTTCATCAAAAATATCCTGCGCTTGCGACAAATTAAAACCACTAAAACGGGCTAAATTATCAGGCTCAATAAAAGCATCACATATTGCCCTGCTTTTCATTGTATTGCCATTGATTGCTAAGAGAGCACTTCTTTCCATCAACACTTTAGCATTATTTAGGGTATCTACTTTGCCATACGGATTACAGCTAATACCAATAACAGTATCTACTTTATCTTTTATGGCTTCTGCAGGCAGATTGTTTAGGATACCGCCATCAACATAATTAGCACCATCTATGATAACAGGTTTGAATATTACCGGAATACAGGAAGATGCCAGTATTGTAGGAATAAGAGATCCGGAATTAAAGTAAGTTGTTTTACCTTCATTAATTTCTGTTGCCGCCACGGTTAATGGGATTTTCAACTCATCGAAATTTGCAGGCAGAAAATCTTCCAATATTTTACCAAGTTTATCAATTTTTAAGAGTCCTTTCCAGCTAAAAGATGGACTGAATACAGACAAAACTTTTGTTTCTCTTACTATTTTCAAGCATTCGTCAGGAGAATAGCCGGCACAGTAGAGGGCTCCAAGAATGGCCCCTGCACTTGTTCCAGAGACAATATCAGGATAAATATTTACTTCATTGAGGGCTTTGAAAACACCCAGGTGTGAGATTCCTCTTGCTCCACCGCCCGAGAGCGCAATGCCTATCATAATTCACTAAATGGAAAAACCTGATCTACTCTTACACCTTTTTCTGTATGCTTCACAGTACAACATTCATTTACTGAGTCATGCTGAAAAATCAGTACGTAGTTATTATCGGCGGCATCCTTTAAGAAATTGGCCTTTTCTGTCATCGTTAAGAGTGGCCGGGTATCATAGCCCATAACATACGCTAAAGGAATATGCCCTACCGATGGCAGTAGGTCGGCAACAAATACAAGTGTGTGGCCTTTATATTTAATCTTAGGAAGCATTTGTTTATCAGTATGGCCATCAACAAAGATTATATCGAATGGTAAATCCTGCTGATTATCAAGCCCTACAAACTTTAAATGCCCCGATTCCTGCATTGGCAGGATATTTTCACTTAAAAATGAAGCTTTTTCTCTGGGGTTAGGCTTGGTTGCCCATTGCCAATGATTTTCATTTGACCAATAGGTTGCATTACTAAATGTCGGCACTAATTTTTCTCCTTCATACTTTATTCCGCCACCACAATGATCGAAGTGCATGTGGGTAAGCATCATATCAGTAATGTCTTCTTCATGCATACCAATCTTACCAAGGCCTTTACTCAATGAGTCATCACCATGAAGAAAATAATGGCTAAAAAACCTTTCAGACTGTTTATTACCAATACCATTATCGACAAGAATAGCCCTGTCGCCATCTTTTATAAGTAGTGAGCGCAAGGCCCAATTGCATAGATTATTCTCATCTGCCGGGTTGGTACGTTGCCATAGTGACTTGGGTACAACGCCAAACATGGCACCACCATCAAGTTTAAAATAACCTGTATTTATCAAATGTATCTCCATGCTACTGCCTATTTATATAATACCCTAAAGAAAAGAAGCCGTTAACGCCACTAAAATATTGATCTTTCGCTACACCAATTGAAATTGGACCTATAATAGATCTATATGATATCATTCCTGAGAAACCCATTCTTCGCTTATATGCACCAAAATCATTCCTTACTGCATTACTATAAATCCATTTCATGGGATACTCACTATCGATATACTCTGCAGTAATATTTAGGAACATGTTTGAAATAAGCTCCCATTGTATTCCTAAATTTAAATAGAAGTAATTGAGATTATTGAAGCGTTTATCGGCGGCACCTGTATAATGTTGGGCATGAAGTGCAACTGGTCTATAACCACCAATGAAAGTTGTATGAGCCATATCCTCGAGGTTATCTGTACCGTTGGAGACAAGTATATTTAACCCAGTATACAATGATAGTTTAGGATTGAGTGGATGGTAATACTTAACATAAAAATCAGCTTTCCATATCTCATCCGGGTTGAAATCTCCCGTTAATTCACCTAAGTCATTACTATCGAATTGGAAAGCTACAGTTCTATCAACAATATAGTTTAATCTTACACCAAGGGAAATTCCCATCTTAGGGAAAAATTGCTTATCCAGGGTATTAATGCCGTAAAAAACGAACAAATTAAGCGCTTTATTATTGAGCTTTTTAAACGCCACTGCCTCTGGGCCAATTACAGTACTAAGAATAATTGAATCGAGAACCGATGGCTTTATCTTGTTATTGAAAAAATGCGCACCTGCTTTTATCGTTTGATTTGATGCATAGGTTCCTTGAAAAACAAGTCCTCCTTGCAAATAAGAAGCCTTTAGCAAGCCTGACACTACCGTCTCATCTTTGCTTTCAGTAACTTCGTCCCAATAACTTGGCAATATTGTCTCAACCCAATCACCATCCAGAATAATCGCTACATTTTGCTTTTTACCTAAATATTTAAAATATGAAAGAGAGGCAATAGGGTTTTGTGCCAAATCATATTCAACTATAAACCTAGAGCTAGGGAAAAGTATATTCCGCATGGTAAAGTTTGCGTTTACTCCTGCTTTATTTTCAGTATCATAATGAACAGCCATTTTTAAGCTGGCTCTGGGGCTTTCAATAACTTTTATAGTAAGTGTACTTGTAATAGGATTAATTACATAGACTATTTTTTCAAAATAAAGTGTGCCATATAGAAGGGCTATCCTATCTTCTAACTCACTAATAGTAAATTCCTTATCAGGTTCAACTCTCAGCTTTCCTATTATTAACTCATCAGGCACTCTTACATTACCTGTTATCTCAATACGACTAAATTTATAAGTAGGTGGATTAACCGGTCTTTTAGCCGGATGCATTGGGCCAAATTGTAAAAGTGAGTCTGCTAATTTCTTAAATACAGGCAGATATGCTTCACCAGCTTTGTTTCCTAGTTCTATAATTTTATCGGTATCGCTAAAGCTGGCTGTGCTATAACCTAGCAAGTCAGGCTCAATCATAATATCAACCAATTTCATTTGCCTTTCTGTGTCATGTACACTGGCAACGAATGCCGCCTGTGAAAGCACCGAAATCATAGAATTCATCTTCTCTTTTGGTTCAAGCCCTCCACTTACGGATACACCGATAATGATATCAGCTCCCATATCAATAACTTCCTGAACAGGAAAGTTTCGGATTAAGCCACCATCCACATATAAGATAGAATCTATTTCCATTGGCGTGAAGAACGTAGGAATTGCCATACTTGCTCTAAGTGCTTCAGGCAATAACCCTGAATCCAGGACATCGCCTGTACCTGTTACAATATTTGCCCCAATACAAGCAAAAGGAATAGGAAATTCATTGAAATCATCTATCTGGTGGGCAGGACGGGTCATATTACTCATTTGGATAGTTAGTGCCTGCCCTTCGATAAGCCCTTTTGGTAAGCCTAGCTTTTTATTTCTAAAAGGGAATTCCATGATATAGCGTCCATAATATAGCTTTTCTTCATAGGCAACCTGATTAAGTGGGATTTCATTGGTTAGAAGCTTAGTCCAATCCATATTCCTGGCAATTGAGTCAATATCATCGGCAGTATAGCCTATAGCATATAAGCCACCTATAATACTTCCCATGCTAGTTCCGGTTATATAGTCAGGGTATAACCCGGCTTCTTCCATGGCTTTGATAATACCAATGTGGGCTACACCTTTGGCACCGCCCCCACTTAATACCAAACCAACTTTGGGGCGTTCTTGAGCTTGAGAATAGCTTGAAGAGACTATTGCTAATAAAAATAAGGTTAGAGCGAATAGTTTTCTAATCATAATTAACCAAATAAAGTGCAGATAGGTTATTCTTCAGCTACCTCACCCATCGAAACGAACTTATTGATTCGTTCAGCTCTGAGTTTCTCCGGCTTAAGCTTACTTAGTTCTTTATAATTATCCAGAATGGCCTTTTTTACTGCCTTTATAGATGCTTGAACATTAGCATGGGCTCCACCAACAGGTTCCTTAATAATGCCATCGATCAAACCTTTTTCCAACATATCCTTTGCTGTTAGCTTGAGTGCTTCAGCAGCTTGTTCTTTAAAATCCCAGCTTCGCCATAGAATAGAAGAACAAGATTCAGGTGAAATAACTGAATACCAGGTGTTTTCCATCATAAGTACTCTGTCGCCAATACCAATTCCCAATGCCCCACCGGATGCTCCTTCACCAACAACTATATTGATTATTGGTACATTAAGGGTAAACATCTCTTTAAGATTTCTGGCTATTGCTTCACCTTGTCCTCTTTCTTCAGCTTCAAGGCCGGGGTAAGCACCGGGAGTATCAATTAACGCGACAATAGGAATATTAAATTTATCAGCCATGTGCATTAAACGCAAGGCTTTTCTATATCCTTCAGGGTTGGCCATACCAAAATTTCGCATCTGTCTTTGCTTGGTATTTCTGCCTTTTTGCTGGCCAATAATCATAAATGTTTGATTATTAATGGTAGCAAGGCCACCAACCATAGCTTTATCATCTCCCAAGGTACGGTCACCATGCAATTCAATAAAATCGCTGGTCATACCATAGATATAGTCGAGGGTATAAGGCCTGTCTGGGTGTCGGGATAGTTGCACCCTCTGCCATCTGGTAAGATTTTGAAAAGTTTCCTTTTTCAATTTCTCGATTTTTTTCTCAAGTGTCGCAATAGCATCTTCCACATCGGCATCGCTATCTTTAGCCAGGTCTTTCATACCGGCTAATTTCACTTCAAGTTCTATTATTGGCTTTTCAAATTCAAGCAACATAGGTATTGTTTTAAAGGTAGGCAAAAATAATACTAATTAGTAATTAGTACTCGCGAATCAAATTAAATTGTGGATATGATTCGAATAATGCAAAATATATGGTGAGATAGGTCATAGTTATTTGTTATAACAATCCCTTCTTTTGACCGTGTTAACCAAGTCAGTACTACAATGAACGAAGAACAAGCAGCACAATTGTTGGCGACTCTGAATGAAATACAAATAGAATTATCGGCAATTTCAAGTAAGCTAAGTGATGTTAGAAAAAACACCAACGAAATACCTGCAATAAACACAGGTGTTAAAAAAATCTATGATGTTGTAAGAAACTTGGAAGAAGTTGGTGTTTCATAAATAAAAAAGCCAACGGTAATTGGGTGTTATCGAATGCGAAGTGTTAAAGGGGGCAGCCTACTTCTCCACTTCGCATAAAGTACATTTGAGGAGGTCAGCTTAGTTAAATGGAGCTGAGTGAGTGGTACCACCCACACAGATTAAGAGCTGGATTTTTTTGGGTGGTGGTTTGGTTGATTGTTAAAGGCTATCTACCTTATTACTCTCAGAGGCAAACCCATCATAAACCCAGAGCCAAAGTCTGAAAATTAA
>Ga0164313_10006392_pt1 | contig 10396 bp, 9 predicted proteins | sample GuaBasSedimGuay4_FD_113735 | JGI IMG/M metagenome (GOLD analysis project Ga0164313, IMG submission 113735) | Subseafloor sediment microbial communities from Guaymas Basin, Gulf of California, Mexico - Guay4, Core 4569-4, 0-3 cm | ecosystem: Environmental > Aquatic > Marine > Hydrothermal vents >...
CACAATGAATAGTCACGAAAAAATAGAGCAGGGATATGGCCACGGATATCTTGCTACGATCTGTGGTGTATAGCAGGTAAAGTACATCTTGTTGCCACGCGAGCACCAGCAAAAAGGAAACAGTACCAGTAAAAATTAACCAGACAAGAAACAGATGATGTTCATGTTTTTGCATTTATTGTTCTCTTGAATTAAATCTATTAAATATTTATTCCGTAGCTGCTGTTTCTTTGTCATATACAAGTAACCAGTCATCTGCGGCATAGTCAACTATTTCACGCACCAGAATGTTCATTTCCTGCATATGTAATTTTAGTTCTTCATTTTTCATGTCTACTGGCCACAGCAGTGCTGTTATAACTACTTTTTCATTGTTCTGGCGTACTGTAATACGGCCAGGACATGAGTTGAGCATCTCCGGGTCAAGTTCGAGCATCTTTTTTGCGTAAACCAGGTTGCAGTAAAGTAATACTTCATAATCAGGAAAGTCCGGATTCTTTCTGTCCCTGATCCCCTTGCCAATATGTAGATGTCCAGTAATACGGAAGTTACGTTCAGTAATTGCGAAGATGGTATCATCCAGAACCTCCTCGAGTGTTTTTTCAGTCGTTAGCTGGTAATAGGCCGCATGATTGGTATGTTTATCAACTTCACTGGAACATCCTGACTGCAAAAATATTAGAATAAGAACAGCAGAATAACATGAGATTTTCATTTATTCGTTAATAATGACTCTGGTACCTATATCAACATATCTTTTCAGATCATTAATCTCTTCATTTGTCATGGCGATGCAACCTAGCGTCCAATTGAACTCATTATGAATAGCAAGTTTTTGATCAGTGGTCTCTCCGAGTCCATGAATACCGATATAGCCCCCTAATTCAGTATCCTGAGGGGGAATATCGTGATTTTTTATTGCAGTTGTAATATTTTTGAATTCATTTGCAGTAATCACTTTATTCTTGTATCCGTACCAGGCATCCAGCAGGTTGGGGTAGTCAAGTTGCATAAAATAATGAAATTTACTATTACCTTTGAAATTAACAATTTTGTAGACACCTAAAGGCGTTTTTCTATCTCCCAGTACTCTCTTTGCGCCTTTGCCTCCCTTGCCATAGGTAATACGGAAGTGTTTAATAACTTCTTCACCGTTCATGATGGTGAGTTCTTGAGATGACCTTGAAATCACCAGGTCATATTGATCTTCAACGGCCAGGATATTACTGCACTGCAGCAACAAAAAACCAACAAGGATGTATCGAGAAAAATTATAAATACGCACGATTTTTTACACACCCCTTAGTTTATGAATTTTTTATGAATTATACCTTTTTCGCATTTTATCTGGAAAAAAGCAATTACGGTAACTAAAATACTAAATAATCTGCTAAAATCGTCCGCCTGTCGCTGAGTTGCCAAAGGCTGCTCGGCTTTTTTATTGTCTGGAACAATGCGACTGTAGTAGGGAAAACAAGAATGACATCGAATCAAGATAAATATAGTAACACCGCAATAGTCTTGCATTGGCTGATGGCGATACTGCTGATTACTTTATTTGGCCTGGGCTGGTATATGGTAGATTTGCCAAAAGGTAGCGACGAAAGGAGCTGGTTTTTTGGTTTACACAAGTCAATTGGATTAACAATGGCCTTGCTAGCTCTTGTCAGAGTGGTATGGCGTTTTACACATGCACCACCCGAGTTACCAGAAACCGTCGCAGGATTTAAAAGAAAACTGGCTGGGTTAACTCATTGGCTATTGTATCTGGCAATGATTATACAGCCCTTATCCGGCTACATATCTTCATCATTCAGCGGATACAAAACAAAAATATGGGGTGTCCCGCTTCCACATTGGGGGTGGAAATCACCCGAGCTAAATGAACTATTTACAGATATTCATGTGGCGAGTTCAGTTGCTTTATTGTGTCTGGTAATTGTGCATTTAAGCGGCGTGGCCGCTCATATCTATGAAGGGGATAAGCAGATATTACGAAGAATGATGCCGGGTAAAAATGGAAATTGTTAGTGTGGTTTTAGACGCTGCTCTCGGACTCCTGTCCTCCACAGCATAAGTCCATCCATGGACATCGCTGCTCCTGCGCATCCATGCGCCCGCAGCATACATTACATCCTTGTAAATAAAAAAAGGGACCCTGAGGCCCCTTTCTTAACAACTTAAATAATTAAAATTATTTGTTGTTGATGTACATTGTTACTTCGAAACCGAAGCGAATGTCGCTATATTCAGGTGTATCCCATTTCATCATGTTTCTCCTAAAAGAAGTTTATTTTATAGTTTAAAGCTTAATTTCCGGTTTTCCCCCGGGTGCCAAAACATACCTGACACACATTAGGAGAAAGCAGAAACCATGCCAAGTTATTATTCTTGTCTAAACAAATCAAACAATATACATTAAAAACAATTAGTTAAGCTTATTTGTTGCTTATGTTGAATTAATAATAGTGTCAGCAAACTTAGACTAATTCTAAATTATGGATAACAACAACCAAAGAAATTGGTTAATATGAACCAAAAAATACTACACTGATAAACCTTGATGACGACAAAACACCTGAATTCTTTACGCAAACTCCTGATAGCCCAGGAAGTAACATTTCTGTTGCTACTGGCGTTGACAGGACTGTTGGGTGGTCTATCTGCATATTTCTGGCAACAAAACTCTGAGGAATCAGTTCGCCTGAATGATTTGAGTTATGTCACAGAGCAAATTCGCAGTGATTTATTTCGGCAAATTCAGGTAGCCATTCGAGCCAGGCTGCTTGAAGATGTGCGTTCCCTTGAGTTGTATGGTGAATATTCCAGGGAGATAGATAAAAATTTCAACAAACTCCGAAGTGGTGCAATCTCACGGGAAGAAGATACGACTATTCAGGATCTACACGTCTCCTATCGGGAAATCCAGAAAGACATGAATACGATTTTTGCCGATCCCTATGCAATTAGCCTGCAAATTCGTATGAAAATTCTTGATCCACGTTTTGCTGAACGAATGATAGGTCGGTTTGAAGGTAAGTATAACAAGCTGAAATTTATGCTTGCGGAAGAACATAATGAACTGCATCGGAAACTAGAGATATGGTCTAAATACGCGCCTGTCGTCATTACCATACCTTTATTGCTGGCATTCTTGTTGGTCATCTATGCAAGAACAACTTTCCGTAGGGAGTTTCTCAAACCTATTTCTGAAATAATTACCGGTGCCCGACGTATTCGTGTTGGACATCTTCAGACCAAAATGCCTGAGCAAGGGGTGGAAGAGGTTAAAGATTTGGCAGGTGCCATCAATAAAATGGCCAATGACCTGCAAAGTAGTCAGGCTGCCCTGATAGAAAGTGAAAAGCAGGCAGCACTCGGTTCATTGGTGCCGGTTATTGCTCACAATATTCGTAATCCCTTGGCCAGTATTCGAGCAACAGCACAACTACTGGATGACCCTGAAGATAAGGAAGATCTGGCAGAGAGTAAGGATGCCATCATTGAAACGACAGACAGGTTAAGTCGTTGGGTGAATGCCCTGGTTTCTTACCTGCATCCATTAAAACCAAATTACAGGCTCGTTTTAGCGAGTGAAATGCTTAATGCTGCAATTGATTTATTGAAACAAAAATTAGCAGATAAACAAATGAAGCTGAACAGGACAGGCTGGGAGAATGATTTAAGGCTCAATGCTGATCCGAATTTGATGGAACAGGCAATTTACGCATTGATGGCAAATGCGATTGATGCTTCTCCGAAGATGTCTACATTAACAATTTCAATGCTTAGAAAAGATGCCGAACTTCAAATATTAATTCAGGATCAGGGAACAGGCATGCCATTTGATCCTAAACCCGATCAGTTAACACCGGGCCCAAGCACAAAAAGTTTTGGTACTGGATTAGGTATTCCTATTGCTTTTAAAATTTGCCAGAAACATGGTTGGAAACTTCAGTTTGACTCTGCTGAGATAGATGCAGAGCAAACAGGTACAACCGTAACAATTACAGCACCAATCAGGGTGATTGAAGAGAATGATGAAGATGAATGAAACTGAACCAACAATTGCTGCAATGGAAGTACCAACTTTAGAGAAACAGGTGCTAATCGTAGAAGATGAGATTGTATTTGCAAAGGCAGTTAAAAAACATTTGCAAAGGGCCGGTTATAAAAGCGAAATAGCCGGAGACTTGAGTACAGCAAAAGAAAAGTTTGAGTCACAGAGCCCGGATCTGGTTTTACTTGATATGCGCCTGCCCGATGGCTCCGGTCTGGATTTTCTTGAAAGCATAAAAAAAGGTAATGACTCGAATACAGCTGTTCTGGTGATGTCTGCCTACGGAGAGCTTGAAGATGCTGTTTCTGCGATGAAACTGGGTGCATCAGATTACCTGAAAAAACCGGTTGATCTGGATGAGTTGTTAATCAATGTTGAAAAAGTGCTGGATAAAAATGAACTTGAAACAAAACTGACTTATTCAAGTAAACGAGAGCGTAATGCATCTGAAACAGTTGAATTTATGGGTGAGTGTCCAGCAATAATCTCGGTAAAACAACAAATTGAACAAATATCTCGCCTGACACACGCGACAAATACGGTGCCCCCGACAGTTTTGATTCTTGGTGAGACCGGCACGGGCAAGGATGTTGTTGCAAGATTATTACATGCGAGTGCAGCACTCAGTGATAAACCTTTTGTACAAATAGACTGTGCCTCATTACCAAAAGATTTGATCGAGGCAGAGTTGTTTGGTCACGAAAAAGGTGCTTTTACAAATGCCCATGCAGCGCGGACTGGTCTTATAGAAGCAGCCGAAGATGGTGCCTTGTTCATGGATGAAATCGGAGAGTTACCACTGGATTTACAATCCAAGCTACTGGCAGTACTGGAAAGAAGATTGATGCGCCGTGTTGGTACAACCAAGGAATTGCCTGTTCGTGCATGGTTTATAGCCGCAACCAACAGGGATATTGAAGACCTGGTTGAAAAAGGAGAGTTCAGATCAGATTTATATTATCGGCTGAATGTCTTAAGTATAGAAATGCCACCACTGAGAACGCGCGGTAACGATATTATTATTTTAGCGAAATATTTTTCTGAACAAACCGCCAGACGTTATGGCTTTGAAGATGTAAGCCTAAGTGACGAAGCAGTACAAACACTAATGGAATACTCATGGCCAGGCAATGTGCGTGAGATGAAACATTTGATAGAGAGGGCCGTTTTGTTAAATAGTGGTGGGGAGCTCTCTGCAGGTTCCCTGGGCCTGACAAATCGCATGCTGTCGGGGAGTACGGGGCAATCGCAGGCGGGGGATTCAAATATCGAGGATATGACCCTGGAATCAGCAGAATACACACTGATTACCCAGGCCCTGGGAAAAGCCAATGGTAATGTATCCAGGGCAGCCAGAGAACTTGATATCACACGGATGGCACTGAGATACAGGATGAAAAAATACAATTTATAGTGATGTTGTCAATTATTGAATGTTGCGCCTGATGAAGTCTGGAAATTGATTGCTGATTTTAATATTCTATCGGACTGGCACATATCAAGCGGGGTTTGAAAACCTGAAAAAGAGGTTCTCTGGCTGGTCTTGATTGTCAGGAACTTCTTCTCTAGAAGTTCTGATCTTTCATTTCTAGTAAAATTTCATTAATGTAATTTCATTCTTGGTTTGGCCTTGCGCGTAAAAACATTAGCCAGGGTAGTCAAACCCATTCTGATAGGGCCATGCAATGCCATCTGGTGCATCTTGTATAGCGATATATAAACCAGACGCGCGATAATCCCTTCTATCATCACAGAGCCTGATAGTTTGGAAAGGTTGCCCATTAAATTACCCACGGTCGTATAGCTACTGATATTTACTAAAGAGCCGTAATCAACATACTTGTATTCTGGCAGGGAAACATCTCCTGTTAAACGTTTACGCATGGTCTTGACCAGCATGGTGGACTGTTGATTTGCCGCCTGTGCCCTGGGAGGGACAGTTCCATTTGCGCCTTCGGGATCTGAATTAGTTATCAGGGGGCAAGCAGCACAATCACCAAAGGCAAAAATATTTTCATCCAGTGTTGTTTGTAATGTCGGTTTTACTACAAGTTGATTTATCTGGTTTGTTTCAAGCCCATCAATATTCTTGAGAAAATCAGGTGCCTTGATACCGGCAGCCCATACCTTTATTTCTGCTGGAATAAATTTATCATTTTCAGTTTTAAATCCATCGGCAGTGGCTTCAGTGATCCGTGTATTTGTGCATGTTTCAATATTGAGTCCTGCAAGTGCCTTACGTGCTTTTTCCGACAGTTTTGGCGGCAGGGCAGGAAGGATACGATCAGATGCCTCTACAACTGTAATTTTAACATCGGTATCGGGCTTAACCTCATCCAGACCAAATTCAGCCAGTTGCTTGGCTGATTCGTGTAATTCTGCAGATAATTCAACACCCGTAGCACCGGCACCGGCAATAGCGATATGTAATTGTCCCTCGCGCTGAGGTTCTTTCTGTGCATGGGCGGTGTAAAAACTTCTGAATAGATACTGGTGAAAGTGATCGGCTTCTTTTCGCGTATCCAGAAACATGCAATGTTCTCGAACACCCGGGATAGCAAAATCATTGGTGGTACTTCCAACAGCAATGATTAATGTATCGTATTGAAAAGTCCGACGTGGAATATATTCATTACCTTCGTCATCCAGGGTAGGCGCAAGACTGACCTCTTGTTTTTTACGATCCAGTCGATCCATTCTTCCCAGGCGGAAGCGAAAATGGTGCCAGTGGCCCTGTCCTAAATAGCCGACTTCATCTTCGTAGGAATTGAGCGAGCCTGCGGCAACTTCGTGTAACAAGGGTTTCCATAAATGTGTCAGAGTACAATCGATAAGGGTGATTGCTGCCTTTTTCTTTTTCCCCAGTTTATTTCCGAGTTTAGTCGCCAGTTCCAGCCCACCGGCACCGCCACCGACGACAACAATATGATGAAGATCTTTATCTGCACTCATTTAGCGATAATTCCTGTATATTTCCGAATAGCCCCAAAGGGGCGATATAATAGCGTTTATTGAGAGATAGAGATAACGAATAGATCAAATAACAGGGTAAAAATGAATATGGATGAGAAAACACAAATTGAACTGGAAGCTGCTGCTTTCAGGCATCTCGTAGGATTTCTGCAGGAAAAAACAGAGGTACAGAATATCGACTTAATGAATCTGGCCGGTTTTTGTAGAAATTGTCTGTCTAAATGGTATCTGGCAGCTGCAGAAGAGCGGGGAATTGAACTGGATTTAGAGGAGGTTCGAGAGATGATCTACGGTATGCCGTATGCAGAGTGGAAAGATAAATATCAGAAAGAAGCCACCCAGGGACAACTGGATGCATTCGCTGAAAGTCATAAATGATAAAAATAGACTACTGCAGACAACGCTGACACCTGAGTAATCTGATTTGGATATTATTTGCTCCCCTCTCTGCTCAAGGAATTGATCATCGTATGATTAATAGACCCGGGTGATTTTATAGTTTTTCTTCTTCAGTGTTTTGAGTAATCCCTTTTCTCCCGCCAGATGTAGCGCCCCCACCGCTATGAAGGCAGAACCATCGTTAAGATAGGGAATAATTCTTTTCAGCATCCTTTCGTTTCGGTCATAAAGGATCCCTTGTATGTAGCGGTCAAATACATCTTCATCAAAGTGTGCCTGATTATTAAATGCCATCATTCCTGCTAAATCACGTGCAAGGTAGAGTTGTACCAGTTCCCAACTGTCCTTGATAATCTGCCTATGATTACAAACCGTATCATTCAGAATATTTATTTGATCATCTGCACTGAGATTTTGCATAGGTTCGATCAGTTCCTGCATGTTTTCCAGACTGATGATTGTTTTATTAAGTGACCTGGCTGTGTCTAGCAATAGCATATCCAGTGTTTTGGCATTCACTGGTTTTGGTCTTCCCATCAGTGTAAAAGCGGCCCAGGGTTTAAGCTTTGGTATTTTTTCAACGGGGACACCGTAATCAGGTAACACTTGCTGAAGATAATGATAGACGGGCGGGGAGATCATGTCCGACAAAAGTTCTCCATCTTTGAAGAATATTGAATCGAAAAATACCTTGTTTGATTCTTCTGTAAGTACACTTTCAATGATGAACGGCTGACTTTTTGCCAATGCCAGTCGAACATGGGGTGGAAATTGTGCAACTACACGATCCTGCGAATGCATGGTACCAAAAAGATAATTTGACTGGCCTGTTGGCGTTTCTATTTTCCATAACAATCCACTTGAGAAATCATCACTCTGATTTTCATTTTGCCGGTACTCATTTTGATTTTCAGCAGGAGAAATGAGCTCTACTGGATCCTGTCGATATTCCTGACAAACCTGCTCAAGAGTTTCTGAGCTGACTGCAGGTGAAGCCGAAAATAATGTAATGATAAAGAGAATATTTAGATGTCTGGATATTGGCATACGGTAATTATAACCATATGAACGAATTTCGAATGTACTCAAGTACTATTTGTCATCTGGGGAAAATGAACCTGGAAAGGGAAATTATGGGAATATTTCATATAATGTTAATATTAGCGGCTCTTAAGATAGTAATGTAATTACATGTTTTTAGTAAAGAAAAATACGAAACTTAAAGTAAATTCAAGACATATAGTTAAAAATCTATTGGTGGCTGTGTTTGTCTCGGCTATGAGTTCGTGTGCTTTTCAGGAGTACGAGCAAGCACCGATAGAGACCAATCAAACAATTAACAATCTGGTTTCAAGGGATGTTAATGAACCTGGTTTTACAGAGTTCTTGCAGGAGAATGGCATCTCTCAGTGGCCTGTCAAGCAATGGAGTTTTGAAGAAATTACACTTGCCGCTCTATATTTCAATCCTCAAATAGAAGCAGAATTTGCAGAATTCAGTTTGAGCGAAGCACAAGCACTGCTTCTGTTGCAGAGAGAGAATCCGGTGATTGGTGTCCCGCTGGAACATCATAGTGATACCAGTGACGGAGTATCTCCCTGGACGATTGGAATTCTTTTTGATTTTATCTTTGAACGTCCTGCAAAACGACGCGCGAAACAGGACAGGGCACAGGCTGAAATTCAGGCTGCCCTGGTTGGGGTGAGTGAATCTGTCTGGGATTTAAGATCGGAACTAAAACTGGCCTGGATAGAATATACCTCAGCCTTAAAATTGAATGACTTTATAAAGAATGAATTAAAATTACTCGACGACAGTCATGTAATACTTCAGAGACAACATGAGCTGGGAGAATCAAGTTATTTCGAAGTGAGTAACACGCGCCTGGAAATGCAGCGTTTAAGGTTAGAAAGTAGTCACCATCAGGTCGTGGTTTCGGATGATTATCATGAATTATTGGTCTTGATTGGTTTATCACCTGAAAAAATGGTTTCTCAGGATTTTGTGATGTCTGACAATGAGACCTTGCCAGGAGTTGCAGATATCACACAATTGACCATACAGAATATGGCTTTGCATGAAAGATATGATATCAAACAGGCCTTGTTTGTGTATCAGGCACATGAAGCTGCGTTGCGGCTGGAGATAGAAAGGCAGTATCCTGATATTACTTTATCACCCGGATTTATTTTTGATCAGGATGACAAAATATGGGCATTAGCGACCTCATGGGTATTACCTGTATTTCATCATAACGAAGCGCAGATAAATGAAGCATTGGCAAAACGTCATCTACTGCAAAAAGAATTTCAGGTTTTACAGTCAAACCTGATTCATGAACTTGCAAAGAAGAGACATCGTTATATGGCCCTGATGGATTCATTGCATCAAGCTGAGGCTCTGGTGAAAGAGCTGATAGATAGAGAAGATATTTTTCAGAAACAATATGATTCCGGGTATACGGGCAAGCTGGACTTGTTAAGAAATCAATTGGAGACACTGCGCGCTAAACGTGCATACTTCGAGATTCGTGTTTCTGTAAATAAAAGTCTGGCAGACCTTGATGCCCTGATTCAAACTCCCTTGCAAGGTGAGTTTGATAGTGCGCAGATCATAAAAAGCTTGACCGCATTGAATATAAAAACTGACGAATAAACATGAATATTATTTTTAAAATTATTTTACTCTTCCTGATCGTGAGCATGGGCATTATGACCTATTCATTGTTTAATGATGAAGCAGGTGAGTCGGATGAATCTGAGTTGGGAATAGATGACGATGATGATATTCCTTCAAGAATGGTCAACGTGGATGGGCAGCATGCAATTCGACTGGATATAGACTTACAGGAACAAAGTGGTATCAAGACCCGGAAACTGGAAGCTATGGAGGTTCGTGAAGAAGTTGATGCCTTTGGACGAGTATTCAATATTAATGGTCTGGTGGAACTACGCTCAAATCTTA
>Ga0164313_10006393_pt1 | contig 10392 bp, 10 predicted proteins | sample GuaBasSedimGuay4_FD_113735 | JGI IMG/M metagenome (GOLD analysis project Ga0164313, IMG submission 113735) | Subseafloor sediment microbial communities from Guaymas Basin, Gulf of California, Mexico - Guay4, Core 4569-4, 0-3 cm | ecosystem: Environmental > Aquatic > Marine > Hydrothermal vents...
CAAAGATAATTTGAGGAACAGAATTTCCTTCTCTCTTTTTTAATCGTTTAGGACGCTATTGCTTCAAGGCAGTTATTTGTCCAGAGTTTTGGACAGTGCGGAATGTTATAAAATGATCTTCACCCAAGCAGACGAATTGTAAAACACACGTAGTCAGGTAATTAACATCAGGAAAGGTTGGCTTATATTAATTAGTGTGCTTAAATATTAAGATTAAAATTTTACAATTGTCTGGGTTAACCCTGACATAAATAAATGAAATCAATCAATTTTATATATTTATCGTCAATATTCATGAGGAAGTCATGAATATTTCGGGTTAAGTGGCTATTTTTGCGGTCTTTAAAATAATTATACCATTTACTAAGTCCGATTACAGATCAGAGATTTGTGCAGTAAAAGAGCTGCTGTAAGAGAGACTTAAACAAATAAAATTAGCTGATATGGCATTAATGAATACTCTTAGAATCAAAATGGGCAAGGTCGTGGTAGGCATGATCTCACTAGCTATTTTGTCGTTTGTACTTACTGATTTGCTAGGTGGCCAAAACTCTATATTTCTCGGGGGAAATGATAGAACTGTTGGCGAAATAGCCGGTGAAAGTGTTGATGTTGAAGAATACCAGAAGCTAGTTGAAAACATGAAACTTAACTACCGTAATAACTTTGGCCGGAGCCCGGGTGAAACGGAGGAACGAACACTTCGTGATCAGGCATGGCAATATCTCATAATTGAGAAAGCATTTACTAAGATATATGTAGACGCCGGTGTTGAAGTAGGTAATGAAGAGCTATTTGATATGGTTCAAGGTAAAAATGTTAGCCCTGATATCCAGCAGATATTTATTAACCCTGCAACAGGCCAATTTGATAAGGAGCGTCTGATCCAGACTATTGCCAGTTTAAATACTACTCCACAAGGAAGAGAGCAATGGGCTGATTTTGAGCGTAACCTAATACCAGGCAGGCTAAGGATTAAGTATGACAACCTGATGATGAGAACGAGCTTTTCAACAAAGCAAGAAGGAGAAAGAGCTTATCAAAACCAAACGGCAGTAGCTGAAGCTAAGTATTTATATGTACCATTTTATGCGATGTCAGATTCATCTGTAACTGTATCTGATGCTGAAATGAATGCTTATATCAATGATAATGCAGACGATTTTAAAGTAAGCTGGTCCAGGTCGGTAAAATTTGTAAGTTTTCCAATTGTTCCGTCAAGCGAAGATTCTCTGAGCTATAGAGACGAACTACGTGATCTTAAGGAGGAATTTCAAACAGCAAAAGAAGATTCAGTTTATGCCAGGGTAATTACAGACAGGGATCCATTTTTTGCTGAGTATGCAATTAATGAATTACCACCAATCTTACAATCTAATTTGAATATCCTTAATAAAGGAGATGTGATTGGTCCATACCTTGAGAATAATGATTATGTGCTTTTTAAGATCTCGGATGTTTTTGAAGGGCCAACGGGATACGCCAAAGCGAGTCATATACTTATAAAATGGGATGATGAGAGTACCGAAGCTAAAGCAAAGGCCAGAAGTGAAGCATCTGCTATACTAAGAGACTTAAAAGCCGGGGCAGACTTTGCCGAAACAGCTAAAGACAATAGTAAAGATGGAGGTAGTGCAATCCGTGGTGGTGACTTAGGATGGTTTGATAGTGAAAAGATGGTAGAACCTTTTAGTGATGCTGTATTTAAGGCGTCAAGGGTTGGATTAATAGCAAATATTGTTGAGTCTGAATTTGGCTATCATATTATTAAAGTTACTGAAACGCCTTCTTATACTAAGTACAAGATTGCAATGATTAGAAGGGAGATCCTGTCTAGTGATGAAACAAGAGACAAAGCATTTAGAAAGGCTGATTATTTTGCAGGAACATCATCAAATGCAAATGACTTTACTACCAATGCCGCCAATGATACATTAGTGGTGCTGGAAGCCGAAGACATCGAGCAAAACGATTATAATGTCCCTCAGTTAGGCAGTGCAAGACAAATTGTTAGCTGGTTATTTAATACTGCTGAAGAAGGCCAGGTGTCTTCTGTGTATGAAATTGGCGACCAATATGTTATAGCTTTGATGACGGGAGAGGTTGAAGAAGGAACAGCAGACCTTGCTCCTGTAAAGCTAGAAGTAGAGAAAAAAGTTAAGGATGAAAAAATCGGTCAATTAATTGTTGATAAATTAGCTGGTTTAGAGGGTACAATTGATGAGCGAGCTGCAGCCTTTGGTGATGACGTGTCTGTATATGAGTCGAGCGAGTTGAGTCTTAATTCATATAGCCTGCCGTCAGTGGGTACTGCACCGGAAGCCGTGGGTAGTTTATTCGCCATGAATAATGGTGATTTCTCAAAGCCAATATTAACGGAAAACGGTGTTGTGGTTCTTAACCTAATTAACCTAACCAGGGCACCCGAAATTGCTGATTACACAAGCTATAAATACACTTTAGAGCAAACAATGGAGAGTAGAGCTTCATTTTATATCTCTGAGTCTATTAATGATTGGGCAGCCATAGAAGATTCTCGTTATAAATTTTACTAGGCTTTAGTAAGTACCACTAGGTTACTTTTATTTCATTAATCGAAACCTGCCATGGATTACAGAGAAGACGAGGATAAGTTTAAAGACCTACTTAATAAGGAGTATAGCTGGCCGGCCAAGTATACTTTTAAGTTTATCCTGCCAACCGGTAAGGAAAAGATTATCGAAGATCTCTTTAAGAAGGATGTTGAAATTAAAACCAAGCCTTCCAGTGGCGGGAAATACATTAGTATTACCATTTATGCAATGATGTCGAGTGCAGATGAGATTTTAGAGCTCTATCAACAGGCATCAACCATTACCGGTATTATTTCTCTTTAAACCTGAGTTGTCTAAGAAAGTCTAACTTAAAGCTACAGACATTTCTTAGGCCGAACTCAGGTTTTAAGGATTAATTAGTTATCCTCTCTTACCAAAACTAGATCAAAGGTTTTAACTTTGGGCATGCTTCGTTTCTCAATAATAATAATTCTGTTTCTTGCTTCATGTACATCTCAGAACGGTCAGTCAGATGATCGAACGGTTGTAACAGCAGATACCATCAAGTCAGCACCTCGAGAATCATTCGATTTACAAGTTAGAAAATACGAAGACCCTAAGCGGCAAACATGGCAGGATCCGAAATTTGTGATTGAGGCCCTGGGAGACCTTAATGGATTAATAATTGCAGATATTGGTTCAGGAACCGGGTATTTTACCTTTCAAATGGCAGTTCCGGCTAAAAAGGTTATTGCCATTGATATTGAGCAGCGGTTTCTGAACTACATCGAAGATCGAAAAAATGAGATGTATGATCGGGAATTGGCTGAAAAAATTGAGACCAGGCTGACTACTCCCACAAACCCTTCGCTTTTATCAAATGAGGTAGATGTTGTTCTTATGGTAAATACTATTGGCTACATTAAATCCAGAAACCAGTACCTCAGTATTCTCAGAGATGGGATAAGTAAGAACGGCCGTTTAATAATTGTAGATTATAAGGTTGGCAAGATGCCGGTAGGTCCTGATGAGCAGTCTAAGGTAAGCGAAGCTGATATTATATTGGCTTTGGAAAACGCCGGGTTTATACTGGACAAGGTTGATAATCAAAGCTTACAGTATCAGTATCTCATTAAGGCTCATAAAGCTCCTATGTAATGGCAGGAAAGGATCTGACGCAGCTCTTCCTTGTACCCACGCCCATTGGCAATTTGGGTGACATCACTTACCGTGCAGTAGAAATCTTAAAAACGGTCGACCTGATTCTGGCAGAGGACACCCGGACATCAGGTAAGTTGTTGAAGAAATATGATATTCAGGCTAAGCTTAAGAGCTTTCATATTCATAATGAACATAAAACCATTACCTCTATCATAGATCAGCTTAATAATGGTGTTATAATGGCTCTGGTAAGCGATGCAGGAACTCCCGGGATCTCAGACCCAGGATATTTGCTGGTTAAAGAGGCCTTGGCATCGGGTATCAGTATAGAAGCACTACCGGGCGCAACAGCATTTGTGCCAGCATTAATAAAAAGTGGTTTCCCAACAGATCGTTTTGTTTTTGAGGGGTTTCTGCCTCATAAAAAAGGCAGACAAACTAGACTGAAGGGATTGGCAGACGAGTCACGCACAATTATTTTTTATGAATCGCCTCACAGGTTGCTTAAATTCCTTGGGCAGATTGCTGAAACCTTTGGTTCTGACAAGCAAATTTCAGTTTCTCGGGAACTTACAAAGCTCTATGAGGAAACAATTACCGGTTCTGTTACTGAGGTTATCGAATATTATGCTGAGCGAACTATAAAAGGAGAGCTGGTAGTTGTTGTAGCAGGTAAAAAATAAATTATGGATTTAAAAAAGCTCACCGAACAAACCATTGCCCTAAGCCGAGAGGTAGGAGGATACATCAGGCAGGAGGCACAGAACTTCGACCACCATATTGTTGAGGAAAAAGGGCTGAATGACCTTGTTTCCTACGTTGATAAGACCGCTGAGAAGAAAATAGTAGAAGGACTAAGGGAAATATTACCTGAAGCCGGATTTATTACCGAAGAAGGAACCGCCGGTTATACTGAAGAGGAATATAGATGGGTTGTAGATCCTCTTGATGGCACCACTAACTTCACCCATGGGCTGCCGGTTTATGCTGTGTCTATAGCCTTAATGCATGAAGAAGAGCTTGTTGTTGGCGTTGTTTACGAAATCAATAAGGATGAGATGTTTTCAGCGGCTAAAGGGCAAGGTGCCTGGTTAAATGGTAAACCAATAAGGGTGTCGGGCAGGGAGAAATTAAGTGAGAGCCTTCTGGCTACCGGTTTCCCATATTATAATTTTGAGAAGATGTCTTCATATCTGAAAATTCTCAATGAATTTATGCAGAAAACCCACGGACTACGTAGAATGGGTTCTGCTGCTGTTGATTTGGCTTATGTAGCCTGTGGTCGCTTTGAAGGATTTTTTGAATATAATTTAAATGCCTGGGATGTAGCCGCCGGGAGTTTGATAGTGAAGGAGGCTGGTGGAGAAGTAACAGATTTTAATCTTGGCAACAAATTTTTATTCGACAGGGAAATTATTGCCGGGGGAAATGTGTTGAGGGAAATGCAGGGAGTAATTGCTAAATACTGGAATTAACTTCAATACTTTAACTTTGTAGAATGCAAGAGGCTTTAGTTGTAATAATTGTTATTAGCGCGGTGTCCTATCTGGGATGGCGTGCATACTTGCGTTCACAGAAAAAGGCTGATTGTGGATCCGATTGTGGTTGTGAAAGCAAGCCATTATCTTTTAATGGGGAGAAGGATCAATCATCTCCTCCAGGCATTAATCCTCTACATTAGTTCTATCTTCCAAGGGAACCCGCAACTGGGTACTAATTTTTGTTAACTTTTTTAGTAAGCCCGTCTTACTTTTATCTTGTCCAACATAAATGTGGTCTTGCCCTTTTAATTCAATATGTCCTCTAAACATAGTACCACTTATAAACCAGCGGTTGTACTTACCATACTCCTGGCTGTAATTGGCGGCAGAACATTCTACAGATATTATTTCTGCATAAGATTCTGTGTAATTGTTTAGCTTCAAACCAAGAACCCAGTAATATTCACTATATGTTTTTTTTGTTGTATTTATTTCCAGTTTTTGCTGGCTGGTAATAAGAAGCAATCCTACCAATAATAGGGCAGAGTTCAATAAATATCCTCCCTGAACAATAAAATTAAACATGGTGAATAGTACCAAAAAGCCCCCAAGAACAAGAAAGTGGAGTGGTAGGGCTTCAACTTTTATTTTGATAGGCATGGTGTAAAGTTAGTTCATCTTTCAAGCTACACTATAGTTGCATGTACAAGCAACTATAAAATAATAAGATATTTGTACTTAAAGTTAAATTTGGATATCAATTTGACACTAATCGTATAATTTTACTAATTAATGCCTTTTGTCTTTATAGTGTTGAAGATAAAAATTTACTGAAGCCGGGCTCTTAATTCATTCATGCCTATATAAAATTCTTTCATCATGATCATGGCATAATATTTTCCTGCTTTATTTAAAGAGTAGGAACCCTTATCAAAGGCATTAATAGTTTTTAGGAAGACTAATTCTTTATATACCCTTTTTGTACTTCCCTGGCCATAGCTTTGATCGAACTTTTCAGGTTCAAATTCATTAGCGAAAAGCCTTAACATCAACCTGTACTTTAATTGATCTTTTTGTTCATAAACTTTTCTTAGCTTAATGGTTGATTGGTTATTATTAACATTCTCAATATAGCCTTCAACATTAAATGTATTGGCGTATAATGTACTATCGATATAGCTAAACGCTCCGGCACCGAGGCCTAAATATTCATCATGGTTTACAACATATTCATCGAAGAATTTGCCACCTTTTTTAGTATACGACCAGCTCCCAACTTGTTCGTATTCTTGGTTTAAGGCATCCATAACTATTTCATAAAAGCGCAGCTCATTTTTTTGTGAATAGCCTCCATACTGCTTCGCTATTTTCGTATACTTCGAATACATTAAAGGGTAATAGGCAATCTGGTGCGGCGACAAACTTTTTAGCGTACTAAGATCGTCGAGAAGGCCCTGCTCACTTTGCTTATAGAAGTTAAAAATCATATCAAGATTAACAATTTCAAAATTTTCTATTATTCTGGATACTGTTTCTAACATTTCTTCTGAGGCACCGAATTTATCCAGCCTTTTTGATTTTAGTAGAAGGGAATTTTGAAATGATTGTACGCCTACAGAGAGCCTGTCAACTCTACCTTTGAGAAGTTGAATTGTTGACGCATCAATATCAGGATTGCCCTCGCATGAGACTTCTTTAATATCAAAAAGACTATGTAAAAGATCTATTGTTTTAGCTACTTCATCTGGGGCAAGAGTTGGAGTTCCCCCTCCAATGTATACTCCTTGAAAATGGTATCCTTTGGCAGCGGCTCTTTTTATATCTTCCCGCAATGCCGCAAAATATGCCTTTACTAGTTTCGGTTTGTAGGCTACTTTATAAAAAGAACAGTAGGAACAAAAAGTCTTGCAGAATGGAATATGTAAGTAAAGAAGATATTTTTTATTAATATCCGGACCAGGGTAATCATGGAGGTCTGCCGGAGAAAGTTTAAAGGAGGAGTTAGACTTGCTTTTAACTACAGTTTGAATAATTCTGGCAGCTATTTTTTCTTTAAACACGATATTCGTTTTACTGATTCTATTTTATTCAAGAAAATCCTAGTGGTATTCAAATATTATGAAGATTTGCAGGTATCAGAATTATTCTTTGGCTTCACGGTCTAATTTACAACATTTTAGCCAGATTAGGACCATACTTTTGCACCTTCAGTGCAATTTTTACAGATGTCAATGTCACTTCTACTTTTTAGCAGTGACTGCCTGAAATCCCCATACTGACTACTTTGCCAGATGGAGCTAAAAGTGTTTTCTTTTAAAGTACCCAGGGCGTGTGCAGCATCTTTATCGAAGCAGCAAGGCACTATTGTGCCATCCCAGGTTACTACTGAGCTATGCCACATTTTCCAGCAGTGATTATAAAGTTTATGCTTCAGTGAATATGTTCCATTACCATCCTGTTTATATCTCGAATACTCCTCATTAGTTGGCATAAGCTCATTGCCATTTTCATAATCATAAAGTTGGGCAGTTTTTAGTTTTACCTCATCTACTCCAATCTCCTTAGCCATCTTCTCTACATCATCAATTTGATGTTCGTTGGGCTTAACAACAAGAAACTGGAATATTAAATGAGGGGTAGTTGATTTCAGTTTCTTTTTCCAGTAAACTAATTTCTTAGTGCCCTCAATTACTTTGTCCAGTGAGCCACCTACCCTGTACTGCTCATATACATCCTGCGTTGTTCCATCTATAGAAATAATGAGCCTGTCTAAACCACTTTCAACGGTCTTTCGAGCTACATCATCCGTGAAATAGTGAGCATTTGTAGAAGTGGCTGTGTATATGCCTTTATTTGCAGCATACTTTATCATCTGTACAAAGTTCTGGTGTAGAAAAGGCTCCCCCTGGAAATACAGTAGGAGGTAGCTCAGGCTTTTACTCTGCTCATCAATAATTTTGTTATAGAAGGTTAAGTCGAGCATTCCTGTTGGCCGGGTAAAAGACCTCAGGCCACTGGGGCACTCCGGACAGCGTAGGTTGCAAGAAGTAGTAGGTTCTATAGAGAGACTAATTGGTTCACCCCAAAGCATAGCCTTTCGTGTGAGTCGCGATAAATAGTAACTTGCAGTTATCTTAAAGATATTGGTAATTTTGGCAAAGGTTAGCTTGCCGATGAAGTTTAAACTATCTTGATATGCTTTGAACATGTTTTTTAAGATCGTTAAGCAAGCTAATAAAAATCATCTTATCATTGAGAGTATGATAGTAAAATCTATGAAGAATACGAATAAACTGTTATCCCTGCTTTTTTTAATTCTTGTTGCCGGTAATGTTTACTCGCAGACATTATCCCAGAAGGCTCAGATTAGCGTTATAACCTTTGGGCCTGGGAATTCGGAGTTATATTCGGCCTACGGGCATTCAGCGATACGCGTTTATGATCCTATAAATAGATTTGATGCTGCCTATAATTATGGAACCTTTGATTTTAATCAGCCCAATTTCTATCTAAACTTCACCAGAGGTAATTTAATTTATAAGGTGTCTGTGCAGGATGCTCGCGGATTAATTGAGCACTACCAAGATAATAATCGCTCCATAACAGAACAGGTCCTTGATCTGACTCAAACACAAAAACAATTAGTTTTTGATTATTTGCAAAACAATGCAAAGCCGGAAAATGCTGACTATGCCTACGACTATTTCTATGATAACTGCGCTACCAGGATAGGCTATGTTTTTGTTGAAGCGTTGGGAGAGGAAATTCGCTTTGATGATAATTTTGTTGAAGAGCCGGGGCTTACTGTACGTGAGCTAACGGATCGTTATTCTGCTGTTGAATTTCCCTGGGGCAAACTGGGCATCGATATATGCTTAGGTATGCCAATGGATAAAAAATTAACCAATATGCAGTATACCTATATCCCTGAATATGTTTTTAAGGCTTTTGGTATTGCCCAGGTGCAGAATAATGGAGAATGGCAGCCAATTGTGAAAGCAACTAATTATGTTTTTGTTGCCAATGATGACAATGCCAATGGGCCAGTAATAACACCCAATTTGGTTTTTTGGGCATTTTTCATCTTGATTTTAGTGATTTCGCTTATTGCGAAAGTCAAAAAATTTAGTTTGCGCTGGTTTGATCTGATTTTCTTTCTGTTAGTGGGGCTTTTAGGCTTGCTTCTATTCCTACTTTGGGTTGCCACCGATCATGCAGCTGCAGCCTGGAATTTAAACTTGTTATGGGCATGGCCTACACATCTGGTAATTGCGTTTATGCTGGTGAAGAAACATAAACCAAGGTGGTTGAACTGGTATTTGATGATGACAGCTATACTAGGGGTTATCCTGGTTATCTTTTGGGCTGTAGTACCTCAGGCACTGAATATGGCGCTCATGCCCGCAGTCCTGGCACTTGCCACCAGAGCAACAGGGGCATTATTAGAATAAGTAAGATTAACTGTTTACGTATGACTCGAGATATTTATACTTACCGGTTAGCTCTCCGTCTTTGCAAATAGTTGCTCTTTCTAATACCTCTTCTTCATCTCCTTCAGCGAAAAGAGGCAGAACATTATTTATCAGCTCGCTACCAAAATCCTGAGAAGCATTTCTAGGTAACTCGTTTGGCAAATTATCGATAGACATAACCGTAATATTATCAGCTGACGAAAATGGCTCTACCTCTGAGAAAGAATCGAGGCTATAGTCGTAAAACGGGTCATCTATGGTTGTTGGCCTCAGGGTAGTTGGAATTGAGCCCTCAATATCACAAGTTATATCAGCGATTACCTTTGTCTTAAAATTGCTATCCTTCATGTCTTCCTTGGTAAATAACACAGGTGCATGAGGATCCCAGTAGGCTCCTGCTATCAGTATATCTGCCTGATAGGAATATTTTAAGAAGTCCGGCCTGAACTCTTCGGGGTGCCTGTGAAAGTCATCATCTGAGAAGGCTGCCCCGGCACTGTGTTTATTATAATGATGAGAGTGTAGCTGGGCATAGACAGGCTCGTCGAACTGCTGACCTAATAGTTCTTTTGGCCCAACTTTGCGAATTCCAGCACCGTCAAGAACCTCCATGGCCCCATGAGTAACTCTGCCACCACCCGTTACTACGATCTTTATGGGAGGCAATTTAATTTTGCTGTACTCGGATTTAAGATCGTCAAGGTCGAAACATTCACGGGCACGCCTGAGATTATATATATTATG
>Ga0164313_10006394_pt1 | contig 10392 bp, 8 predicted proteins | sample GuaBasSedimGuay4_FD_113735 | JGI IMG/M metagenome (GOLD analysis project Ga0164313, IMG submission 113735) | Subseafloor sediment microbial communities from Guaymas Basin, Gulf of California, Mexico - Guay4, Core 4569-4, 0-3 cm | ecosystem: Environmental > Aquatic > Marine > Hydrothermal vents >...
ACCTGAAAAGCGAACACAAATGTCTGCAACAAAGCGAGTGCGGTAACGATTGCAATTAATTCCACGTTCCTCTCCTTTTTTATTATGTGGCTGTATGATGCCGTTCTGAGAGCCCATTGCTTATAGCGAATTCATACGGGTCCACCGGCTCACCTGATAGTACAATAATCGACACTGACTATGTGCGGGTGTTAATAATCAGAAACAGGGAACGGCATTGACAGAGAAGCGAGCGAACACGCCGGCTAAACCCGTCCTCTACCTAATTCGTGTGCTCGGCATCGAGCCGGATGAAATGATTGCGGTTGCCTGGTCGTTCATCTATTTCTTTTGCATCCTGTCGGCATATTACATGTTGCGCTCGGTACGTGATGCCATGGCGATCGTCAGTGGCGTGCAAAACATACCCTGGCTTTTTACCGGCACCTTCGTACTGATGTTACTCGCGACACCAGTATTCGGCTGGATCACATCAAAATATCCGAGGCGGGTTTTTCTGCCTTGGATCTACTATTTCTTCGTCGCAAATATCCTGATTTTCTACGCTGTTTTCACCTACGCACAGAATAATGAACTGAGTGAAATCTGGATCGGCCGGGCCTTTTTTATCTGGCTCAGTGTTTTCAACCTGTTTGTGGTTTCAGTCTTCTGGAGCTTCATGGCCGATATCTACTCGAAAAAGCAGAGTCGCAGGCTATTCGGCGTCATAACAGCCGGCGGTAGTGCCGGGGCATTGATCGGACCGATTGTGACCAGCATTGTGGTTGTTCAGATCGGTTTCCGAAACATGTTGCCACTATCCGCTCTCCTGTTGTTGTTCGCTGTATTTTGCGTCTATCGCCTCCGCGGATGGGTACGACAGCAGCAACCTGATCCTGGCAACGAGAGTGCCAGCAGCACCGTTGTTGGCGAAAAAGTCATCGGAGGGAGCGCTTGGGCGGGCGTTAAATTCGTCCTGACGAAAAAATATTTTTCTGCCATCGCGGTTGCTTTGGTTTGCGCGACATTTTTGGGTGGCGCGACCTACATGTACATGGCCGAAATGGTTAGCGTCACTTTCGAGGGCACCGACAAGCGGACGCAGGTATTCGCAATAATGGATGCGATGATAAATGCGATGTCGTTCATCGGGCAGCTCTTAATTGTCAAACACTCGGTACGAAAACTTGGAATCGGCGGGACGCTTGCGTTGTTGCCAATCGTCTCCGTGATCGGCTTCACCCTCCTCGCAGTCAATCCGGTGTTTCTGGTTATTGCCGGGCTACAGGTCCTGCGACGATCAATAACGTTTGGCTTAACCAAACCGACGAGTGACATGCTTTACTCGGTCGTGTCGCCAGAAGCGAAGTACAAAGCGAAGAACTTTATTGAAACCGCGATATATCGGGGTGGCGATGTTATTTCAACCTGGACTATCCGCTTCATTAGTGGCATTGGGCTGAGTGGAGTGGCACTCGTTTGTGTACCCATCGCGCTCATCTGGACCTGGCTCGCAATCTGGATCGGCGGCGAATATAAACGTCGTGATGCGGCGTCGTCAGGGAGCGCCGCTGCTTGAGTCACCAGTTTTGGAGTCGTCGTGAAACACTCAAAGCAGCCATCGCGCTGGGAATTGCGCCGGGCCCGCTGTTTGCAAGGTCCACTGCCATGTTAACCCGACCCATTCCTGCAAGCGGCGAATCACTGCCTGTCATCGGGCTTGGAACCTGGCAGGTATTCGATGTCGCAGGCTCTGCCGAAGAACTTGCGCTACGACAGTCGATCATCGAATTGTTGGTAGAAAAAGGTGGCCGACTGGTCGACTCATCACCAATGTACGCGCGCGCTGAAAGAGTCGTCGGCGACGTGCTGCAAGCAGGCGGGAATCGTGACCAGGTCTTTCTTGCCACCAAGGTGTGGACTAATGGCAAAGCCGCCGGCCAAAGTCAGATGCAACGCTCAGCAGAACTGATGAAAACTGACGTTATTGATCTCATGCAAGTCCACAATCTTCGCGACCTGGACGTGCACATGGGCACAATACGGGAAAGGCAGCAGGACAATCTTATTCGCTACAGCGGCATAACAGACTATCGATCAAGTGAGCTTGATGAGATTGAAGACGCTATGCGTAAATACAAGCCGCAGTTTGTCCAGATTAATTATTCTCTCGGCGAGCGGGATGCGGACAAACGCATGCTGCCCGCCGCTCATGACCTTGGAATCGCAGTATTGATTAATCGCCCCTTTGTTGAAGGGCGGTTATTTCGCGCTGTCGCAGGTCTCGAACTGCCGGATTGGGCAAGCGACTTCGCCGCATCATGGGGTCAGTTCTTTTTAAAGTACATCGTCAGCCATCCGGCAGTTACCTGCGCCATTCCGGCAACGAGCAAACTGCATCACATGGCCGATAATCTCGGCGCTGGATTTGGTGGTATGCCGGACGAGCCAACTCGTCGTAGAATGGTCGCTTTCATCGACTCGCTTTAGTAGTCCAACAATGACTAATACAAGTTTACGCCGCCGCTTTGGCGCTATTTTATATGACAGCCTGCTCGTGCTGGCGTTATTGTTTCTTGCCACGCTGCCGTTCATCGGTATGCGCAGCGGTGAATCCGTAGAACCAGCAACGACGTTGCATCAACTCACCTTGTTGTTCGTTGTATACGCGTTTTTTGTAGGCTTCTGGTCTGGTTACGGACGCACGCTTGGCATGCAGTCGTGGCGATTACGAATTGAAACTGCCGACGGTGCCAAACCGTCATACGCGGCGGCAAGTTTGCGTTTCTTTGCGGCGATTTTGTCCTGGTTGCCAGTTGGACTGGGATTCTGGTGGCAATTGTGGGATGCAGATCGGCTGACCTGGCATGATCGGATTTCGGGCACGAGGTTGCGGTATTACCCGAAGACTGAGTAGTGGGTTGAGAATTCGCGGCGTCTTTGCTGTCGCACCTACCTATGCACTGCTACACAAGCACATCAGTTGAGACAGCCGCTCCTACAGATCGTGGTAGTGCTAACTGATTCGCATTGACCTGGCACATTCTGTAGGAGCGGCTTTAGCCGCGAATTCTCAACCCGGCACCCATACCAAATATCCGCGAACGCAAGCCCCGACCCCAATCGGATTAACCCGTCACTTCACCCTGCTCAAGGCGAAAACGGTCACCATTACCAACGCCAAAGACGGCAGCCAAGTGACGATGGCCGGGTTCAGGTCAAAAACCTGTCCGGAGTTCGCCAGCATTTCGCTGGCCAGAAAATAAGCCAACCCGATCAGGACGCCGATCATCAGTCGGCCACCGGACCCGGCAGAGCGCAATGAGCCGAAAACAAAGGCGAGCGCGAGAACCGGCATTACCATTACCGTGGCAGTCTTGGAAATTCTCGACCAGAATTCTGTCTCGTAGCGTTCTGCAGCGAGCCCGTTCTGTTTTAAATAATTTATGTAACTCATGAGTCCACGTGCTGAGAGGCTTACCGGCTTAACCAGCGTGATGCCGAGCAAATCGCCATCCACATTAAACGACTCAACCGCCAAAGCAGACTCAACAACCTGTACACCATCGTCCTTAAATCGTGTTTCACGAAAATTTTCAAGAATCCAGTTATCGGAATCGTCGATCCCTGCATTTTCGGCTTTTGCAATCGATTTGAGGGATTTGTCGTCATTGAAACGATATAAGTAGAGTGCGCCAAATTCGAATTCTGCGTTAATTCTTTCCAGGTGCAGAATCGATGCTCCGTCCTTCACCCAGGCCGCATTGCCAATATCCCGGTCTTCCATTTCGTAGCGGGCTTCGTCGCGCATCGTTCTTGCGAAATAGTCCAGCGGCGGACCAATGAACTCACCAACCAGACCGGTGAAAATCGTCAGGACCAGCCCGGCGATTGCTACCATTCCTGCCAGCCGGGCAATCGACAGGCCAGCCGTACGCATAACGACCAGCTCACTGTTGTTCGCGAGCCCACCCAGACCCAACAGCGCGCCAATTAATGCCGCAATTGGCAGCATCTCGAACGCGAGTTGCGGCATGCGTAGCGCCGCAAATAACAGTGCCTGCGGTATACCGAACGTGCCCTGCGTTGACCCCAGCTGACCAATAAACTCGAACAAGCCGGCGAGCGCCAGGAACACCAACAGGACCAGCATCGTGCTGGCCAGGATGGAACGCATCAGATAACCGGTAAGGATGCTCATCGCAGAAACCGAAACGAAAATATTCGACGATGAAGACCATTTTGCAGGGCAAGCATGCCAAGACCCGCGCTTAGCATTAGCGCATGCACCCACCAAAGGCCGGCAAACGGTGGCACTGTGCCTTGCTCAAGCCATGCTTTGCCGGCGCTCAACAGATTGAAATAGATGATAAAAACGAGCAGTCCGATAGCGAGCCGCCCGTAGCGCCCCTGTCGTGGCTGACTGCGACTCAACGGCACGGCGAGAATCGCCAGCACCACGGTGGCGAGGGGAATACCAATACGCCAATGCAATTCCGCAATCAATTCTGGCTGCGAGGATGAAATGAGATCTGCGGTGTGCATTGCTCGCGGCCTGAGGTTTGAGTCCTTCACGGCCGGCAGGCGATATGGGATTCCATACTCGGCGAATTCAACGACGCTGAAATCGGCGGTTCCCGGAACGCCCTTGTAACGACGTCCGTCGTGCAATACAAAAAAGCGCAGGTTCGGGTCATCTGTGTCTCGTTGCTCGCCACGTTCCGCAACCACAACCTCTATTTCACCGTCATCAGAACGGCGTTGCACAAAAACATTCTCCACGGCACCGGGCCCGACGACGTGCTCCGCGTACACCACCGCATTGCCCTCTCTGCCGCTGGTAAACCGGCCAGGTTCGATGCTTGAGAGATCTGCCTGCCGCCTTGCCTCCATGCCGATGCGCTCGATTTCGGTCAGCGCTTTGGGTCCAACGTCCATCGCCAGCCAACCCACAGCCAGCGCCAGTGGAATCAACAGCCAGGACAAAGGGCGGTAAATATCGCTGTTGCCCACACCGCAGGCCATCATTGCCGGCATTTCGCTGTCCCGATAAAGGCGACCCAGCGCCAGCATGATCGACAGAAACAGCGCGATCGGCACCAGGATCGTCAGGTACTGCAGCGCTGTCAGGCCGATAATTTGAAATATGGCATCTTTGGGCAGTTTATCTTTGGCTACATCACCCAGAACACGGGCAAACTGGTTGGTCAGCAGGATAAACAGCAGCACCGTCGTCACACCCAGCCAGGACTGGGCGATCTCTTTAAAAATGTAGCGATCGAGAATACGAAACATTGCTAATTCAGTGATTTTCCTGGCTTTTGGACAGGTGGAACTGTCCTATGTTCGGTCGGATCAGTTAGACTACCGCTTTTATTTTGTCCGGAACAGCCCTTGGGTCACATGACCTTGCGGGGCGCCAAACAACTAAAAAGACCGGAGTCTCCTGCAGGAATTCAGTTGCGGCGTAACCGTCGTCGCAACGCAGACGAATGCAGGTAAATTGAGGTTGATCAAGGAACAATCGCCTATGAATTTCTTCACGACCACGAGTGCGGCGTCACGCCGCGCAGGTAACTGTATTGTTGTCGGCGTTTATGCCGGCGGTAAGCTGGGCCATGGCGCTGCCGATATCGATACGGCCAGTAAAGGGACAATTCGAAAACTCGTAAAAGACGGTGACATATCCGGTTTGTCAGGCAGCAGCCTGATGCTGACTTCAGTGCCAGGCATACGTGCGCGACGAGTTCTTGTTGTTGGCCTTGGAAAATCAGCAGCATTTGGTGTTGACGAGTTCCGACAAGCAAATGAAACAGTTGCTGCAGCAATCAAAGGCAGCAAGATAAGCGACCTTGTCAGCTACCTGCCGCTTGAAGATGTTGCCGGAACCAGCGCTTATTACCTGGCGCGTCACACTGTTGAAACAGTTGGCAATTGTCTTTACACGTTCACCGAAATGAAAAGTGGTCGCAAGAAGCCAACCAATTCACTGAAGAAAATCGGGCTCGCAGTCGGCAGCCGTGCTGATGCCGGAAAAGCAATGAGTGGCGCTGAGCATGCGCATGCGATTGTCACTGGAATGACGCTGGCGCGGGATCTTGGCAACTTGCCGCCAAATATCTGCACGCCTGCCTACCTGGCGCGAAGCGCACAGAAAATCTCCCGGCAATACAAGAGTGTGCAAACGAAAGTTTTGGGGGAAGCGGAAATCAAGCGCCTTGGGATGCACTCCTTTTTGTCTGTAACCAGTGGCACCGTCTTGCCGGCTAAACTGATTGTCATGCAATACAAAGGTGCCGGTCGTGACAAACCGGTCGTTTTGGTCGGCAAGGGCATCACATTCGACACCGGCGGCATTTCATTAAAGCCCGGGCCCGGTATGGATGAAATGAAATACGACATGTGCGGCGCCGCATCTGTCATTGCAACGATGTTAGCCGTTGCAAAACTCAAATTGCCCATCAACCTGAACGTTATCGTACCAACCTGTGAAAACCTGCCTGGCTCACGGGCAACACGACCTGGCGATATCGTTACCAGCATGTCCGGTAAAACCATTGAGGTGTTGAACACGGATGCTGAAGGTCGACTGATCCTCTGTGACGCGCTGACCTACGCGCGTCGCTTCAAACCGGAAGTGTTAATCGATGTTGCTACCCTGACAGGTGCCTGTGTCATCGCACTTGGCCATCACCGTACGGCGGTAATGAGTCACAGTGACAAGCTGGCGGATGCGATTACGGATGCCGGAGTTGCCGCCGGCGACCGCGCGTGGCGTATGCCGATGGCCGTTGAGTACGAGCGGCAATTGAAAAGCAATTTCGCGGACTTCGCCAATGTTGGCGGACGCGATGGCGGCTCGGTTACGGCGGCCTGTTTCCTCAGCAAATTTACTGACGGAATGAACTGGGCACATATGGACATCGCCGGCACTGCCTGGCGCTCTGGCGGCAAGAAAGGCAGTACAGGAAGGCCGGTACCACTACTTACCGAGTTCATTCTTGAGCGCGCCCGCGCCCTGCCCTGATCATGACACAGGTCGATTTTTACGTCCTCAAAGCAAGCGGGGAAACAAACCGGCAGCGTTTTGCCTGCCGACTTGCGGAAAAAGCGTATCGATTGAATAACACGGTCCACATTCAGGTGGCGGATCAGCAGAGCGCAGCACAGCTTGATGAGCTGCTGTGGACCTTTCGTGACGGCAGTTTTGTACCACATGAGGTCCTGGACACCGCTGCCGGTAAACCTGCGTCACCGGTAACAATTGGCAGCAACACCCTGCCAGATGCTGCTTGCGATTTGTTAATCAACCTGACTAACAGCATCCCTGAGGCCAGCGGCGCTGTTCCGCGAGTCGCAGAAATTGTAACCTCCGACGATGAAAGCACAAAACGCAGTCGCCAACACTTTGTCGAGTATAGAAATGCGGGACACAAACTCGACAGCCACAAGTTGTGAGCGACGCCGCACTCCTGCCCTCACCCAGTTGAATCCCACCCGCCGGTTTTTTCATGGATAAGTCCTACCACCCCAAAGATATAGAGCAGCGCCAGTATGAGCGTTGGGAAAAGAATGACTGGTTCGCGCCGAGCGGCAGCGGCGAGCCGTACTGCATAGTCATTCCACCACCCAATGTCACGGGTACGCTGCACATGGGGCATGCGTTCCAGGACACCATCATGGATACCCTGATTCGCTATAACAGGATGCGGGGGAAAAACACGCTGTGGCAACCTGGCATGGACCATGCCGGCATTGCGACCCAGATGGTGGTCGAGCGCAAACTGAATGGCGAGGGTATCTCGCGCAAAGAACTCGGCCGCGAGAAATTTGTGGAGCGTGTCTGGCAGTGGAAGCAGGAGTCCGGCGGGCAAATCTGCAACCAGCTGCGGCGTATGGGTTCGTCGCTTGATTGGAGTCGCGACCGCTTTACGATGGACGATGATCTGTCCGCAGCAGTTATGGAAGTGTTTGTCAGCCTCTATGACGAGGGCCTCATTTACCGCGGCAAACGCCTCGTCAACTGGGACCCGGTATTGCACACCGCGCTGTCTGACCTCGAAGTGCTGCAAAAAGAAGAACCCGGTCACCTGTGGCACTTTCGTTATCCGCTGGCATCCGGTGACGGACACCTGGTCGTCGCCACAACGCGTCCGGAGACAATGCTCGGCGACAGCGCCGTTGCAGTCCACCCGGAGGACGAGCGTTACCAGGAACTCGTCGGCCAGGAAATTATTCTGCCACTGGTCAACAGACGCATTCCGATTATTGCAGATGATTACGTAGACCCCGAATTCGGCACCGGCTGCGTAAAAATTACGCCGGCACATGACTTCAATGACTACGAAATCGGCAAACGGCACGATCTGGCCGAGTACAACATTCTCGACGATAACGCCGCCATCAATGACTCCGCCCCTGAAAAGTACCGGGGCCTCGATCGTTTCGTCGCCCGCAAGGAAATTGTCAAAGACCTGGACGCGCTCGGGCTGCTGGAAAAGGTTGAGGATTACCTGCAGAAGTTGCCGCGTGGCGATCGCAGCGACGCCGTGGTCGAGCCATACCTGACTGATCAGTGGTACGTCAACATCAAACCGCTTGCGGAGCCTGCAATCGAGGCAGTTGAAAGCGGCAGGATAAAATTTGTCCCGGAAAACTGGTCGAAGACCTACTTCGAGTGGATGAACAACATCCAGGACTGGTGCATCAGCCGGCAACTCTGGTGGGGACATCGAATTCCAGCCTGGTATGACGATGCAGGCAATGTCTATGTTGGCCGTAGTGAAGACGAAGCCCGGCAAAAGAACGGTCTTGATGACACACTCGCGCTGCGCCAGGACGAAGATGTTCTCGACACCTGGTTTTCATCAGCATTGTGGCCATTTAGTACGCAAGGCTGGCCACAGAAAACGGAGTCACTCGAAACGTTCTACCCAGGCAACGTTCTGGTCACCGGTTTCGACATCATTTTCTTCTGGGTTGCGCGAATGATCATGATGGGCCTGAAATTCATAGGGGATGTTCCATTCCATGAAGTTTATATCCACGGACTAATCCGCGATCCTGACGGCCAGAAGATGTCCAAGTCCAAAGGCAATGTTCTGGATCCACTGGACCTGATCGACGGCGTTGAGCTCGATACGTTGCTGGCCAAGCGAACGACCGGTTTGATGCAAACGCACCTGACACCGAAAATCGAAAAAGCAACCAGGAGCCAGTTTCCGGATGGTATCGATGAATACGGCGCAGATGCACTGCGCTTTACATTTGCCTCGCTGGCAACCACCGGACGCGATATTCGCTTCGACCTGGGACGCATTGAGGGCTACAAGAATTTTTGCAACAAGCTCTGGAACGCATCGCGTTATGTACTGATGAACACAGAGGAGCTCGACGCTGGCGATGCTGAGTTCAGCACCGCCGATCGCTGGATTCGTTCGCGGCTGAACCAGGCAACAGCGTCAATGCATGAACACTTTGGCAATTACCGCCTCGACCTTGCGGCACAGACTGTCTACGAATTTACCTGGCACGAATTCTGCGATTGGTACCTGGAATTGTCCAAACCGATTTTGCAATCGGAAGACGCTACTACGGAGCAAAAACGCGGTACGCGACAGACGCTGATCGAAGTGCTCGAGACCTTGTTACGACTCCTGCATCCGCTGATGCCGTTTGTAACGGATGAAATCTGGGCGCAAGTAGCACCACGCGCCGGCATTGATGGCGATACCGTGATGTTGCAGCGCTACCCTGAAGCGAGCAGCGAACAACAAGACGATAATGCCGAAGCCGAACTCGAGTGGGTGAAAAAATTCATTCTCGGAATTCGGCAGATTCGGGGAGAAATGGACATATCGCCAGGCAAGGCACTGCCGGTATTGTTGGTGGACTCCAGTGACAATGACCGCTTGTTTGCAGAGCGAAATGCACTACTGTTGCGACGCGTTGGTCGCGTTGAATCTGTCCGGGCGCTCGACGCCACAGAGGAGCCACCAGCATCGGCGACAGCATTGCTCGGCAACATGCGGCTCCTTGTGCCGCTGGCCGGAATAATCGACAAAGATGCCGAAAAAGCGCGCATCAACAAGCAGCGCGAACGCATTGCCACTGACCTTGCGCGCAGTAAGGGAAAACTCGGCAACGAGAAATTTGTGAACAACGCGCCTGCCGATGTGGTCACACAGGAAAAGCAGCGGGTAGCGGAGTTCGAACGACAGCTTTCACAGCTCGACGAGCAACTGGAGCGTCTGGATACGCTGGAACCTTAAGTTTTTGCGTGCCAGGTCACAATCCTGACTGGCACCAGGTGCAATAAGGCAGACTATCCGCGAGTATTGGGCTGGCACGGGAATTACACCAAGTAGATCAGGAGTAACGCATGCAGCGCGGAAGCACGCTCGAACAGCTGCC
>Ga0164313_10006395_pt1 | contig 10390 bp, 5 predicted proteins | sample GuaBasSedimGuay4_FD_113735 | JGI IMG/M metagenome (GOLD analysis project Ga0164313, IMG submission 113735) | Subseafloor sediment microbial communities from Guaymas Basin, Gulf of California, Mexico - Guay4, Core 4569-4, 0-3 cm | ecosystem: Environmental > Aquatic > Marine > Hydrothermal vents >...
CATCTATCAATTCAATCACTTTAGACTCATTTCCCTCTTTTATTGGTGTATCCAATAAAAACCAGGTTTTGCCATGATCATCGCTTCCAAAAAGATGTAAATCATTTTTTAAGTTCACCAAACTATGTAATAATTTGCCGGAACTCGTTTGAATTCCACGTCCTGAGGTAATAAATTTAAAATCCTTATGCCACTCCGGCTTTGTTATTTGAGAGGTAATATCTATTGGATCGCCCCATGTTTTTCCATGATCTCTGCTTTTAATTACATGCAAATAATAAATATCTTTTTCGTTTACCAGGTCCATAAAATTATAGAATAGGAAAATTTCATTTGTAACTTTATCTACGATCATAGATGGGTCTGAAGCCGACTTACCGAAAGGAAAATCAACAATTATTTCAATATCAGACCATGTCACCCCATCATCCTCACTACGACGTATGGCAATGTTAATGTCCTTGCTCCACTTCAAGTCGCCACAGCTCGGAACTCTTTCATCTATAGAAGCGATCAGGTCGCCATTTGTTGCGGTTACTAATGCCGGAATTCGATAACAAGACACGCCTTCTTTCATTCCATTTCCAAATAAATTTTTAAAGTTTAAGGACTTTTTATAATCCTCTTTCTGGGCATTTACTCCAAATGATATTAATAAAAATAAGAGAAGAAAATAATTCTTTATTTTGATATTTTTTAACTTGCTCATAAGGTTTTTAATCAATCTTTTAGGTCAACACTTCGTTAAGTTTTTGTTTCTCGCAAAGCCGCTAAGGCGCAAAATGCTGACTTTTAGGAGTTTGTAAAAATAAGGTTGTTTTTGTATACAACTGACAACCAATATTATATAAAATCTTAACGGACTTTTATTAATTCATTCCTTTTATTTAGCTACTATAACCCTGACTTTTATATTTATTCAATAAGGTAGTCAATCCCGAGACTATTTCAGGCTTTTCATCGTATAAATTATGTTGTTCTGTAGGGTCATTTGTTAATCTATATAATTGTCCTTCAGTACTTACGGGAATACCTTTGATCTTTGAGGATTTGCTAAAACCTCCTGAATCTTTTCCTAAAATAAGTTTCCAATCTCCTTTTCTTATAGCAAATGTTCCATCTATTGAATGATGAACAATGCTCTCTCTAACCTCTTTATCATTGCCAAAAAGAATTGATGAGATATCATAACTATCTACTAAGTCACTGTTGGTATTTGAAATTCCTAAAATGGATGCAACCGAAGAAATAATATCTGTCAAACAAATAACCTGATCACTTACCGTATTGGCTTGAATCATACCAGGCCATGAAGCGATGAAAGGCACTCTATGCCCTCCTTCCCAAATATCCGCCTTCATTCCTTTCCATGGTCTACTTGGATCATGTCCATATCTTTTAACAGAACCAATAGTTCCTCCCATATCAATACCATCCCTTTGTGGAGAACCGTTGTCAGAAGTAAAGATTAATAAAGTGTTTTCAAAGGCTCCTGTTTGTTTAAGTGCATTGATGATCTCACCAACAGACCAATCTACTTCGTGCACAAAATCTCCGTATAAACCAGCTTCGCTTTTCCCCTTAAATTTCTCCGTGGGTGCAATAGGCGTATGTGGTGCCGTCAAAGCAAAATAAAGAAAAAAAGGCTGATCCTTATGAGCATGATCCACAATATATTTAACAGCTCTATCTGTAATTTCCGGCATCACTTTTTCAAGTTTCCAACCTTCAGACATTGGCCCAGGACCACCATACATATCTTTTGGTTTTATCTGATCAGGTATTTTGGTCAGTTTATTATTTTCAATAAATGCATAAGGGGCAAAGTTTGGTACATCATCACCAAAATAATAATCAAATCCCGCTTCCAGAGGCCCTCCTCCAAGTGGTTTTGAAAAATCGATATTCTGCCATAGCATATTTCTTCCTTTTAAGTTAATATCTCCAATAGGAATAGCATCATTCATATATCCCTCGTTTATATTGGATGGCCATCTCCATCCTAAATGCCACTTTCCGATACAAGCAGTGTTATAGTTTTTAACTTTCAACATTTTAGGAAAAGTAAGTAGATCAGTTACTATCAGAGGTTTGTCCCATGCCCATAGAACACCCTTCTTTAATTCAGTACGCCAGGCATACCTACCAGTTAAAATGCCGTACCTTGTAGGTGAGCAGACACTACTGGGTGCATGAGCATCTGTAAAACGCATCCCCGCTCTCGCTAATTTGTCTATATTTGGGGTAGGTATTTTTGATTCAGTATTGTATACCTGGGGGTCTCCATAGCCCAAATCATCGGCAAGAATAATAATTATATTGGGATTTTTTTGAATCTTTTTACTTCCGGATTCACAAGATAAAAAAAGACTTCCTAATACTAATATCACAAATGTGAACAATATGGTTTTTATTTTTTAGTGGGCATCACTCTCAATACTTTCCATGTTGATGGTTGATCTATTCATTTCGAGTACGATTACAGACACATCGTTGTTTGGTAATTTTTCAGGCAATATAACCTCAAAATATCCTTTTTTTATTCTTACATCAAGTAACTCAGAACGATCGACAAAATGAGCATTTTTTATTTTATATCCATTCGGTAAGGGCAAATTTATATTCCCGTCAGGATGCTTTAATAAGTGTAAATAAATTTTATTATCCTTATGTGTACTTACCATATAATCATTTGGCAAATAAGGTCCACCACGAGTATCGTATATAGCTTCCCCATAAAGGTCGAGCCAATCGCCAATTTCTTCTAATCTAACAACTTGTCGTCGTTCCATCCTGCCATCAGCCATAGGACCAACATTTAGCAATAAATTACCTCCTCCTCCAGCGGTCTGTACTAAAGTTTGAATACATTGTTTTCTTGTCTTTAATTTGTCGTTAGCTTTCCATGCCCATTGATTTGCTATAGTTATGCAAGATTCCCATGGATTTATCACATCGTATTTGCCAATCTCTCGTTCCGGAGTAGCATAATCACCCGCATATTTGTAACTTTTAGTTGTTCCGGCCATACCTTCCCTACCTTTATCAACACGATTATTGATCAAGATATCATCTTTTATGTTTCTTAAATATGCATACAAATCCATCCCCATTTCATGTGTCCAAGCCCATTCCCATTCTCCGTCAAACCAAATAAAGGAAGGGTTATAATCGTCAATCAACTCTTTTAACTGATTTTTCATATAAATAACATAGCGGTCCATCTTTAATTTTACCTCAGGGTCTGTAATTTCCTTTTCTTCATGGAATTTATAATTTTCATCAGGATAGACAACAGGATAATCCTTGTGATGCCAATCACAGATTGTATAATAGAATCCGAGATCAATTCCCTGCTTTTTACATTCCTCTGACAGAGCTTCTAGTATACCTTTACCGTAGGGTGTACTTCCCATATCATAATTTGTATATTTACTATCCCATAGGCAGAATCCATCATGATGCCTGGTAGTTATCACAATATACTTCATACCTGCATTAATTGCAGCACTTACCCAATCCGATGCATTGAATAATACGGGGTTGAATTCTTTATACAGGTTATCATAATCCTCTATGGGAACTTGTACTCCTCTAGACCAACTAATCTCTGTACCTCGTAAGGCCACTGGACCCCAATGAATAAACATCCCAAATTTACTGTCTTGAAATTTTTTTAAAGCTTCAACATTTGTTTTTAGATTTGGATAAGCTTCTCCTCCCCCACTGGAGTTTTGCGCATAAATACTAATTTGAATAAATAAAATTAGGAGGAGAATGTATTTTTTCATTTTAATCAATTATTATTTCATCAGCAAAGATCCAGGAAGGGTTTCCGGAGGCATGATGCCAGTAGGGAGCCTCATTCATATTCTCAGCTATGACTTTAACATAACGTGCCTCAACCTCAGGAAATTCAAGATTAAAATACTGAATTTCATTCACCTTAGTCTTTTTTGTCAATGGGTCCTTGTTTTTTATTGTTCCCAGCTTAATAAAATTCATATTATCGTTTGAATAATAGTAGGTTACCTCCAGGGGATAAAAAACTACATGATTTGTAACTTTTAAAAATGCCATGGAGATGGAACTTATGGTTTCTTTGGCCTCCAGATCAATTACCGCTTCCAAGTTATTTCCCTCAAAACCTAACCAATTTGCATAAAACCCATTACCCCCCAAAGCCCCATCTGTTAAAGTTTGGGGATCTTCACTGGCATATTTCTTTGGTTTTGTAAGCAAGGTCACTTTTTTAGCCTTGGCCTTGTTGGGCAGATCTGCAACCGTCAGGGCTTTCTTATAACTATTGTAAAATTCTTCCACCGTAAAACCCATTTCATTCATTAAAGTTATATTATTATTCCTAGAGGTTGTATAAAAATTTTCTAATTTATCTATAACCAAGGGGTTGGCATAACTCATTCCCTGATCGTCTTTTAAAACTAAACTAAACTTCTCTGTTAACCCCTTTCTACAGGCTTCTAAAATTGCATAATCCGTGCTCAATCGTGCCACCTGAACACGTACCACTATTTCCGGGTCATAAGAAACAACTTTTTCAGCTTCATTAAAAAAAGCATTGTACTCTTCTAAAAGTTCGGCATTTAAATATGAATCAAATGCCTGTGAAGGATCGCCATACAGAAATAAAAAGAAATCGGGTTCTTCTGCTAGCTTTTCATGAACAAGATCTATATAGTTCCTTATGTAAACCCCGGCCTCTTTATAATATCCATCTGTAAACTCAATGATCAGATCATTAAAATCCTGATCCGGATCCCATAATAATTTTGCCATAACATAAGAACGCAATTCGAATAGTTCACTGGGGTTATTGCTATGCTGCTCGAAGATCCATTTGGTATGTTGGTCTCTAAAAAATTTAATATTAGGTTGAATGGTAAGTAAATTTGGAAACGGAGCAAGGAAATTGGTAAACTGTGTTGTATAATCCCAAATTCTAATATTATCGGTGAGTTTTCCCCATCCAATCAGATCATCCGCAAAGTCCGTACATTTCTCTTCAATGGGTGCACTTCTGTCGCACTCAATGGAACAAAGGGTAATTAATACATTTTCAGCAGGTTTAACTTTGGGCGGTTTTCTGGTATGTTGGTATGCCAAAGTAGAAATGGTCCTGTCAGGAAAGCTCTTGGCTACATCATTTACAAAATGGATCATGGTGCCGGAATGACTATCTTCCTCTTTATCTATCAGACTGCAATTTTCACATTCGCAATATTGTGTATTATCATCCTGACTAACAGAAATTACCTGAGCGTTTGGATATTGCTGAAATAGTGATGCCACTGAATCTCTAACTATTTCAAGAACTGTTTCATTGGTAAGACATAGCTGTGTTGGTGTTCTTTTTTCTCCTCTTAGAGCAAAATATTCGGGATGGTCTTTAAAAAATAATTCTTCAGGAATAAATTTGTGAAAGGTGTGCACTCTGGCACTTGGTACATAATGAGGAAAGGATACATCTGTAACTTTATGCTTTTCTGCGAAAAGTGGGTTATCATAGAAAAGTCTGGAATGCACTGTTCTTGTTGTTATTACCGGTTCATAGTTATAGGAGATCGGTTTAGCAATAACTAACATGTCCTTCTTGGAAACATCCTCTACATCAGGTGCATACCATTTACAGCCTAAATAAACTTCTAAGAACTCATAGACTGCATTATTTAATGCTTCCTCCGATCCGGCGGAAATAATAATGTCCTGATCCACAGACACCATTTTTATTCGATTTAACTGGAGTGCAGCATCGGTTTGCAATATTATCCTATTCTTTGAAGAATCCTTATTATTCTCTTCAACTATTGACAATTTTACATTAGAAATTTTCTCCAAATAGTTTTGCAAGATTTTGGCAGTCTCATTATTCTTTAGGGAAGCATTATCGGATATAACTATTTCATAATTAGAGACTCCCTGTTTAGCAATGACAAGTTTATCATCACTACAAGAACTGGAACTTACAATAAAAAATATACCTATCATTATATGCCAAATGGAACTTAGTTTCGCTTTTTTTCTGATTAAGTTATACATACCCTGTTAGTTTAAAATTAATAATATCTCACTGAATCTAATTTCTTTGATCGATTCAATGTAAAGTCGATTTATAAAATACCTGATGGAGTGCCACTCGAATATTTAATTTATATAAATTTCTGTTTTCCCTTGTTGGATAGACCCTGTTTGAAAGAAAAATAAATACCAATTGGTTCTCCGGGTCCGCCCAGACAAAAGTTCCAGTAAAACCGCTGTGCCCAAAGCTGTCTTTACCGGCCTCCGGTGCAGGATAGGCTTCTGCAATTGAAAGTTCGGAATTATCGAGCAAGGGCTTGTCGAAACCCAAACCCCTACGATTATCATTATCCGGGTATTGTACTTTTGCAAACTCCTTTACCGTACTTTCAGAAAAGTAGCTTTTGCCTGCATAAGTACCGTATTGCATATACATCTGCATAATTTTTGCCAAATCAGTGGCTGTAGAGAAGAGTCCTGCATTGCCCGAAATACCACCTAAAAGTGAGGCGTTTTCATCATGTACCCAACCTTTGGTCAATGTTTTTCTAAAGACCGTATCCAATTCTGTCGGGACAATACTGTTGGAGTAATTTTGTTTTTCAGGAAGAAATCCTGTTGTGTTTGCGCCCAAAGGACGGTAGAAGGTGTTTTCGAGATAATCCTTATAATTTACCGAGGTCATTTGCCTAATCAATTCGGGATAAATAAGAAACGTAAGTCCGGAATACCTGTATTTTTTCACCTTGTCAACTTCAGACCGGTTGATTATACGGTACATCTTTTTATTAAATTTATTCTTTACAAAAAGACTGTCATAGGCTTGATTTCTAAAAGCTGACGATGGATCATTTCGTACAAATCGTTTTTTAATTTTACCGTTTTTTATCACCTCATTTAGAAAAACAATATAAGCTTCCAAGCCAGCCTGATGCGCCAATATTTCCCTTAAAGTCAGTTCTTTCTTATCCTTTTTGTGTTTCCATTGTTTCCAATAGGTACTGAATGGGACATCCAAATCCAATTTCCCCTCATCATATAATTTCATAAGAGCGAGTAAAGGAGCAGTAATTTTTGTCACTGATGCCATGTCATATATATCATTCAACGCTACGCTTTGAATGCTATCATAGGTATGAAAACCATAAGCTTCGTGAAAAATTATTTTATTGTTTTTCGCCACTAACAATTGAGCTCCCGGAAAAGCATGGTTTTGTATTCCACTGGTCATTATGGAATCGACTTTGGTATATATTAACAAGGAGTCCAGTCCAACTTCAAAGGGAGATGCATAAGTTAATACATCCTCCTTTTGTATTGCCGTTTTTGTGATTACATCCTCCTGAGAATAGCACTTAGGAAGAAATAAAAAGATCGCTATAAATAATATTCGTTTCATCTTAGAAATTAAAATTTATTCTGAAAATATTTTTATTGTTCAATTACTTTAAATTTAGCCCTTATCAAATTCTGAGAATCCCCTCCAACCATAACCTCAAATTCTCCGGGCTCAACAACTTTTTTCATTTCCCTGTTCCAAATTGCTAATTCGTCCGCCGTCAAATTAAAGGTGATCGTTTTGGTTTCTCCCTTTTTAATAGTTACTCTTTCGAAACCTTTTAAGGTCTTAAACGGTGTTGTCACGCTACTATAGATATCATTAATGTATAATTGAGCAACTTCATCTCCATCCATTGATCCGGTATTTGTAACGTCAACACTAACCTTGAGCACACCATCTTTTTTTATTTGACCCGCGCTTAAGGTTAAATTGGCATAAGAGAATTCAGTATAACTCAATCCATATCCGAAGTGATATAAGGGATTCTCACTTTCCTTGACATATCTATGGATGGCAGAAGGTTTTTGATTATAATAGATCGGTAATTGTCCAACAGATTTAGGGAAAGTAATTGGTAATCTTCCTGCAGGGTTATAATTTCCAAACAACACATCTGCAATAGCTCTTCCTCCTGCCTCTCCGGGGAACCAACCTTCAATAATGCCGGGGATATTGTCATTGATCCAGTTTATAGAAAGCGGACGACCATTTAGAAGCACACATACAACAGGTGTTCCCGTTTCGTAGATCGCCTTAATTAAATCCAATTGCATACCATGCAGATCCAGGGTCGCAACATCTCTGTTTTCCTCAACAAGTTCACGAGATTCTCCCAGGACAACGATGGCTATATCTGATTTTTTTGCCAAGTCCACGGCAGGTTGAAAGTTTACTTTTTCAAGATTCCATCTAAAATGCGCTCTGGCTCCCCAGCCACCTTCCCACATTTCTATGCGAATTTTGTATTTTTTCCCTGCTTCCACATGTATGGGTGTTGTTACAATATTGGTTCCTCCTTTTTTCCAGTTGTCGATAACTAATTTGTCATCCACCCACATTCTTATTCCGTCATCAGAACTGAGGCCAAGCCAACCTTCAAACGACTTGTCTGATATTAAAAAACCTGTCCATCGAATAGAAAATTCATCTTCATTGACTCCTTCTGCCGGCGACCATGGCCAGTCGAAATTTAGTTCCGCATCAATTCTTTCTATAACCGGTTTTCCCTGAAGGTCTCTATTATTAAAATATTCGCCTTTCAATCCCTGATTTTTTTCATCGGGGGTAAATAAATTAGACGCAGGAATGATCTGCCCTTTTACGATTAAAGGAACACCTTCTTCATAAACCACATTTGTTGAGGCACCAACAACTTGTTGAATTCCCTCTAAAACGGTAATTGCTTTTCTATTTCTCGTTGAATACCCTCCTAATCTTGAAGCATTTGCATTTGGACCTATCACTGCAATATTCTCAATATTTTTTTTGAGTGGTAAAATATCATTCTGATTCTTTAACAGACAAATAGATTTATGACCTGCTTCTAACGCGAGCTCTTGATGCTCAATAGAATGGAATCGCTTATCAATTAACTCCTGTTTTGTAAATGGATCTTCGAAGAGTCCAAGGGTGAATTTAAGTCGAAGAACGCCACCAGCCGCTCGATCAATAAGATGCATGGAAAGCTTTCCCTCCTCAACCAATTCTATAATTGTATTCTGCCAAAATACATTCGTAAAATCATAAAACTGCATATCAACTCCTGCTATAATTGCCTGTAAAATAGCATCTTTGGGCGAATTGGCCACAAAATGATTGGTTTGAAGATATTTTATCGCACCTAAATCTGAAATAACAATTCCTTTAAAACCCCATTCATTTCTCAATACATCGGTTAATAACCAATGATTTCCGGCACATGGAACTCCGTCTAATTCGGAATATGCACACATGGTACCTAAAGCTCCTCCCTTGACAAAAGCTTTTTTAAAAACAGGTAAAAAATCTTCACGTGCGGTGCGCTCACCCACAAGTACAGGTGAAGAATTACCACCACCCTGAGGTGCACTGTGAACAGCAAAATGTTTTGGCTCTGCAATGATCGCCCTGTCGGAAGCCAAGGTATCTCCCTGGAGTCCTAACACCATTGCCAGGCCTATTTCACTTGCTAAATATGCATCTTCACTAAAAGTTTCGGCTACTCTACCCCAACGAGGTTCTCTTCCAACTCCCAGCACCGGTCCCAATCCATAATGAACACCATGGGCCCGTGCCTCTGTACCAATTATACCTCCAACCTTTTTCATCAAGTTCTTATCCCAGGTTGCTCCGAGCCCAATACTCATTGGAAAGGCGGTACCACCTTTGCCATAATATCCATGAAGCATTTCGCACATAATTAGTGCCGGAATACCCCATCTGTTATTATCAATTACGTACTGCTGTAAATCATTGATCATTTTTGCGGATTCAGGATAAATATCGTGAATGGCACCTACACCCAAATTTCCTATGCTTGTATTTGCTTTCGAGATTGAAAAATTTTCTCCTTCTTTAAAATCCCCGCCCCTGTACATATCCATTTGACGTACCTTTTCTTTAAGACTCATCCTTCCAAGCAAATCTCTTATGCGTTCTTCAACTGTCAAACCAGAATTTTGATAGGCATACTCCGCTTGCTGTGAAAAGCCCTTATTAAAGAGAAACACAATAAAACAAAATATTATAATCTTTTTCATTTTTAAAACTTTGATCTAATTATATTCAATTCCTGCTTCATCACTCTCACTTTATCGGGAAATTGACCAACCAAATTATTTTGCTGTGCAACATCCTCTTTTATATTATACAATTGATAAATACTGTCTCTACCTGACTCTATATTGACATATCCAAATATTTTTGGGCCTTTATGTGGTGGAATTAAGACCCAGTCTCCTTGACGGAAAGCTGTTATATTGTTTTGACCCAATACTAAATTTTTTCTACCAACATCTGATCTTCCTAATAAAG
>Ga0164313_10006396_pt1 | contig 10389 bp, 25 predicted proteins | sample GuaBasSedimGuay4_FD_113735 | JGI IMG/M metagenome (GOLD analysis project Ga0164313, IMG submission 113735) | Subseafloor sediment microbial communities from Guaymas Basin, Gulf of California, Mexico - Guay4, Core 4569-4, 0-3 cm | ecosystem: Environmental > Aquatic > Marine > Hydrothermal vents...
CCCGCGAGCGTACGGGATGTTCACCAGGATGTGCGGTCCTTCGTACAGAGCCGCCGCGCCACTGGTGCCGCCGCCGCTTCGGCTCGACCCCTTGTCGCCCAGCTCCATCTTCTTGACTTTCTCGATGTTGACGCCCGCCGTCTTCAGCTCGTCCCACGTCACCGTGTCGAGCGCCAGCGCCGTCTTCACCGCTTCTTGATAGAAGTTCGTCAGAGCCGCCTTCTTCAGATCACCCGGATCGTAGTCTCCAGGTCTGTCACCCTGCGATCTGAAGAACGGGTCGTTCGACCATCTCGAGCCGAACACCGGCCACCACGCATCCGACAGAAACCGCGCCCGGGTCTCTCCGACGACTTCCGCGTTGTGCGTTCCGTCTTCTTGCTTCACCATCACGGGCGGCGACTCGATCTTGATCTCGACCCCGAACGTCGCCATCACCTTCTTGCAACCGGCGCCGGTCAGATACGGCTCGGTCTCGGTGCTGCCCTTCGCTCGGAACCCGACCCAGTCAAGGTGGTTCGTCTTCGACAGTACGGCCACCCTCAACTGCTTCTCGGCCTGGATCCGCGCCATCAGGTTCTCGACGAGGATCGCAACCTGCTCGGGCGAGATCGCCGTCTGGAACGTCTGCATCATGGCGTCGACCATCGGCGTGATCTCTGCCGACTCCCTCGGCTTGTCCTCGATCACCTCTCCCGTCTCTTCGTCGATCACCTCAACGACAGGCGGTGCTTCTTTCTCCTCAGTCTTGGCTTTCCGCATCAAACGCCTCCAATCCATTCGCTGCCATTTCGCAGAACTTGCCGAACCGGACCTTCACGCCCAGCTTCTTCAGCGCGATCCACATCTCGACCATCCGCTCCAGCGGGAACCGGCGGGAGTGATTCATCCACTTCCCGATCAGCGACGGGTCTCTACCCATCTCCTTCGCCACGGCTGCCCTCGCCAAGCTCTTCTCCTCGAAGAACTCCAACAAACTCTTCTGCGCTGTTGCCACTCTGGCTCCTTTCGGGGACTTTCCCACAGATCAATCTTATCGGACTGGCGGACCAGATGTCCAGCTCAGGAATCCATCACCGCCGCTATCATCGTGTTCAGGTCCTGCAGCTTCAAAGCTGCCATCAGCCGCCTCTGCACCGAGTCGGAGTCACGGGGCCCTTGCGGGATCACCGTCACTTGCGGCTCAAGCTCGAGCACGGTGCGATCGACGCAGGTGATCGTCGCGATGCACTCATCCCTTTCTCTCGACTCGCCAACATGAACGACACAGTCGAGTCCTTCGATCCGGTCCGCGTAGAACTCCAACGCTGCGAACACCTCCTTCACACCAATGTCTCGTTCGCCGGTGTTCCCGACGACATCAAACTCCGGTTTCGCCCAGAACGGCAAGCCGAAGATCCCGCCACTGCACAGCGCGGTCCACTCCTTCGCCCAGCACGGCGCTTGCAGCAACCACCGCATGTACTCGACGTTGTGTTCCGGCATCGATCCCTTCACGTGCACTCTCGTCCAATCACCCATTCTCACCCCCCTTCCATTCGGCAATCAGCCAGTCGAGCTTCGCCTCCACTCGGTCCAACTGACTGGCATCGTCAAACGGCAATGCCTGTTCGTCTTCGTGTGTCTCGATTCTCAGCAGGAACTCCTCCACCGTTTCATCGGCCCTTGGAGCATCAATCCCGTTCCCGGCTATCGGGCCACCTGCGGACCTGCGATCCAGGCCGCTAAGCCAGCGCTTTATCGTCGACGCCGACTCTGGGGAGTGTTCTTTCCATGCGCCGCTGAACAGTTCTCCAAATATCTGTCTCGGCGTAACCCCTCCGGCCATCCATCGCTCTCTGACGGCGACCACCATCTCGTTCGGAGCCATTTTCTTCTTTGCCATCTCTGTCTCCATCTCATTTTCTAGGCCAGCACTTCCACTCGCCATCCCACGCCCACCACCGGGCGGTCGGCATCAGCACCCAGCCGCTGTCCTTCTTGATCCACTCAACCACCGTCTCGACGGTGTAGTCCCTCGCCCAGCCGACGAGCTCCATCAGCGCATTCGCCTTGATCGGGCCGACGAAACCGATTCGCCCAAGCTCCACGAGCAGCCGTATCGCCGTGGCTCCGGAGTCATTACGGTCTGAACGCTGCATCAAACTCCACCTCCTTCTGCACGTCGTACCCCTCGTACTTGCAGGCATGCCCGAACGAGTACGGCTTGTTTTTGTGCACCCACTGGATACACTCCAACTCCGTCCCTCTCATCACCTCGACTCGATCTTTCGTCAGCACGTACATCGGTCGCTCGAACCTCCTACTGCTTGTCACTTCCCAGTCCTCCTCTACCTCTGGATCAAACTCGACGGTGTACTCAATCGATCCATGCTCTCCGTGCCAGATCGTCTTACGCACCGCGCTCCTGGCCACGGGTTACCTCTCGATCGGGAGCAGCACCGTCGTCACGGACCGGTCTGCTTCGGTGATGATGCCCACGGTCCCGAACTCTGTCTCGTACACCGACACGAGCAACCCGGCACCCCTCTTGACTGCCTCGTCGTTGATCTTCTTGTCGTGGCTGTCACAGTCTCCCCAGTCGCCGGACTGGTGGCGGGCGACGTGGTATCGCAGATCAAACCCTCGTTCCATCAGCGCTGCAATCCCCTCGGTGTAGACACGCTTGCCGGTCTCGAACTTCTTCATCTCGACCACGTCGGCTGGTCGGTTCCGCATCAGATCACTCCGGCAAGGATCATTCCCGACTTGACGGTTCCGGCGTCACACTCCTCACACCATCCGGCTTCGCAGTCGGGCTCGACCTCGGTGGAATACGAGCACGCCGGGTGCATACAGATCCCCGGACACAGGCTGTCCGTCACGTACTCCTCGAGCATCTCGATCGGGCCGTCGAACCCGTAGTCATGGGCCAGCGTGTCGAGCTTCTGAGCGTCAGTCGCTCCGACTTGGAACATCCCGCTCGTGTCAGGTCTCACGTCTATCTCTACTGCTCGCTCTGTCATTGATTGCCTCCGTTTCTTCATTCTCAAGACTCTTCGAGGGTCCGACTGGTTGTCAAACTCCGATCTTCGTCTCCTTGCAGAGCTTGCACCCAGGCACCACGAACGCCTCCTTCTCGATTCGGGCTTTCTCGTTCAGCTTCGCGCCGTTCACGTCGATCAGGGCGAACACCACGGGATCGGTCAATGCCGCCGCCAGCACTGCCGCCTTGTCCTCAATCTCGGCCCAGTACTTCACGGTCCGTCTCTGACCGGCGGGCTTCGGCTGACGCATCGGCACGTGCACCTCAACCGGCTCGGGCGGCTCGGGGATCTCCGTCTCGTCGAACCCCTGCTTCTCCAACTCCTGGCGCATCTTCTCTTGGTGTTCTTCGCGTTCTTTGCGAAGTCGCTCTTCTTCCTTCCGCTGCTTCTCAAGCGCGATCGCTCTCTGCTTATCGTCCCACTTGCCACCCTTGGCGCTGAGCAACCGCAACCCCTCATCGAACGGGGCGACTGTGCTGCGGTGCGCGTCCTTGATGTCCTCCCACGCCGTTTTCGCTGACGCCTTCGGCTTCTTGAAGATTGCATCAGCGGCTCGCTTCATACTCCGAAGCGTCCGCTGCAGGTTCAGGCCGACCTCGGCCGTCTTCTGACTGTTGATCCGCAGCTTGCGTGCGACGTCAACGACGTCGATCGCCTTACCCTCAAGTGACTCCAGTTCCTTCTCGTCCACCTTTACAATCTCGGTCTTCTTCGCTTTCGGCATTCCATCCTCCAATCTCTTTCATCAGGTCTTCTTGGTCGAACTCGTGCTGACATTCATCGCACACGAACGGCAAGTGCTCGAATACTTCTCTGCTCACCTCCTCGTACCGAGCGTGGCCGGTCTCGATGTAGATATCGCGCTCCTCGATCAACCCGTACCACCACCGCGGCCTCACCTTCTCCACCACGTTGTAGTGGATCCAGATCTCCCGGCTCTGGCAATGCGGGCACCTCGGCTCAATCTCCCGTTCCGTCACCACTTCTCCTCCCCCGCCGGTAAGTACAACTGCGCGGTCTCCCTCCAGATGATCCGCGTCAATGCGATCATCGCCTTCACGTCCGCAAGAGCATCGTGCGCTCCGAACGGCGGGATCCCGTACTCTGCGCAGAGATCCTCGAGCTTGTAACTCTTGTGCTCCACGCCTCGAAGCAGCGCGAACCACTTCACGAGCTGCAGCACGTCGAAAACGCCTCCCGTCCAGGTCGTCAACGGCATCCACAGGTCATTGCGATCCGCAGTCGCTCTGACGAAGTCGGCGTCGAACCTTCCGTTGAACGCCGCCATGTGGCAGACCTTGTACGTGCGCCCCTTCTTGCTCTTCCGCTCGTGGCGGAACGGCATACACCACTGCCGCAGATCAGCCATCGCTGGATAAATGGGGATCGCGTCCTCGGCCCACGCCCCTTCGCTGTACGCCTGCATGTCAAGCGCATCCTGTTCCCACTTCCCATCGACCAACTCGATCTTCCGCTCGAACTCCTCGCCGACCACATTCAGCGTCGGTTCGCAGTCAGTGGCGATCGCCGCGATCTGCGTGATCTGGTGCGCGATCGGGTCCGTACCCCCGGTCTCCACGTCCAGCCAAACGATTCTATTCAGGTCCAACACTTCGTTCTCCTTTCAGACGATCATCCCGCCGTGATCCTTCGCGATCTGCATGACGGCCACGGCGATGTCTTTCGGGTGCGGACAGAAGATCTCGAACTCGTGGATCCACACCGGCAACAAACCGATCCGGACCATTTGCTTCTCGTCCGCCGTCATCCGCAACCACACGGTCCTCGCAACGGTCGTGGCCTCGGCTGTCTCCAACTGCTTCTTCACGACATGGTCGATCATTCGTGATCCTCCTCGCCTTCGCCACGACGATCCATCTCATCGTCGTACTCGTTCTCGCAAGCCTCCGCGTACATCGACATCTGACGCTCGAACTCGTAGTCGATCCAGTAGTGCAATCGCCTCACCAACGAGCACTCCTTCGTGTGACAGGTCTCGCCGTCTGCGTTCTACAGCGGCGTCCCGCAATCACACCCAACCTTGCCAGCCTCTTCTTCGGCTCGCAGACTTTCGGCCGCCGCCATTCCAATCACGTTCGGGTTCGGGGGGGACACTCTCGCCATCATCATCTTTGCCTCCGTTTCTCCACAAACAATTCTCCCACTCTGACGGACCAGATGTCCAGCGCCGATTTGGTGCCTGTGTGACCGTTCAGCCTATTTCGCCGTGAACAGGTAGAGCGCGTTGGCGCAGTTCGCCGTGGGGCGGCTGTGTGGCTCATGGTGGGTACATCTACAGGTCACGAGCCTACTGGAAGTCCAGGGAAGAGCGATTCTTGGCCGCTCTCACCGCCCGGGCTGACTACAGGGGCCCCTCCACTCTGGAACAGCGCGGGCCGCGACCTGCGCAGCGACAGCCACTTGTCAGCGGCAACTACAACGTGGTCGAACACGGCGAGGCCAATCAACTCCCCGGCCCGGACAAGCCGCCGGGTCAGTTCCACGTCATCCCGACTCGGCTCTAGGCTACCGCTCGGGTGATTGTGCGCGACGATCACCCCGGTCGCATCCATTCTCATGGCCGTGCGGAACAGCGTTCGCGGATCCACGGGCGTCTGCGTTTCAGTGCCGCTCGACATGACGCGGTACCCGATCAGCCGATGCTTCCTGTCGAGCGCGAACATCACGAAGTGCTCCTGGTCCGCGTCAAGCTCGTCGTACTGGCTCAGGATCGCATCCCCCGCAGTTTCAGGGTCGGTCATCATCACCTCGTCAGGGACCGGCCCTCGGCTACGCACTCGCACGGTCAACAGCTCGTACTCGTATCGCTCGCTCACGACGACACTACGCAGTCCTCGAGGATCGCAGGCACGGCTGACATCAGTTCGTACCGATCCTCGTCCTCGATCGCCTTCATCGACTCGACTCGACACTCCTCGCAACAGAACACCAGCTCCACCGCACCGCTTCGGTCGACGGCGAGCTTGTCGCTCGAGGGCTCGATCGGCTCATCGCATCCGCTACACCACGCCTCTTTTAATCTCATTGAATGCCTCCGTTATAGCTCCGATATGGAGCGCTAGTGGTTGGGTACTACAGATCAGCAGTTCGCCGTGTGGGCGCCGGGTTTAATCGGTGCCGACGCGGTTCTTGGCCATCGCTCGAGCGATCGACTTCTCGACGGCGATCATCTCGGCCACGTCCTCGTGCCGCAGTCCTCGGATCCACGGTCGCGGTGCGTTCCACCCGTCACCCACATCCAGGTGCACCACGCGGAGCGGCCGCGCACTAACCACGATGTACTCGGCAAACCCGTCAGCGATCGGCGTTCGGATCACCTCGCCTACGAACTCCTGCGCGCATTCGCGTCGGTACTGGTCCGACAGAATCTTCTTCCACCGGGTCACGTTTGACTCGTACTCCCGATACTTCTGCAGCGACCCCATGTCCAACTCGCACGGCGGTGCCACGGTCCCCATCAACTGCGCCATCTTTGCCTCCGTTTCGTCTGTCTCGATCGTCTCGTTCACTCGTAGTGCGGTCGCTCGGTCGGCTCGAACTCCACGGGCCGCGCTCGGCTGACCATCACCCGGTACTCGCCCTCGCTGGCTACGCTACTGATCGATCGCCTCCCCTCGTTCGACCACAGCTCCTCCATCTGTTTCACCATCGCATCGACTTCGTTCGGGTAGCTCGTGACACGAAAGTCTCGAAGCTCCCTCGTTCCGTACCACCACCCGCCCTCCTCGGGTCCGCCGTACGCTCGGTCGCAGAGGTACACCGCCACGTACCAGCGCGGGGCCTCAAGCTCGCGTTCGCACTTCCAGCAAATCAGGTCGGTCATCGGTCCCTCTTGCTCCTCCCGCAACTCGAACGCTATCTCGCTCGTCCCGTTCATTCCGGCGCGGATCTCCTTCCCGCATCGGTCGCAGACCAACGTGTCGCAGTCCACCATCACCGCCTTCACGGTCGAGTCGTTGTCGCACGTCAGCCTCCGCGCAATCGGCTGCTCGCTCTCGTCCACCTCGTACTGCGCTGGCGGCCAGTAGTGCGGCCCCCACGCGTTCTCGGTGTCCGACGCGATCGCTGCCGCCACCTCGGCCTTCTTCGACTCCCACAGCCCCTCGTCCACGAACTCGATCTTGCTAACTATCGGCATCGTCTCTCCCTTCAGTACCCGTTCACTCGGCAGATTCGGAACACGCCGCCCGCGTCCATCAGCCGCCACTCGACCCACTCGCTCGGGTCTGAGCAAGTCGACGCCCACACCTCGACGCGGGTCGCTCGCGCTCTCTCCTCTTCGGTCAGGCCGGGCCCGAACGGCTTCGGCGTCGTCACTGTCTCGATCAGGCTGTCGTTGTTCAGGATCTCCATCAGATACGGCATCGCTCGCTCCTCTCTCTACAGGTTCAGGTGTCGCTTCGCTTCGTCGAGGCTCTCGAACGACTGCCGCAGCACCACGCTGTATCCGCTGCCGTCCTTGTTCTCGCGGGCTATCGTCAGCTCGAACGCTCTGCCCTTGTCCTCGATCATCACTCTCGCTCCGGTGTCCATCGTCCAACTGCTGAGTCCGGGTCTCTCGGTATGGCTAACTACTGCGCTGTTCACTGTCTGCCTCCTCTGGCTTTCGGTGGTGGAAGTGATCGGTTTCTCCATATACAATTCTCCCACTTGAGCGGACTAGATGTCCAGCGCTGATTTCCGATTTCAACCCGCTGATTTGGCCGATTTAAGGCGCGCCGTTTTTCACACTTGTAAGTGGATTCGCCTCTGCACTGGGCGCAGGGAGAGCCGATTTCAGGCTCCTTTTTCCGCGCTTGTTTCTGGCCTCAGCTACGTCGGGTAGACGCTCAGGCTGTACGTGTGCCAAGGCTCCGCGAAGAAGTTGCCGCGGTACAGATCAATCTCGCTCACGTCGCTGAATCGCCCGGCTGCGCAGCTCTCCAACTGCGTGCCAGCCGTCAACATCGTCCACTCGTACGGGCCTTCTTCCCACACGATCATCGGCGCGTCGCCGTACCCCATCTCCTTCGACGTCTTCTTGCTCCACAGCACGATCGCCGTCGGGTCGTACCCCATCTCCTTCGCCTTCGCTTTCAGGTACGACACGAGCGCCATCGCCCACTGATGCGCGCTCGTCGATTGAGTCATCCTTCGCTCGATCGCCTCGATCTGCTCCTTCTTCATCGTCGCCTCCATCTGGCCTACCGGCCTTCGCAGAACTCCACGAACTGCGCCACGGTCCCGTCGAACTCGAGGTCGCCACAGCAGTGACAGGTCACTCTGATCCCGCCGGCGTGGTGCACGATCACGCGGTACGCGTAGTCTGTCTCCCATCCGTTCGGGTCATCGACGGGCACCATGTACACGCCGCCCACCTTCGTCTTCGCTTTCGCGATCCACTGCGCCGCCAAGCAGCCGGCGCCGTTCGCTCTCTCGCCCACCGCGTACGGCGTCGCGCCGAGTCCGTTCACCATCTCGATCCCATTCAAGAACTCGGCAAGGTCGGCACCCCACCCACTCGGGTACCCGTCGCACTGCAGATACGACGCGCTCAGCGCCTTCTGCCTGGTCTCGGGGTCGCCCACCTCGCGGATTCGCCCGCCTCGCTTGTTCTCGGTCTCTGCCACGAAAGTCACTTTCGCAGATGTCCCCATCTCGCTATCCATTCAGCAGCCAGCGGGCCGGCCATCGCAGGGCCGACGCAGCCAACGGCAGTACGCAATCACCTTCTCGTCTGTCGTCTCGTCCTCGGGAAAATCGATGCTGCTCGAGACCATGAAGGAGTTCGGCAGCACGTGCTCCGGATCGCCCGGCTTCACCTCGCGGTCGGCCTCGCCTTCGCGCTGGAACGTCAACACCCCGCCTACGATCGTGAGGTAATCCATCAAACAGCCTCGCCACTCTCGCGAACCACCCACCCCTGCGGCGTCCACTTGTACTCGCTCTTGCTGCGCTTGCGCGCCAGGGCCCGCTTCGCTTGCTTCATCGACTTGTACTCGTTCGGCTGCCGGTTCTTCACGCTGGTCTCGCCCGCGCTGTAGGTCGCTACGCTCATTTCTGCCTCCCTGGTTCCGTTCTGTTGGTGAGAGAAGTCCGTTGCTCCATATACAATTCTCCCATCTAAACGGACTGGTTGTCCAGCGCTGATTCAGTATTTGCTCTCGCTGGTTTGAACCATTTAAGGCGCTCCGGATAACGCCCGATGGATAGGGTTCGCCTATGCGTCAGGCGCATGGAGAGGCGCGTTGTAGCCATCCACCGGGGCGCGTATCCGGGGGCTCCTCAGTGGAAGTAGAACCGCACCGGCCCGTCATCGCGGTCGGCATCGCGGTACCACTTCACGCCGTACGGCAGCACGCCTCGGCTCTCGCCAAAGAGAGTCAGCTCCTCGAACCATCCTTCGATCAGCTGCTTCAACGTGCGCTTCATCGACTTCATCTCGGGGATCGAGTCCACGTCATCGCAGTCGCTCCAGTCGATCTCCGCGCCCGTCGCCTCGAGGACGAGCGACGCGGTATCGCGGAGCCACCCGTCGCCGCTCTCGCACCAGTAATAACGCTGCGCTTCCTTCGCCATCGTTGCCTCCGTTTCGCCTGTTCGCTGTTGCTCGGGGGATCGTTTCTCCATGAACAATTCTCCCACCGGCCGCGACTGGTTGTCCAGCGCTGGTTTCAGCCTTCGTCGCTTGCGCTCGCCACTGCCGCCAGCATCGCTCGCAGCATCGTCACGACGGCTTGCGTGTCCTTGGCGCGGTGCACTCGGCCAAGCGCCGCGCTACCGACCGGCCCCACCGTTACACCCATCGGTCCCTCGCTCAGCAAGCCGACGCAGGTGACCTTCGCTGCCACTCCATACCCGCGCAGCCTCTCGATCAGCTCCAACGCCGCCGACCTCAGCTCGGCGTCGCATTCCGCTCGGGTCTCCCACGGTCGCAGCCCGTTCACGATTCGATCGGCCTCGACCACGGTGTCCCACACGCTTGCAGTGATTCGGCTGTACGCGTGGTCCTGATCGAGCTCTCCTCCATGCTCCACGCACCACGTCGTGATCTCGGCATCGGTCCCACGCATCAACTCGCGGTCGTTCTTCACCAGCACGCGGATCGGCTCTGTCTCGTTTGTCACGTTGCCTCCTACAGCTCGTCGATCAGCTTGTTCTCGACCTGCTCCAACAACTCGTACCCATCACCCGATCGCATCAGGCGCGGCCTCGCGAAGTCGACCACAGCCAACAACTCGGCCGCCGACGCAGTCTCCACGCTGTCGAGCGCTTCGATCCGTCCTCGCAGTCGTTCAATCCGCGGCGTCGCCCACATGTCGATCATCGCGTCGATCAGCACTTGCGCTTGCGCGCAGGTCAG
>Ga0164313_10006397_pt1 | contig 10389 bp, 6 predicted proteins | sample GuaBasSedimGuay4_FD_113735 | JGI IMG/M metagenome (GOLD analysis project Ga0164313, IMG submission 113735) | Subseafloor sediment microbial communities from Guaymas Basin, Gulf of California, Mexico - Guay4, Core 4569-4, 0-3 cm | ecosystem: Environmental > Aquatic > Marine > Hydrothermal vents >...
CCGGTTTTTGCTTTACCATAATCTTCTACTTCTGCCCATTTTCCTTTCTTTCGTCTTTCGTGCCAGTCATCTGACCATGGTACAAACTCCACAACTTTTACATCATTCAAAAAATAGGATACTTTCTCAGGTGTAAAAATTATTCTGGAAGTATTCCACTCACCCGCAGGTTTTATAGGCTTGTCTGCCGGAGCTGAATACATTGCATAATCCGATGCCAGTTTTTGCCATTCTTCTAAAGGATCCGGATAACCCAGGTCATCAAGCAGTTGATATTCCGGAGCATTCTCATATGGCGCATGATATTTTTCGCCTTCCTGAACATGGTAAAATATTCCACTATTTCCTGCAGTAGATACTTTCCACTCCATATACAATTCGAAATTTTCGAACTCTCTTTCTGCGTACACAATGTCACCACCAATATCACCACCTTGTCCTAAAGATTTTAGGGTTCCTTCTTCCAGCACCCAACCTTCGGGCAGGCTCTCACTATTAAATCCGCGCCAGCCATCAGTTGATTCACCATCAAATAACCAGACCCACTCCTCTGCAGATTCTATGGCTTCGGCCTCTGTCGCTTTTTCTTTATCAGATGTTGGTGAGCAGCTCGCGTAGACAAGCATCATGATCGATGCCAGAAAATATGTTAGTTTTTTCATCATCAAATATCTTTAATTATTATTTAACAACATTCATTGCTACCGGATCCCAGTTCATATACTTATTGCCGAAGTAGCTATCGTTGCAAAGCAATGCCGGTGCACATGCCCTGAAGCCAAATTCAGGATTTTCGGCAACGGTTCCGCCTGATCTTATTGCCTCAAAGAAGTTTCTAAAATGATCATAATGTGCCCCTTTATAACCTTTTTCTGCTTTATAAACCGTTTCACCAGGTGGAAGAATTTTTTTACGGTCGGTTGCTTCAATTCCCATCTCCCGTTGTTTAGCTTTTTCAAAAGGATCGTCAGAAGAGGCTTCGTTTCTTTTCAGCACCACTTCACGCCATTTCACATCCATCGAGCCGCGGCTGCCAACAATTTTTAAGTAAGTGCCACCGCTCGTGCCATCAACAAAATTACAGCGAAGCGAAAGGTTAAACCCCGGGTGTTGCTCACTATCCGGATATTGGAACATGCCCAAAAGTACGTCCGGCACTTCGCGCCCATCTTTCCAGTAACGAAGGCCACCCATGGAGCTTATTTGGTTTGGGCCAAGTGAGTTAGTAATAAAATGCAGACTTGAAAACAGATGAACAAATAAATCGCCCGACATCCCCGTGCCGTAATCAAGATAGTTGCGCCAGCGGAAAAAACGTAGTGCGTCAAATTCACGATCTGTGGTATTTGAAATATATCTTTTCCAGTCAACTGTTTTTGTAGAGGCATCTTTTGGCACAGCATATTGCCAGGCACCAATAGGTGAGTTTCGTGCCCAGAAACCTTCCGCATAATTTATATCGCCAATTGCTCCGGCGGCCAGTAACTCTTTTGCTTTTTCGTTACCTAGAGAAGACATGCCCTGGCTACCAACCATCATCACCTTGCCGGAGTTTTTCCAGGCAGCAATTAGTTCCTGCCCTTCATCAACTGAATGGACCATGGGTTTTTCACAATATACATGCTTGCCGGCACTAAGCGCATCAATAGATATTTGTTTATGCCAGTGATCGGGTGTGCCAATAATTACCACATCTACATCACTACGCTTTAAAATATCCTTATAATTATTAGTTGTAAAAAGATCGTCACCCCAATTCTCTTTTGCCTTTTTAAGTCTGCCTTGATATAAATCGCAAACGGCAACCAGCTTTATGCCTTCATGTCGCAGTGCTGTATTGACATCTCCGGTTCCCATGCCGCCGGCACCAATTAAGGCAATATTCAAATCATTGGAGGGGGTTAGTGGATTACCTCTTTTAAGGATGGATACAGTTTTCCTGGTTTCCGAAAAAGCACTTCCTGCACTTACGGCAACCGTAGCGCCGGCAAGACTAATCTTCTTAATAAATTCTCTTCTATTATTAGACATATTGATTAGGGTTAAGAATAAATCTGCAAAAATCAATTAAACTAAAACTCAGGTACTAAATGTAGTCAAAAAAGAGGAAGAATAGCTTTACTGATTACGAGAACGGCAGAGAAAAATGTCTGCTGGTTATCAGGTAAGTAAATGGTGGATTAAATTTAGCTTGCTCAGAAAAATAATATATATTTATTTAGATATTGTTAAAGATATATAAAACAATATCTTTTATTGACAAAGCCGCTTCAAGCACCACGGATAAATGGTATGTAAAAAGATGGTCGGTTGATTTTAATGATTATTCCTTTCCAACACAAGTAATTCGACCTGCTGATTTTTAGCTATTAAAGCCAATCCATAAATCTTTAACAGGTCGCTGATAGCACGATCTAGACTCTCTGTTGACAATCGAAACTCAAAAAACCCGTTCATTTTAGTGTTATCAAAAATAAATACGTCATAACGGTTTTCAAGCTCACGAGCCAAATCCAACATGCCTATTCCGGTACCCTGCCATTGGGTTTTAGTAGTACTAGTGCTTTTTCCATGATAAATCATAGTTGTATCAATAGCATTGGCAAGAAATAAACTATCGTTTGTAAGGGTTAGTGAATAACCATCAACCTCTTCAATCTTTTTTGTAGCAGTAAATTCTAATTCATTGATTATCAACTCCGCTACTTTAGGTTTTATTTTATCTTGCCGCATTCCTCCTGGTACCTTAAATCTGATATCATAGTTTCTGATACTATCATTTACTAAAATCACTCGCTTACTGGTTTCCAGGAGCAGGGCAAGAATTTCATCCAAAGGCTGATTCTGAAAACTTAATTCTTTCTTGTTCATCATCATTCCACTACTGCCCGAACTATAATCGTTAACCATAATATCAATAGAATATTCTTTTTTAATCACATCTCCTGATGAAGGCGACACACTAGTTTCTTCCTCAAGTTTGGGGTAATACCCTTTTTTAAGTACTGCATCAATCATTTCCTCAGTAAGCCATGTCGGATACCCCTCCCAGCGTAAAATTCCATCTGCATCAATTAAGAAAGTATGTGGATAAGACCCAACACGATAATCATTAATTAGCCTATAGGTGGTATCTGATCCTACCATTGCTAATAATTTCTTTTTCCGAAGAAATTCTTCTACTGTTTTTTGGCCTTCGAAAGTAATAGCCACAAAAGAGATGTTGCTGTTTCTATATTTTTCAGCAAGGTCGTTAAGGTGGGGCATGGTATAGAGACAAGGCGCACATGAAGTAAACCAAAAATCCAGAACAATAACTTTATTCTTGTAATCACTAAAAATACTATTGGGATTATCAACCCATTGATCAGCAATAATTTCAGGAACTGTATCGCCTACATAAATTTGGCTTTGTACTGTAAAAGAGAAAACACTTAAAAAAACAATAAGAAAAACCCTCATGTATTATAAAAATAGAACAATCTGGGCTTACTCTAAAATTGTGGTGCTTCTGGCAAAGGCGACAAAAATTTTTTCTTCCTTTTTTATCTTAGTCAGATCCACCCTGCCTGATACTCCCGGCCAGCAACCAGCTTTTACGTTATTATTATTCCATCTTCCGGTTAGAATTTCCCGATTGCTATCAATTAAAAATTTAACCTTTAAAGTAACTGATTCTAGATGATCTAATATTGCGAGATGGTTTTAATTAATTACTTCCCTCAAGAAGCATTTAAAACTAGCTTACATTAATTCTTTTGTGTAAGCCGGGGATAGTTATCCAACAAAGCCAACTTTTCCATGAGCGCCATCGCAATATGGTTTTTTCTTAGATGCACCACAACGACAAAAGGCTGTCTTGTTTGTTCTTTCTTCTGTCTCACCTGCAGCATTAACAATCGTGAGCACACCTTCCACAACAAGAGGTCCAATAGGCCGAACCACAACTTTGGTTTGCTGTGATGGATCGCTCGCCAAGCTTTCCTCTCCTTTGGTATAATAACTTAGGGCTCCTGAGGGACATTTATCAATTTGATTCTTCAATTCTTCTAGCGAAGCATTCTCTGCATTTATCCACGGTCTTGCTTCCGGATTATACACTTGTGGTAATGTTTTTGCACAAATTTCAGCGTGAATACATATTCCCGGTTTCCAGACGACAGTAAAATCACCATTGCTATACTCTTTAACAATCTCTCTCTTCTCCATAGTGTCAGCGGCTAAATGAAAATTTAGTTCGTGCTAATTATTATTCTTAGAGGGGTCTTCCCATAACAGGTCTGTTTCTTCTGTATAGTTTTCATCACCTCTAAGTATGCGGAATCGTTTCCGCGCATCTGTAGTATAGATACTGCCGGGATATTTTTTAAGGAAGTTATTATAGATTTCCTGTGCCTTCTCCTTATCCTTGATACTACTCTCGTAAAGTAGACCTAACTCAAAATAAGATTTTGCACCTAGTAAACCATCACCATAATTCTCAACAATCAAATGAAGCACTATTGACGCTTCAAGGAAATTGCCTGCTTCCTTATTAATCTTCGCTTTCAGATATAATAAATCATCTGTAAGATCATGTCCTTCAAAGGCCAACAACATTGTGTCAATTTCTTCTAATGCTTCTTCCGTTTTATGTTGGTGCAAGAGCAATTCAATATCAGCAAACCTGGACAACGCAACAGTGCTCGTATCCAAAGCCGTATTACTTTGGATAAAAATACTCAGCTCGAGGGCATCATTGGCAATTTCTCTACTTGTGGCCAGCTTTAAAATATCCAGATACTCCTGGGCTAACTGAAAATTTCCCCGGTAATAAGCCAACTTTGCATTTCTTAATTTTGCTTCATATCCAAGGGTTGATTCTTTCATCGACTTATCTACCTGAGCATATAATAAAGCAGACTCCCAGGGTTGCTCATCCAGTAAATATATATCGGCCAAATCTAACTTGGCTTGAGCCATTAAAGATTGGTTTACTCTTGGCGACTTAATTAAGCTTTGAATAATATTGATAGCAGAGTCTTTGCGGTCAAGGTAATAAGCAAACAATCGAGCTTTATTTAGTTTCGCCTGACTTGTTGAATAATTATGCGCAAAGGAGTTAATAAACACGTTATATTCAACAATAAGTTTACTTACCTCGTTCATATCAACCGGATAAGCCGTTTTAACTAAATTTTCGCGGGCATTAATTCTGTAAAGCTGTGCCTGGATGGCAATATTAGATTTTGGATAACTGACTACTAAATAATCAAATATCTTAATCGCATTGGTGAAGTCTTTATTATTCAGAGCAATTACACCAACATTTAACACCTTGGCGCCACCCATTTGTAACCGCTTGTCTATAGCGCGAGCCTGAATAAAGGCACCATAAAAATTTTTCTGCTGAAGACTAACCCAGATAAGCATTTCACCATAGACATCATTATCTGGATTTCTTTGTACTAATTCAAACAACATTCTTTCCAGGCTTTCCAGGTCTTCTGGTTCGGTAAGCAATACCTGAAAGGTGTTTTTAACATATTGAAGATTTCGCGGGTTCTGAATAGCAAAGTTTAAAAACTCTTCTACCATCTTCTGTTTATTGTTTTGCAACCGGTAAATATTGGCCAGGTCTATGGCGAACAAATAAGGATCTTTAGCTTTAGCACGAGAAGTTTCCAAAGAGAGAATAGCATAATCTACCAACTGCTGGCGCAGCATATACTGCACAGCGCGTCTTGTTTGATAGCGATCGGCACTGATACTTTCAATAAGGGCATAGAAATAATTCTTCGCTTCTTCTTCTTTTCCTTCGCGTAAAATAACCAGGCCTTTGTCTATTTGATAATTAGTGTTTTGTGGATACCATTTTAATACTTTGTTGATATACCTATTAGCCTCTTTGAAATTTTCAAGATCAAGCAATACATTCAAATAATTTTGATGAATCTTGGGTATGTTATTACTGCGCCTGGCCAATGACTCATAAATGGCCATGGCCTTATCCACCTCGCCCATACGGTAATACTCATTTGCCAGCTGAACAGATCCTGTCTGGGCATAACTTATCGAACTAAATAATAAGGCAAATAAAAAAAGCTGGTATCGTCGTTGAATTATTAACATATAATATCTACTATATTATTATAATAAACTATTAATTAAAAACTATTATAAATTATTAGGGCTGTGGATATGTGGATAAGAAATTAAATATTTTTTGTTTTTACCAATTGTTTATAAAGTGATTAGTTATACGAATTACTGAACATCTTTGTTAACATTTAACTTCTTGAAGATCAAATTTTTAAACTTTATAAATGTTTATTGTGTATAACCATCTTGTGGATAAATTTCTTTGAAAGGTACCGTGTATAAACATGTTATAATATTTTAAAATGTAGATGAAAATAGGATAACCTGACAGTTTCTTCATTAAGTGCTTATGATTATCTAAGGCTGTGTATAACTCTCTTTTTATTAACATATATATAAACATCCAGATGAATTACAAACACACCAAAAATAAGAATGGGTTATCAGGTTTTTATTAAGTCCCTGCTAGAATGAGAGATCAATAGTCACTTCCCAGTTGGCACGAATAACCGTTTTGCTGGCACCGGTTTCATCTTTGTAAAGAACAACTTTTTCGGCAGGGATATTATTTCGAATGTCAGGCATATCCCATTTACCATTACCATTTTCATCAATAAGAACTCTAATAAGGTATTCTCCGGGTTGCACTTCATCGAAGCTATAAGTCTTCTCATTTTTGTGCTCCTTAACAACTACCATTTTAGAATCTAGAAGTTGTATTGTGAACGAGTCGTATGACGTGGTAATGCTTCCATTGATTAATCCTACCATCTCGGGAGCAATAAATTTAAGCTGCTTATTGGATGCTTGGGATGAATCATTCTCGATACTCATAAAGGACCCTTTTGGAAAATAAAGATTATAGGTTGCTTTACCACCAGCTCCTTTGCTCCCCTTACCTTTTGCCATGTTTTTTGTATCTTGCTTTTTATATAAAGTGTCTAAAACCTCTTGGGGAATATCAATAGAATACTCGAGTATGTGTTCCAGTGAGTCTAACTTATAGGAGAATGATTGAGCGATGAGATATTGTGTAATGCTGTCTTTTTTTATTACTATACTGTCCAGGGTAATACTTTGTAGAGGTTTGCTAAAAGTTATTTTACCGTTTATTCTTTTGTTTTTCAGCGAACCAACTGCTTCTTCAAATGTAACTTGATACTCGTCTGCTTTACGGCTTGACTCTATAAATTTTAAATAGAAAGTATCCTGAGCAATCACTCCTAATGAATCTTGAAGTTCAGCGAATATCTTTAAGCTATCTTTTATACTAAACGTATTATAAACCTTGAGACTTTTGTGGTCATCATTATACTTAAAGGTAATGACACTATCATTTTCTGCCAGTAGTTTCGCGTGCATCAGGTACTTATTGGCATAAACATTAAAGTATCTTCCCGAAACTCCTGTTCTGGTTAATTTAAGGGTATCGATATTTAAAAACTGAAGATTAAGCGTATCGGCAATATAAGCCGTGTCAAGAGTAATTGGTTCAGGTTGAAAAGCATAGGCTTCTCTCTCGGACTGGCAGACTAAGTTTTTATTTCCATCCTCGAAGGCATATAAACGGTAGTCACCATCTTTAATATTCTTAAACACATAATTACCATTCTTATTAGTCTGAGTAAAATAATAAGGTGGCCCGGTAAAAATATCCAGCGTATCGTCAATGGGATATAATCCTATTATGGCTGAGCCAATTGGCGCCTTGGTCATCAGGTCTATTAGTGTTCCTGTAATCTCCAAAGTATCGAGTAAATTTCCAGTGCTAAAGGCAAGGAGCAAATTTTCTGCCGGATTGCTTTCTGTTATGTCAACTATACCTTCTCTAAAGTTTAGAGTAAACGTAGTGCTATCGGCGAAGGGTTCTTCAAACTCTAAAGAGATGGTTCTCTTGTTTATTTTGAAATCATAGTCGCCATTGATTCTTGGGGTAATTATTAATTGCTCCTTGAGATTTCTAAGATTTATAAATTCATCAAATTCAATTACTACTTCCTGGCTAGTGTAATTGCGTTCTCCATATTGAGGTTGGCTGATTACTACCTTGGGAGGATCTTCATCTTTGGGCCCTCCTGTTGGCTGTATTCTGTTGGCACAACCCCAGATTATTAATAATAGAGGAACGATATATTTGTTATACTTCAATTTTTTCCAGTTGATAGATCAAGCTTGAATAATTATTTGATTTTATTGCGTAAATATTTGATAATAAGCCAGTTATGAATGAACTTATGTATTTATTTGCTTTATATTTATTTTTATTGCTTAGTAAACTAATATAGAAAGAATCTAGTTTCATAGGATAGGTTCTTGCAATTTTTAGGCCATGTTTATTGGCCAGGAATCCTATAGACTCACGATTAAAATGATACAGATGTCGAGGTACGTCATAGGCCGCCCAATTTTCTTCAAATACAGATGCTTCGTATGCTTCAAAATTAGGCACAGCAATGATTAGAACTCCACCAGGCGTCAACAAAGATTTAAGTTGGTTTAATGTTTCTTCAAGATTTGGCAGATGCTCAAGGACATGCCAAAGGGTTATCACCTCGAAAGAACTTTCCTCTATTTCTGAAAGGTCTTCTTTAATGTTGATATTGGTTTTTTCTTCAGCCTGATTTCGGGCGATATCATTTGGTTCTACTCCGCTTACTTGCCAGCCATGTTGTTGGCAATAGTCAATAAAATATCCTGTACCACAACCCACATCTAACAATCGTTTGTTGGTGCTCAACCTCTCAATAAGTTTACGCTTTCTTTTAAGAGCAAAGCTCCGGGCAATTTTGTAGAGCTTTCCTATAATAGTATTATCCTCATCGCTATGAGATATGTACTCCTCAGAATCATAATAGCTTGCTAGCTTGTCATCATCAGGCCTTGGATTGGTAAACCTTAACTCACAATTCTGACAGCTGTCGATTTGAAATTTATCTCTTGAAACAAGATAGTCTTCGGCAGTAAGCAGGTGGGTTATATTGTTGCTATTGCAAACAGGGCAACGAACTAACTTCATAGATATTACTTATTAAGATAAACCATAAGCACAGAAATATCGGCAGGGGAAACACCACTTATTCTGCTAGCCTGGCCAAGGTTTAGTGGTTTGATAGATTTAAGCTTTTCTCGAGATTCAGTACTTAGAGCTTTAATTAAATCGAAATCAAAATCGGCAGCGATCTTCTTTAAATCGAGGGACTCCAGTTTTATAGCATGCTGATATTCTTTATCTATATAGGTTGCGTATTTAATTTGAATTTCTGCCTGTTCAATTATTTCCCTGTCATATTCCGACAGATAATTATTTAGATCTTCACTAAGCTGCTTAATCTCATTAAGCCCCATCTCGGGACGAAGTATAAGCTTCTTTATACTGGTTCCTTCTTTTAATGGCGCAGTATTAAACTGTGGCAGTTTGTCATTTACAGCAGCAGGTTTAATTTTTTTCTCATTCAGTTCATGGATGAGTTTTTCAACGTGGTGTTTTTTCTCTACAACATTTTTCAGTCGTTCTTCACTGGCAAGCCCAAGGTCATAGCCTTTTTCTGTTAACCTAAGATCGGCATTGTCCTGGCGCAACAAGATTCTAAATTCTGCTCTTGAGGTAAACATACGGTAAGGTTCGTCGGTACCTTTATTTATTAGGTCATCGATGAGTACGCCTATATATGCCTCTGAGCGTTTAAGTATAAAAGGCTCCATATCACGAACCTTATTATGGGCATTGATTCCTGCCATGAGTCCCTGGCTGCCTGCTTCTTCATATCCTGTTGTGCCATTGATTTGGCCGGCAAAGAATAGATTCTCGATAAGCTTTGTCTCAAGACTTAGCTTTAATTGAGTTGGCGGAAAATAATCATATTCAATAGCGTAGCCGGGCCTAAACATTTTAGCGTTTTCAAATCCGGGTACTTGGGTGAGAGCTTTGTATTGAGTTTCTTCCGGCAATGATGTTGAAAAACCATTTACATATACCTCTACCGTATTCCATCCTTCAGGCTCAACAAAGAGTTGATGTCTGTCTCTGTCAGCAAAGCGGCTAATCTTGTCTTCTATTGAAGGACAATATCGTGGCCCCTGTCCTTGTATCCTACCCGCATACATCGGCGACTTTTCAAATCCCTCTTCTAAAAAACTATGTACGGTTGGATTAGTATAGGTTATAAAGCAACTCCTTTGTTTGGCAAGTGGCTTAGTATCTGTAAAAGAAAACTTCTCAGGATTTTCATCTCCCTGCTGTTCTTCCATTTTACTGTAGTCCAGAGACCTTCCATCTACCCTGGGAGGCGTGCCTGTTTTCATTCTGCC
>Ga0164313_10006398_pt1 | contig 10389 bp, 10 predicted proteins | sample GuaBasSedimGuay4_FD_113735 | JGI IMG/M metagenome (GOLD analysis project Ga0164313, IMG submission 113735) | Subseafloor sediment microbial communities from Guaymas Basin, Gulf of California, Mexico - Guay4, Core 4569-4, 0-3 cm | ecosystem: Environmental > Aquatic > Marine > Hydrothermal vents...
CACTAGACGTTCTAACTCTGCTGCACTTAAGTTATTCATTCCGATGTCTCCGTGATACTGCTAAAACCGCCTTCTTTTTTCACAATAACGGTGTCATTGACCCTAGAGCTAACTTCATCTCGGTGGCTGATAAGAAATATAGAGGTAGATTTATCTCTGCCCATTTGTTTTAGAGCTTTTATGGTATTATCCACTCCGACCGAATCTAAACCAGCATCCAAAATTTCATCCAATAATAAAATATTAAAGTTGGTATGCATAGCACCTAATACTTCTCGAAAAGTAAAACTTAATGCTAGATTAACGCGTTGTCTTTCACCTGTTGATAGATTACCGAAATCTAATTGCCTACCATATTGACTGATACTAACAGTTAAATTATCTTCGAATCCAACCCTATGGGGCAATCCTAATACTTTCAAATAGTGCTTAATTCGGGAGTTCATATAAGGTAATACAGAACTAATTATTCGCCGCCTAATGAATGAATTTTTATCATTTAGCAACTTGAGAAGAAAATCCATATGCTTAAAATCCAATCGAAGACCCTCCAACTTTTTTTCATCGATGGGTTTCAATCCCTCGTCTATTAATTCTTGGGTATTCTTAGTATGAGGATTTTCGTTGGTTTCTAAAAACACTAGCTCACTCTTTAGATTTTGACTCTCATTTCGGAGATCCAGAAGATCTCTGATATTATCATGAATTTTATTAGAATCCAGATCTTCTAGAATATTTTTTAATTTTTGTTCTTTATCTTTTCGATCTTGATATGTTAACGCGGTGTCTTCCTGTTCATCTTCGATCGAACCAATAACCTCATTCAATTCGGTTATTTTATCTTTTGCATTGGGCATACCCTGTAAACAAAAAGGACAGTTCTCATCTTGTAAATGAACTAAATTATCATTATGTGTTTTAAGGTTCATGGTTAACCTCTTTAATGACCGGCCAATAGATTCTCGGTTATTAACCACATTAGTTACTGAGGCACTAATCCTAACAATATCATCATGGAGTTTTTCTTCGACCTCGAAATCAACACCCTCTAATGATTTCAGTTTACTCTCAATCTCGATAATTTTATTTTTTCTCTCGGTTTCCCATTGATCCCCTCTTTCTTGGGACTTTTTGATAGTTTCGCCTAGTCTTTGATTATTATCCCTAGTCTGTTTAATTTTATATGCCTCCATATCGATGGAAACTTTTAATTCTTTTTTCTCCTCCTGTGCTTTTAAAGCTTTTGCCGTCAGGACATCCATATCGAATAAACGTTCAATGATGGTTCTTTGGTCTGGACCGGAGAGATCTAAAAATGGAATAGTGCTTGCGGTGAATAAGATAACATACCTGAATAAATCGAATTTAATACCCAGGATCTTCTCAATAACCTTATTGGTATTAATAATACTATCAGGGGTAATATCTTCTCCATTCCGATACAGCTTAACAAAGTCGGGTTTTCTACCTCTATGAATTTTATACTCTACTGTATCCTTCTCAAACTCCAGAATAACCTCCATGCCTTTTTTGTTTGTGGCATTGATCCAGTTATCTTTTCTAATGTCAGATAGGGTGTCGTTATACAAAGCCACTGATATGGCGTGTAATATACTAGTTTTTCCGACTCCATTTCTGCTCCCTATATCTCCGACATCAAGGTTTTCGCCCAGGATTAAGGTTACCCCTGGTCGATCTAGCGGCATATAATTCCACGCGTTTCCGAAAGATAGAAAATTTCTTAATCCAATTCGTTTTAATCGAATCATTAAAGACCTCTGTAAATATCTTTTAATTTATCGTTATCAATATTAGGAGCACTTACCTCTGATAACATCTCTAATATAGTTTGATCCATATTCCCAATCTCTATCTCTTTAGCCGCCTTATCGTCATCCGTTAATGCAGCCTTTAAGTCTTCGACCTGGGGATCTTCTAATTGAAACTCTCGTAGCCCATAATCCTCGGTAAATTTATCTCGTATATAGGATGCTTCATCATAAGAAACATCAATATCCATCAGACATTTAACTCTAGATTTTGGCTTCAGAAATTTATCAGGATCTTGTAGAGTTTCACTGAGAAGACATTTAACATAGCTGGGGCTTTCTTCCCAATCAATGAAATTTAATCTTTCGTCTCCTGATTCTCTAGTATCTAAGATAGCAACGCCACGCTGGGTGTCACCAGCATCTCCAAAATCCATAGGAAACCCATTCCCAATATACACTATATTATTTTTGGACTGTCTCTTATGGAAATGCCCACTCATAATGAAATCTGGTTTTTTGTATTGGGAGGCGTCTGGACCAGATTCCATTCGGTAATTGGAACCAGTAACAATAAAATCTTTAAACTCTAAATGGCCGAAAACGTATTTTGCTTTCGACTCCTTTAAGTGTTTATCATATTCTTCATCAAATAGAAACGGGAGGAACAAGAAATCATCTTCCTCTTTCGGCTCTTGGATCAGCTCGATTTTTTGAAGAGGGTTAGTATGAGGCAGAGAATGAACATCTCTTTTATGCCGATAGAATAAATCATGGTTACCGATCAGAAACCAGGCATGCTGAAGCCAGTCTTGGGAATCAATATATTCCAAAGCCGATTGGGAGTAGTTAAGGGTTCTGGCATCTAATCTGGTTCTATCATCATGCCAATCACCTAAGAATACTAGGTGAGAACAATGCTGTTCCTTACCTATTTCCATAGCCCATTCTATGAAATCTATGACATCTTGATTATGAGTGTCAGAATTCCCCTTCTTTCCGAGATGGAGATCAGTGAACATTAATATCCGCATTATTTCTCGACTATTGGGGTTTCTATTTCGAATGTCGGCGGTGGAGTATCCTCGTTAGTTGACTCTTCTCGGTGTCCATCGTCTTCGCCATTATTAGCTTCTAATTGTTCCTGTCGTTTAGCATCCTGTTCATCTTTATAGTGTTGCTGAAAAGCAAAAGATGGATCTAGGCCGTTATCAACTAATTGGGCATCACGAATATCCCGGTGCTTTTTCTCTTGTTTTAGAATTTGAATAAAAGCATGTTTGATAACCTGAGTGTAATAGGCGAATGGGTTGTTACTTCGCGCGGGATCAAATTTAAGAGCGGCGTTGGATAAATGAACCATTGCATGACCTTTCATGTCATCCTTATAGGTATAGTTTGCCCAGTTGGATTTTTTGGCATAATTTTCCACAATGAGTAACATCATTCTACCTAGCTCATTACTGACTATGCCTGTTTCTCGGCACCTTACTACCTCGGGCAGCAAATCTTTATTTCTTACATAGTGTTTTTTTGGATCTCTTTTTACCTTAACCACCGGAACCGGAACATCCGGAGCCAACTTATATCTGTCCTTTTTCGCTTTCTCTACCAATCGAATTCCCCTTGTTTATCGTTATATCATTCCTATTTAGGGCTTAAATTCTCTAATGGGATATGTCATAAATATAACTATTATTGAGTAATTATATTACATTATCAGGAGTTTGTAAATGATGAAAGTCCCAGATTCAACGATTCTGGAAAAACACCTCCTAAACGAGGCCAGTACTACCCATAATTATGGAGAAAATACGGACCGAACCTGGAAGGAGGTTGTTTTCTCGCCCGGCAGATTTCAACCTGTCCATGCAGGCCACGAAGATATGATCCGAGAGTTGATCCAATTTGCAAAGAAAAAGAAGGCTGAACCCGTGATAGTTGTGGTAGCCGGATCCAAAGTATCTGAGAAGAATCCATTATCTGGGGAATCCAGAAGAAGGTATCTCCAAGGAGCTTTTAAAGGGATTCGAATAATTGTGGCTGATAATCCTTATAAGGCCACAGAAGCTATGTTCGATCAGGGAATGAAACCTGTTGGAATTGTTGCTGGCTCGGATAGGGTTAAACAATATAAGGTGGTCGGCGCATTCTACAATATTGATGGATTTGATGTCAAGGGTCTAACTCGTGACCCGGAGGCGGAAGGTTCTGCATCGTTCAGCGCAACTAAAGTTCGCGAAGCCGCGGCTTCCGGCGACTTGGATGCTTTTTCTAAAATGATGCCTAAAAGGATGTCGACCTCAGCCATTTCTCAAATGTACAAAGAGGTTCGCAAAGGAATGGGGGTTAAATAAAAATGCCTGATATTAATGAGATGAATGGTCCGGGTCCAAGTTTGGGGATATATATTGTGGTTCCGGGAATACCAGGTTCAAAACCCTCAGACCATGTAGCCAGTAATAAAGAGGTAACCATAAGATTCCTGGATCAGCCAACATTCACCGAAACAAGAAGCTCCCGTTATACCCCTGAGAGTATATTGCACGGTACCGAAAATTTTAATGCCTATGAAGGAACTGATCAGAGGGAGTTTACCATCGAAGGTCAATTCTTTTGTGAAACCGACGAAGACGTTTTAATTAATAATAGAATTCTGCATATAGTTAGATCGTTGGTGATGCCAGATTATAATAATACTGGCGCGCCACCAACACCTGTCAGATTATTCGCTTACGGTTCTCATAATTTCAAGGGAGTCCCTTGTTTAGTTAATAATTATTCGATGGATTGGCCAAATGATGTAGATTATGCGGTTAATGGAGAAGTGACCATGCCGATGGTATTTACATTAGGGGTTACTTTATTAGAACAACATAGTATAACTGAGCTAAGAGGATTTAGTTTAGCAGATTTTAGAAACGGCGCTATGGTTGCGAGAGGATTCTGATGGTAAATAGCACAGACGACCAAAAGAGTAGATATAGTCATTCTGAAGAAGGGGCAACAAAAAGCACAGGTCGATTCTTGGATTTTTATGAGAGAAGAAATATTGACTCAGCAGAAGATGATATAGTTTTTACTATTCCTCTGGAGATGGAGAACCGGCCCGATAAGATTTCTAATCATTTTTATAGTAGTCCTAAATACATGTGGGTTGTATTAATGAGAAACGATATAAAAGACCCCCTGACCGAGTTGGTGGCGGGCAAAAGAATTAGCGTTCCATCAATCAATAGACTATATACGAGTATTTTAAACTAATGACAGGCCAAGAATCATTACCGGATAATCCCCTAAAAAAATATAGGACTTATAGTACCTATTTTATAGTAAAGTTAGGTCGAGTATACAAATATGGGGGAAAGGTTAAGGGATACCAAGACCCAAATAATATTCTTTTATTGGACACTAGAGGTAATTCTAATGGTACCTCTTCTGGAAATGAAAGCCCCATGATAAGTGTTCGTTCCTTCGATATTAACCACCAATTTGAGGGTAATAATGCTAAGACCACAATTGGCTTAGATGCGACCCTGATCATCTACGAGAGGGCCGGAGCATCATATATGAATAACCTGGGCCGCGCCATGGGTCAGCTGGGTGTGACTATGACTAGCGAATTGGTCTATTGGTTAGGCGTCGGAATAATAGGCTGGAGTACAACTTCCGGCGGACGAGAGATTGCGACCCCTATAAACGAAAAATGGTTCCCATTAAGAATCAAAGAAATAGAGATGAATATGAGGAATAGCGGGGCCGAGTATACCCATTGGATGCAGGGTTGGGTATACGTTAGATCCACGACCGCAGAAACCGAGGTTACCCATATAAAAGAGACTGTTGGAACTGATTTCGGATCACACATGAAGGATTTAATGAATCGAGTTACAAGAGAGCGCCAAATAGTTAAACAATCTTCTGAGAATATTGAATCAGGCCAGGCTTCTCAAATAAAGAATCTGAAATATACGTATAGCTTAGCCGGCTCCGTTAGGGACAGTTTCCCTATCAGCTCAGACACAACATCAATGGATACCGGAGGAATTTCTCACGTTAGTTCAGGGGGAGAAGATGGAACATCCACAGTTATCAACCATATAAAAGAACTCATTAAACACTCTCCTGATATGAATAGGGATTTATTAGGCTCTAATCAATATTACAAGGTTCTACCAGAATCTTCGATGGATGAAAACAATGAGACTATTAATTATCGGATAACATCCTACAATATGAAAACCGGAAAGGATGGTGGATTACTACCACTCCGAAGATTTAATTATTTTTTCGGCGGTCGTAATGAGGATGTTCTTGAGTTTGATTTCACATTGAAAGGTGATGCCTTTACCAATATTGGCTTATCTATTGTTGCGGGATCAGTCAGCGAGATACAAGCAGACAATGACGAGGCCTCAGAACAGGGGGTTTCCGTCACTAATAAAGCGGAGTTATCAATAAATGATGAGGGTCTTAAAGGAGCCAGGGACAACGAGAAGAATACTGAAATCGCTGAAGTCGAGCCCAGTGTGACAGGAAACGGTCTTATCTCCCCCTTGGCAACTAAGAAATCGTTTAATTCAGCCACCACCCGAGATATGATGTCTAGTAGTGAAGCTGTAGAAAAGGGATATATCGCTGATGTGACCCAACAGTTGGTGGATAATTCTTTAAAAATAAAAGGCGACCCAAATCTTATTTTAGATGAAGAAACTGTAGACCGTCTAGGATTTGAGGGCGCAGCGAATTATATTGTCCTGAGTCTTGGTACCCCTAGCCCCGAATTCCCCAACATACCAGAAATTCAGGGTTTTATTTTTAGTGGGGATTATCGAATTAAGGGAATAAAAAGCGTTTTCGCTGCCGATGGAACTTTTTACCAGGAATTGGATTTGGGATGGATTGGTAGCCTTGAAGCCCACGCAGCAGGGGTATTTTAATAATGGAAGCCTTTGAGGAGTTATTAGCAAATAGTAATAAAAGAACTGGCGATGCCCGTTCCCACGGCCTTTATATTGGGATTGTAATGGCAAATAACGATCCCCAGCAGATGAAAAGATGTCGAGTCCAGGTTCTCGGAATAGATCAAGGAGGCCACGAACCCGAATATTATAGATGGGCCCAAACTGTTTCATCTATCGGCGGGATTCAAAATGATGTTCCCATGGGCCCTGCCAAAGAGATTACCGAGGGTTTAACCTCTTATGGCCAATTTGCGGTTCCAAAAATAGGAGCTACCGTCTTAGTATCTTATATCGGCGGTCGGTTATCCAATCCAGTCATCATTGGAAGCCTTCAAGGTAATAATTTAATCAGTGGATTGCCTGGGGGGAACCTTGCCCAGAATGAAATTGATAGAGATAACACAAAGCATTATATCACAAGGCTTTGGGATCGATTAAAAACTGCCTTTGGGGGCTCCTCTGCAATAGATACCAGAGGATATGAGGTCACCGGAAGAGCTGAAGGTCAGGTATCTGGGGTTCCCGATGTAAACGAGGACAAGAGAAAGGACGGCGACATTATTGCTGATAGATCCAAGACTGGCTACCCGAAAACCACTGGACAAGGTGATACCCCAGAAGGAACCGCTAATGAGCCAATGATGTATAGTTTCACGAGTCCTGGCCAACATACAATATTAATGAATGACGATCCTGATAATTGTAGAATCCGGATCAGAACCCTTAGCGGCAACCAAGTAATATTAGACGATACTAATGAAAGGATTTACATCTCTAGCGGCAAAGGAAATAATTATATTGAGATGGATGAGGACGGCCATGTAGATATTTACAGCTCCTGGCGAATCAATCTCCATGCTGAAAACGACATCAATATCAAGAGCGATAAACAAGTTAATATTGAAGGTCTTGAGGGGGTTAATATTGTTTCTCCGAAGGATATTAAGGTTCATACTGAATCCAGTTTGAGCGTGAAGGTTGATAAGAATACCTATATTGAAACTGCCCAGAATACAAATATTAAGTCTGGGGCTAATGCAATGTATCAGGCTGGCGGCACCACAAATATTCTCAGCGGTGGAAATCATATCGAAACTGCCACTGAGATCCATATGAATGGTCCTACAGCAGCCCCAGCATCGGGGGCAGTAGCCGCGAATAAAAGCAATAGAAATCCACTACATGAAACTAACGACGGATGGAGAGCTATATCTTCAACGGGTTCTCGTAATGATAAAGCCAATATGGCTCATAATGATAAATCCCCAGAAGATCCTTATGAGAATCTCAGCTCCGGGGGCAAGAATAGTCAGAAGAGATTGGACAACTGGCGCCCATAACCCCCTAAAAACTACTTTTCGCACAAGCAATAAATACCCCAATAGAATACACGTTGAGGTAAAATATGGCAATTTTTGATACAGCCTTATATAAAGGTGGCACATTTGATACAGATCTGGGTAACGGATTTCGTAGGATTGATGCTGAAGTAATCAAAAAAGATCTTCTTAATCATATTAGAACACCCCTTGGTAGCAGAGTTATGATGCCCGCCTTTGGAACTACTCTATATGATATGGTATTCGATCCTAACGATGAGATAACCAGAAACCGTATTGCTAGCGAAGTTGAAGCGGTTCTGGAATATGACCCACGGGTTGAATTAATCCGACTGGTTCTGACGACGAGCGAAGATGAGCATATTATCACAGTAGATGCTCTTATCCGATTTGTGGAATTAGAAATTATTGATAATTTAAAAATAGACCTTCCAACAGGGGCTTAAGGTAGAGACGCATGGCTGAAGATAAGACAATTAACGTAGCAGAGGACTTTAAAAGAGTTCATGAGGCCTTTGAGCAGATAAACTTTAATGCCTTTGATTATGATTCGATCAAATCTTCTTTGATCGAATATATGAAATTGTATTACAGCGAAGACTTCAATGATTATATCGAGTCTAGCGAAATAATCTCCATCATTGAGACCTTTGCTTATGTCGGGGAGTTGCTCGCATATCGTATTGATTTAAATACTCATGAAAACTTCATCTCTCAAGCTAGAAGAAAAGAGTCTGTATTAAGGCTGGCCCGACTAATCAGTTACAATGCTTCTCGTCGTCAAAGTGCGAGAGGTTTGGTTAAAATAGAGAGTGTTTCTACTAGCCAAAGTGTTAGGGATTCTCTTAATACCGAACTTAGAAATAAAGTTATTAGATGGAATGATCCTAATAATTCGAATTGGCAAGAGCAGTTTTTCACTGTTATTAATTTAATGCTGAAAGATCAATACGGCAGCCCTCAGAAATCTGAAACCTCTTCCGGAATCAATTACGATTTATACCGGACCGAGATGGATGAATTATCAAATGGGGTATTTTCCTATAATGCTAATACCTCTCTGAAGAGCGTTAGGATGGAGCTAACCTCCACTGATTTGGGAGATACCGGACCAGAAGAATCAACCCCTAACCCAGAGGGTGATTTTTCAATCATCTATTCTAATGATGGGTTGGGATTAGGCAGCAACAACACCGGCTTTATGATCTACACGGTTCAAGGTGAGTTGATTAGAAATCCATATAATTTTCAGCAGCCTATTCCAACCGTGCTGTGAAATTACCACAGGAAGGGGTTAATCAGACTGACGTTAGTGTAATTCAAGTAGAAGACGAAGCATCGAATACAATTGTGGAAGTCTGGGAGAAGGTTGATTCCTCTACCAGCGATGGGTTATATTTTAAGCCCAGTGATGGTGAGAAGATTTATGAAGTGGTTACTTTGGACGGCGACTTAGCTGAAGTTCGTTTCGGTGACGCAGCATTTGGAACAATTCCGGTTGGTCCATTTGTTATTTGGGCTCGTTCATCAGAGGCCGATCCAATTATTATCCCTCGTGCCAAGGTACAAGAGGAAGAATTCAGCTTTACCTATGCCGATTCTGAGGGTAATACTCAGACCGCCAACCTTAGATTCTCATTAATTAGCAGCTTAACCAATGCAGCATCCAGCGAAGATATAGAAAGAATTCGCCGGACAGCACCGAGCGTTTATTACACCCAGGATCGAATGGTAAATGCTAGGGACTACAATGAATTTCTATTCCAAGACCCAGCGGTCCTGAAACTGAAATCGGTTAATAGAACTTTCTCTGGCCAAACAAAATACCAGGATTTCCAAGACGCCTCCGGTAATTATCAGAACATTAAACTGTTCGGTGATGATTTGAGAATGATATTAGAAGAAAGCTATATTTCCCGAATCTACACCCCAGCCGAAGGTGCCAATGGGGTTCAGATAATAGAAGTTCTAATTGAGCCTCTATTGGCTATTCCTGGGGTACAGGACCATTTAAGAAAGATCCAAGGAATAAACACTCCCCGTGATAAATTTAGAGAAGCAATTGAGTATAGCACTCTAGAGTATACCGGATCTTCTATTAATGCATCAGTGTTAGACCCATATCATCCATATGATCCGTTAAATCCGGATGAGCATCCCAGACACAACCAAGAGAAAACTGAAATTCAGGGCCGAGTTGATGGTAGATATTTTGGAACCCCAGGCTCTGAGATTGGTAATTTCTCAGCTGATGGATTAATTCATACTGAAACTAATAAGAATACCTATATTTTAGATTTTCACATTCCAGCAGCG
>Ga0164313_10006399_pt1 | contig 10388 bp, 2 predicted proteins | sample GuaBasSedimGuay4_FD_113735 | JGI IMG/M metagenome (GOLD analysis project Ga0164313, IMG submission 113735) | Subseafloor sediment microbial communities from Guaymas Basin, Gulf of California, Mexico - Guay4, Core 4569-4, 0-3 cm | ecosystem: Environmental > Aquatic > Marine > Hydrothermal vents >...
AGAATATCGTCTGCTCTATGAGTGTGGTGATGTACTGTTCTCTCACCATTTAGAATCTGGACTAATGCATCAAGTCCAATATCTTTCGGCGGTAATTTTGATTCATCATCACCAGCTGCATCAATCTTATTCTTATAGTCTATGGCCTTATAATATAGCTCCCTAACAACAGCTGCAGATTTACCACGTGTTCCTGGGAATAGTTTTTCTCTTATCGAATTAGTCCCGTTCGCCATTTTCATTCCACCGCAAATGCCATTAACTACATCATCACAAAACAGCATGTCTGCTACATTATTTGTCTTTTTAGTTTTAAGATAAACTGTTTGTCCACTCATCAAATGTCCCGAGCCAGGCATGATGTTTACTGAAGTAATTCCTCCGGCACGAGCTCGATTAAAAGTATCGTGTAGTGGATTTATGGCATCAAGTATTCTTATGGAGGGCTGAGTTGGTGAATCTTTATCAAAGCCCCAATCAATTCCAATGTGCGAGTGCGTATCAATGAGTCCGGGCATTATTACTTTCCCTTTCACATCAATAACCTTCGTACCGGAAGGAATTGAAACATCCTCAACTGAACCAACCGAAGTTATCTTACCATCATTAACTATCATAACTCCATTTGTAATCATAGATCCATGTGCTGTATGAATTTTAGCTCCTACATAAGCTACGGAGTTTGTCTGGCCTATGAGTACTGAGGCAAACGCAGTTAGCACAAAAATTGTTTTAAGAAAGTATTTCATATTTCCTCATAATTATTTTTATTTTACTTAACCTTAATCACGACGAATGTCACGTCGTCATCAGGGTCTTTATCGTTAATCCAATTAGAGCCGGCATTTTTTAAACTTGCAATAATATCTTCGGGCGATTCAAGCGCACATTCCTCAAATAAATGTTTTGTTTGTTGGAAACCAAGCATTTCAGAATTTCTATTTTGAAGTTCGGGGAATCCATCACTCATCATTAAAATAGTGTCGCCAGATTCAAGAGTTGTTTCTTTAACTTCATATGGGAAATCTTTCATAGTACCTAAGGGCATTCCTTCGAATAAATATTCTTCAACTGCAGAGGTACGTTTTTTATATATATAGACAGGCGGCATACCAGCTGAGGAAATTCTTACACGATTTTCATTAATTTTTATCATCGTCATACACATCGATAAATTTTCAAGATTCATATTTTTAATACATCTTGTCATTTCATGAAAAGTATTTATTATATCATCATTTTCCGCATAGCTTGAAAATAAATTTTTTGTTGAAGTTACCATCGTACCGGCTCTCATTCCATGTCCTGTAGCATCTCCAACAACAGCGGTAAATGTACCTTCCAATCCAACATTAAAATCGTAATAATCCCCACCAACCTCAGTTGCGGTTTTCATATAAGTTGCAATATCTAAATTTGGAATTTTGGGAACTTCTCGAGGCAACATTGATAACTGTAAACTTCGGGCTTCATCCAATTCTTTTGATTTTCTGAAATTCTCAGCCTCTAGTAATCTCTTGCTTTCAAGCTCATTTCGACGGTTTAGTTCAAATTTTCTAACACTAAACAATAATCCCACAAAAATTACAAAGTAGGCCATATACGCATACCAAGTATTCCACCATGGATCGCTAATATTAATTGAAAGTGTAATCTCTTCCGAACTCCATATTCCATCTCTATTTGCTGATCGTAGATGAAATTTATATTCTCCCGGATCAAGATCTATGTACTGTGCAATTCTCTTATTAGTATTTATCCAATCCAGATCATAACCCTCTAAATAATAAGCATATTTATTTTTATTTGGTTGTGCAAAATGGAGAGCAATAAATTCCAATGTAAGAGTGTTGTTTTCATAAGTAAGATCAAGTTTTAATTCACCACTCTCATGAGTCTCTGGATCATTATTTAATGAATTAATTTCAGATTTACCATTAATTAAAACGTCAGTTAAGTGTGTTACAGGTGGAAGTGATTTTGATTTCTTAGGTGTAAAGTAGTATAATCCATTATTACCCCCAAAATACATTCGACCGCGATCATCTTTGAATTTAATTGGATGGCGGAAATTAGGATTCAATAAACCATCCATTGCGTCATAGTTAGAAAAATTGATACGTTTTTTTGAATCTTCATGCAAAAATGAAATTCCAGCATTAGTACTCATCCAGAAACTACCGAAGTCATCAGGTATAATTGCTGCAATATAACTGCTCCCTAGCCCATCAGACTCCCTGAAAACTTCAAATTGATTAGTCCTCAGATCAAAACGATTGAGCCCATCTTCTGTTGCCAGCCATAGAAATCCTTCTTTATCCCTAAATATATCCCATACGATATTATTGCTCAGAGAATTGGAGAATTTGTCATGTTGAAAAATTTCCATTTTCTTTGAATTCAAATTATATTTAATAAAACCGCCACCATATGTCCCGGCCCATAATATATTTTCATCAAAATAGATTGCCGTGATTGCGTGTTCTGGTATAATCTGTTTAATTTCTTCCTCATCCGATCCCATTCGATATAAACCGTCTAATGTTCCGATCCATAAATTACCATTATCATCTTTTTTAAGACTCGGAATTGAGGCTTCAACTAAATTTGGTTCTTTAGATGAATCATTAAAATACTTTTCATTTTCATTGCTGTATGGGTTCCATTTTACCAATCCACCATCCCAAAGTCCTAACCAGAAGCTTCCATCTTTATTTGATAATATTCTAGCAATATCTAAGTCGTCAACTTTGTACTCTTTATATTCACCATTGTTCAAATTATATGAATTCAGATAAGATTTCCCATATTCCTTAGAATATATAAATAATAGCCCTCGATTTTTTAAAGACTGACTAAGTTCAATAATTCTCCTACCACCAGATAATGTTTTATCATCGGTTTTATATTTTAATTGATGAAACGTTTGTTTAGTTGAAACATATTTATGAAGACCTTGAATCCAATCACTAACCCAAATTATACCAAATGAATCAATCAAAAAATCTGTCGGATACATATTTTTAGAGTCTAAAATCACATATTCATCCGAAAGATCAGGAAACTTAATTGGATTAGGTAAATTTATATGAACAACATACATACTTCCCTCATCATCTTCCCATAGTTCTCCTTCTAATCCATTGTTAATAGGACTAGAAACTATATATTCTATAAGACCAGTTAATTCTTGAGAGGAGGTATTATATTTATATAAATTTGTCGTGGTCATAACCCAGATATTATTTTCAGAATCAGCAAGAATTCTAAATATTATTTTTGATCTTAATAAATTCCAATCTTTCGGATCCATTTTTGCAGAACGAAATATTTTATCCTCTTCATCAAAATAGAACAGACCCAATCCTCCACCAGATGCCCAAATGGTTCCATTTTTATCTTCTGTGATATCACCACATACTCTAGGGAGAGAATCTATTTTATCTCTGGTCATTTGAGGGATGGGAATAAATGAATTACTTTCATCATTATATAATAGTGTGCCAAAATATGAGTCCCCCACCCAAATTCTTTCCTTTGAATCTATAAAAATTTCAAAAACAGAATGAAAGCCTGAAGGAATCTCTTTTAGAAGATTTCTGAAATTATAATTTTTAAATTTATCTTCATTTTTAATATATTTTGAAACACCGCCGTTTGTTGCAATCCACAAATTCCCCGATTTATCCTCCGCTATACTAAAAACATTATCGTGCGATATGCTTGTAGAATCATCGTTACTGTGTTTATAGACTTTAAAGGAATATCCATCATAACGATTTAAGCCGCCATTCATAGTTCCTACCCATATATAACCATCAGAGTCTTGAAGTATACACTTTGCTCTTGAGGCAGAAAGACCTGAAAATGTAGATATATTTTCAAATTCAACTTTATCCTCTTGACCATTTAATTGACAAATGAATATAAATATGATTAATACTGCTATTTTTTTCATTAAAATCCTTCAATTTAACTATTATCACTAGAAATGTTACATTCCGCCTTTGCTCAAAACCGAGTTACGTCGGACAAGCGTTACTTAACCTTAATCACTACAAAAGTAACGTCGTCATCTGGGTCTTTATCATTTACCCATTCAGATCCTGCATCTTTTAATTTTGTTATTATTTCTTCAGGTTCATTGTCTGAATTTTCTAGAAATGAATTTCTTACCTTTCTATATCCAAATTGCTCATCCATCTTATTTTTAAGTTCTGGCAGTCCATCGGTTAATAACAAAATTATATCTCCCGACTTCAGCTTGGATTCTTCAATTTTATATGGGAAGCTCATCATTGTTCCTAATGGCATTCCTTCGAACTGAAACTCCTGAACGCTATCACTATCTTTTCGATAAATATAGATTGGTGGCATTCCTGCAGATGACATTGAAATATTATTATTTTCAATCTTAAGCATTGTCATACACATCGAAAGATTTTGAAAATGTAATTGTTTTATACATCTTCCCATCTCCTGAAATGTGAAGAGAATATCTTTATTGGATGCATAACTATTGAAAAGACTTTTTGCGGCTGTTACCATTGTACCTGCCTTCATTCCATGCCCGGTTGCATCTCCAAGGACAACTGTGAGGGTTCCGTCCATTCCAATATGGAAATCATAATAATCGCCACCAACTTCAGTTGCTGTTTTCATGTAAACTGCTATATCGAGGTGAGGCAATTCTGGTAATTCTTTCGGAAGCATCGAAAGCTGAAGTTCACGAGCTTCTTCCAACTCCTTTGTCTTCCTTTCGTTTTCAGCCTGAACCGCACGAGATTGAAGTTCAGCTGCTTCAGCTCTATGCTCAGCATCTTGAATTTTCATTCGTTCTTTAGCCTTTGAGAGAAGACGTTTGCGCTGAAATCTATCTAAACCAAAAACTGATATAATCAGAAAGAAACCATAGCCGATATATGCAAAAGTGGTTTTCCACCATGGAGGATGAATAATTATTGAAATTGCCCTTCCCTTCTCATTCCAGATGCCATCACCATTTGCTCCTTTTACAAGGAACTTATATTTACCGGGATCAAGATTTGTAAAAGAAGCATAATTTCTATTTGATTCTATCCAACCTTTATTATATCCTTCTAGCTTGTATGAAATTTTGTTTTTTTGTGGTCTGGTAAAATGTATTGAAGAAAAATCAAATGAAATATCATTTTGGAAATAATCTAAATCAAGCTGCTTTTTTATTAACAAGGTACTATCTAAGGTCAAGCCAGATTCATCATCATAAATAGAGATTTCTTCAATTTTCATATCATGAATTACAATATCAGGTTTAATATGATTTATTTCCCCCGGTAAAAACGAAATTATTCCATTTTTTCCTCCAAAAAATAAACGACCATGTTCGTTTTTCCACACAGCATATGATTGTGCGTGCCCAATTAAACCATCTCTCGAATCGTAATTTATAAACGCATATTTTTCTAATGGTGCATTTTTATTTAGCTTTGATAATCCTCCCGAAGTATTTATCCAAAGTGCACCATTGTTATCTTCAATGATACTATAGATTAATCCGCCAGGTAATCCATCATCAGTCGTAAAAATATTTATTGTTTCAGACTCAGGCTCAAGTCTAATTAAACTACTATAAGTTCCTACCCAAACAATTCCATCTAGATCTTCATAGATACAAAATATTACGTTTGATGTAGATGACATGTTTTCTGAATCAAAATTATAATTAATATAATTGCCGCTTGATAAATCGTACCTAAAAAAGCTGTGAGTACCGGATCCAATCCAAATATTATTTGAATATTTTTTGCTAAACTCTACAAGTCTTCCGGTTTCTAAGGGGATATACTTTTTATTTTCAATTTCCTTATTATTTAGAGAAATAATATTTTCATATTCATTATCAGATAAAGCAAAAGCTTGAATACCCCACCAGCTTGAATCACTAGGAGGAAGTACATTCCAGTTACCGTAAGAGTGACCAACATCAGAAGTATATTTTAATTTGTATTTTCCCGGATTAAGTCTGAGGCCCTCAATAGAAATTCTATTTTTATATCCACCATCTATATTAAATGATTTTTCTAAATTGTTCATTTCCGAAATAATCTTACCATCATTCGATAAGAGAGAACCAAAGTCATACATCCCCCCTATTACTCTTCCCTCACCAACAGAAACTAATAAAACATTCTCTGTTTTTATTAATTCAAATTCCCTCTCAATATTTGCACCCTCACCGACTTTTAAGATCGAAGCAATCGGAGATTTGTTTTCAATAATTTGTGATATATCATTCTTAAGCATTGGGTCTATTGGTTTATTTAGAACTCTTGGGATCGAATAGAGACTATCACTATCTGGCATATATTTATCCACACCCGAATTTGAAGAGACCCAAATATTTCCGTTCGGGCTATAATTAATTGATGAGACAGCCAAAGGAATTGCTGTTTTCTTTGAATGAGGATTTTCAAAAGAATTAATAGTCCTATTACTATTCAACTTTTGCAACCATTCATCATTTACTGAATACCAGAGATCACCTTTCATATCAACAATTAAACCTTTAATCTGATTTACAGTATCCTTTTTAGATTTTGCATAATTTGGTATTAAATTTTCAACTAATTGCGTTTCATAATTCATGGAAAAAATTCCCTCAGAGGAAGTTCCAACAACAATTTCATTTTTGTTTTTACCAGAATTTTGTATCTGAGTTACAGTTGTAGAAATTAATTGGTTTGCACGAAAAATATTAAGGGGAGTAAATTCAAATGGTTCAGTTTCTGTATTTAATTGATTTATTCCTCCTCCTCTAAATGCTATCCAAATTACCCCATACTTATCCTTATAAATACGATTAATTTGGTTGTTAGATATACTTGAAGAAGATTTATCAAAGGTAAACTGATCTGGTTTCCCACCATTATTGTCAATTCTGATTAATCCATGAGAAAATAAATTTACCCAAATATTGCCACTATTATCTTCAACTATTCCCGATACATTATAATAATTTGTCTTCAATTTAGAGAATTTCACAAGATCAAATTCTTGAACAATATATTGACTCGGTGAATATTTTATTAATATTTTATCTCCACCAAACCAAATACTACCTCTACTATCTTCATAAATTGAATTAATACTTTTAGGGTTAAATCCAGGTTTTAGATTATATTTTTCGAACTGATTTTTATCTTTATTATATTTCAATAAACCATTACTATAATCTGAAACTAATATTGCTCCATTCTTAAGTTCAGTAATTGCATGAACCTCGCCCCATACTTTGCTTCCATCAGAGGCATCAATTTTAATTTGATCAAACTGTTCTGTGGTTTTATTAAAACGGAGGACACCATGCTGTGAATTACCAAACCAAACATTCCCATTCTTATCCAATAATGTTGAATAAAAACTGACATAAGATTTTTGTTGTAAATGATCAAGAGAGTAGGTTGTGAATTTTTCAGTAGTTCTATCAAGTTTTCCAATAGAGTTATAGCAACCGACCCAAATATCGTTAGCGCTATCTTCTAAAATTACATGTGTTTCATTATCTGGGAGTGTGGAATCATCACCCTGACGATTTTTATAAGTTTTTACATTTTTTCCATCATACCGATTAAGCCCATCAGCTGTTGCTATCCACAAAAACCCATAACTATCTTGGTAAAAATAATTTACCATATTACTTGTAAGATTTTCAATATCCTTAAATTCAGTAAATAGATATTTTTGCTGAGCATACAAAAATTGCGAACATATAAAAATTATTAACATAACTAAGAAAAATTTCACACTAACTATTTTCATACTTTTAACCTTATATGTTTTCTATTTTACTTTTATCACAACAAATGTAACATCGTCGTCTGGGTCTTTGTCATTTACCCATTCTGAACCTGCATCCTTTAATTTGGTTATTATTTCTTCTGGCTCAGTGTCGGAAATATCTAAAAATGTATTCCTTACTTTTCTATATCCAAACTGCTCATCTGCATTATTTTTAAGCTCAGGAAGACCATCGGTTAATAATAGAATTATATCTCCAGACTTCAATTTGGATTCTTCTATTTTATATGGGAAACTCATCATTGTCCCCAGCGGCATTCCTTCAAACTGAAATTCCTGAACGTTATCACCATCTTTCCTATAAATGTAGATCGGAGGCATTCCGGCGGATGACATAGAAATGTTATCTTTCTCAATTTTAAGCATTGTCATACACATTGAAAGATTTTGAAAATGCAACTGCTTTATACATCTCCCCATCTCTTGAAACGTGAAGAGAATATCTTTATTTGATGCATAACTATTGAAAAGGCTTTTTGCCGCTGTCACCATTGTTCCAGCCTTCATACCATGTCCAGTGGCATCACCAAGAACAACTGTGAGTGTACCATCCATCCCAATATGGAAATCATAATAATCTCCACCAACCTCTGTCGCTGTCTTCATATAAACCGCTATATCAAGATTAGGAAGTTCAGGTAATTCTTTCGGAAGCATCGAAAGTTGAAGCTGTCGAGCTTCTTCTAACTCTTGACTCTTTCGTTCATTCTCAGCTTCAGATATTTGTGCACGAAGTTCAGCTTCCCTTAACCTGGCTGTTGCTCTTTCTTCCCGTACTCTTATTGTTTCACGAAGTTTCATTTTACTCTTTTCATATTTACGAGTAAAATAGAGTGCGGTTGCAATAAAAATAATATACAGAGTGTACGCCCACCATGTATTATAAAAAGGTGGTGATATTACAAATGAGTATTTGGCTTCGTTTGTTTTTTCACCATTAGAAGTGATACCCTTAACTCTAAAAGTATACTCGCCTGGAGAAAGACTTTGATAATCGACATATGCAATTTCACCAGGTCGTGACCAGCTTTTGTCATAACCTTCTAACATATATTCATAATTAGTTCTCGTGGGATCTTTGAAGTTTAAGGCAGCAAATTCAATTGAAACAGAATTTTGATCATATGATAATTTAGTAGGATATTTGTAGAAATAAAGTGCTGTATCAATTGATACTGATGATATTTTCAATTGATATTTTTTATCTTCTCTTTTGCGGATATAAAGCCCAACATTACTATAAAACATCATGAGATTGTCGTTAATGTCTACTGCAGAACCGTAAGCCCCACCAGTGGCAATATTTGGTTCATCATAATAAGCTTGAAAATTTTCTCCATTTATCAGTAATGTTCCTGAAGGGAATCCAAATGTTAAATTTCCTTTTGAATCTATATTTGGATTAGAAATACTAGCCGATGGGAGACCATTCTTTTTAGTATAAAAATTTAAATTTGTACCATCAAAAATCACAAGACCTCTATTTCTCAATCTTATATATAATCTCTCTCCCGATTGTATTTCTGTTTGGGTTCCTGCCACGCTTGCGCCCTTTAATATTCTGAAATCAGCATTTGCATCAACACTATCAGTGAGATTAATGAATTTATCTCCATTAAAATTATAAAAACCTCCAGCGGTTAAAAAATACATCCCATTTTTCAGTGTTCCAACATAATGCAATTGCTCATCAGGAATATTCCAACTATCCTTTGGTTTACTCCAGTTTTTACCATCAAATAATAAAACCTTTGTAGGGAGAGAAGTTAGTTCATTAATATTATCCGCAAATATTCCTTCTACCCAGAGGTTATTATTATAGGATTCTTTTATTGATATTAATTGATACTCTTTTCTATTATCTTCATCACTAAATGGTGAATCAATATCAATAAATTTATTACCATCAAATTTTCCCAGATAAAAATCAGCTTTGGGAATTTTTCCATATTCAGGTCTGATATAATTCTGCCAAGCAAATATTTCACCTTTTGAAGTTTCAAATATGTTTGAAACATTATAATCCTTTTTCCCGATGCTTGGGATATTTTTAAACTTAAAGATCCAATCTCCCTCACCATTTTTTATCTCGCGAGCATTTACTGCCCCCTTATCTGTGGTTATCCATATTCGATGTTTTGTATCTTGATATGTGTTAAATGTTACGTTACTTTTTAGTCCATCTTCCTCACTATATTTTCTTAAACTTTTACCATCCCAAAAATTAATACCTGTATTTGCAATATTAACATAGGCTGGTATATCAGAATAAGAATATGAAATCCAGACTATTCCGTTTCTATCTGGATATAATAAGGGTATTCCACCTTGGTTTTTTAAAAGTCCATCTTTTTCAGTAAGCATCTTAGATTTATTCGGATAATAAATCCCAAATCCATCGTTTGTAGTTATCAAATATCCATCTTTAATTCCACTAATTGGGAAACCTTTAAATGCATCAAATTTTTCCCACTCACCATTAGCGTGTGTAAAAAACTGATTAGGATATTTAGAACTTTGGGATTGATTAGTTGCAATGGAGTTAAAAA
>Ga0164313_10006400_pt1 | contig 10388 bp, 6 predicted proteins | sample GuaBasSedimGuay4_FD_113735 | JGI IMG/M metagenome (GOLD analysis project Ga0164313, IMG submission 113735) | Subseafloor sediment microbial communities from Guaymas Basin, Gulf of California, Mexico - Guay4, Core 4569-4, 0-3 cm | ecosystem: Environmental > Aquatic > Marine > Hydrothermal vents >...
GCCCACCCCTGAAGCGAATCGGGGATGAAGTGAATCGCCAGCATCACGCACCCAGAATATCAACATGCCATGTGACGACGAGTTCGTCGCCGGATCCCTTGTCGATCGTTGAACCGAACACATACCTCGCAGCCGTATCACCCACGACCGCTGTCGTGTCCGAGATCGGTGTCTCGTTTGTCAACACCACCTCGGACAGGGCACTGTTCGTCACGTCGCCGGCGATCCAGGTACAGATGTGCGTGACACGCCAACCGGCCCCGGCACCCTTCGTCGCCTCTGTCGGTGTGGCGTCAAGGGCTTCCTGAGATCCGGTCACATAGGACTCGAGTGTCGCTCCGGTGCCGTTCTTCGACGCAGCAGTAGGGGTGCCCTGATCGCCGAGTTTCATCCCGGTGATGAAATCAATGGCGTCGTCGAACATGCGGGTAGCGATCATGTCGTCGCCGTAATCCGTGACGAGGTTGTCGCCCCATTCCTCGTATTTGAGTGTCCCGTCCGCAGCGAATAGCTCGACGTGGACATGTGCCGTGACACCCATCGTTTCGGGTGCCGGTGTGTTGGGTGCCATCGTTTACTCCTTCATAAAATCTGTAGTCGTCGGAAGACTACCACGCAGGTTCATTCTCATATCGGAATCATCCCCCAAGTTTCACCCGACGCTGCGGACAGGACAGCGTCAACAGTGTCCGTAACGCCGACCGATTCGGTGACCGGTTGGGCGGTGCTACCGGACTTGACATACGACACCGTGTCCGTGATACCGACAGATTCGGCCTGTATGCGCGAAGCGTCAAAGCCGATCTCAATGGAATCGGTAACACCAACAGATTCAGACACGACCTGTGATGTGCTGCCGGTCTTGACATACGACACAACATCAGTGACACCGACCGATTCGGTGACGGTGCGAGAAACGTCAAGCCCGACCTCAACCGTGTCTGTCACACCGACAGATTCGGTGATGTTTTCGCCGGGTTCGAACTCGTCGGTGGATACGGCAACGAGAACCGAAGTTCTGGCAACAGAAGCGGTCGACGGATTGGATGTTGCGACCTGAATGGAGGTACGGGCCATCAACGCAGATGACGGTCCGGCCACGGCGACCTGGACGGAGGTGCGAGCAATCAGGGCAAGTACGCCAAAGGCAGTTACCGTGTCGTCGGAAACACCAACTGAGTCGGTGATCGCGACATTGATTGACCTGGCAATTTCGACCGTGTCGGTGACCCCAACCGACTCGAAAACTTCCCTCTGTGCGGAGCCGGATACGTCGCCCGACGTGCTGTCCGATACGCCAACCGTATCGGTGACGGTCACGTTGATGGTGCGAGCCGTTGTGACTGTGTCGGTGACCCCAACCGACTCCGTAGATTCTTCCCCAGGGCTGGCCGGATCAGCAACCAAGGTTTGTCTGGATACCCTGGCTACATATGCAGTCGACGGCTGGTCATCGTCAACAAGTGCCTGTGCGCTGACTCTCGACACATATGCGGTTGATGGCTGGTCATCGTCAACAAGGGCCTGACTACTGACGCGAGCAATGATGCCCTTCGTCATTAGCTATCCCGAATCTCTGGCCCTAGCTCCATGCTATTGACGTCACCGTACAGCCACGCCGATGACGTATCGGGGTCCTGTTCCCAGACTTCGTCGCTGAGCACATAGACACTATCCGACAGGGCGACCGACGTACCGGGGTAGTCGGTGCCACCCGACCGGATAACGGGTCGAACAAACTTTGCCCCAGAGTCGTCCTTTTGTGCGTACAGGGTGGTTTGTACGCCATAGACAACACCGGTCGTCGTTAAGTCGGACATCGCATAGGTGTCCTTGTCTCCTTCCGTGTCGGACTCAACGTATTCCGTGGTGGCTGGAGGTACCGAAGCGTTATTGTCGACGAGGAGGTAATTGTCAGTGGAATTGCTGTCAGAGCCGACGAGAGTGGACGAGTTGCCGTTACCCGAAGGGAGGTCCGTTTCAACAGCACAGATACCAAGGAAATCGTTGTTGTCACTACCGGTGTCGTCGAGAAGGTAGAAGTCGTCAATCCACATTATGTCGACATCGTTATTTGCCGCCCCACCTATTTGGAGTTTCATAGTGTACGAATAGAAGGTATCCCTAGAAGTACCCGTCAAGGTCGAGACACCGTCGATCATCAACTCCCAGTCCCCGTTCGGTGAGTTGTTGAAATTGACTTTGAGTTCGAGATAGTACCAAGTGTCAAGCTGGCAACCACCATCGGAACCAATCGTATATCCGGTTCTGTCCTGAACAACCCAGGCACGGGTCGTTGGGTTCACCATCACTACGACCTGATAGTAGTTGAGCATCGTGTAGCTGCTTACGAATCCACCGATGTAGTACCTGTCATTGACGGTAGGCCCGTCGTCCTGAATGTTTATGCGACACCCAAACGCGAGCGTGTCGTCTGTCTCTATCGTGTCAAGATCAACTGCGAAATAGTCCCCATGAGTGTCACCGACCAGCATCCCCTTCGTGCCGTTGTATCCGTACGTTGTCCCAACGATGCCAGCAGCAGACCCACGGCGTGACGCTGCAAGTCCGTCATCGAAACCTTCGAGCAAAAGCAGTGCCATTACGAATTCCTCACTTCTTGCCCGACTTCCATGCCGTTGATATCACCATACGTCCAATCCGTTGACGTGTCCGGGTTCTCATCCCAAATATACTCGTGGAGCGAATACGACTCGGCTAGACCGGTCGAGTCACCCACATAGTCAACGGCCCCGGTGCGGACGAGTGGTCGGACGAACTTGGCTTCCGTGTCGTCCTTTGAGGCAAATAACGACGCTGACATTCCGTACACGGTTGGTGTACCAGTGAGGTTCCCCATCGCATAAGTGTCCTTGTCGCCCTCCGTGGACGATTCAACATATTCGGTTGTTGCTGGTGGCGTGGCAGCATTGTTATCGACGAGAAGATAATTGTCGACCGAATTGCCGTCAGAGCCAACCATATCCGACGAGTTGCCGTTGCCATTTGGAAGGAGTGTCACCACCTCGATTGGTCCCAGTTCACCAGTGTTGACCGTACCCGAAGTGTCTGTCATGTAGATGTCGTCAACGTAGAGTATGTCAATGTCAGAAGATCCGACATCACCAATGTTCAATGTGGTGTTGTTGAGGGCTGTATAGTCGATACCTGTTTCGTAATCGAGCAACTCACCGTCCAACCACCATTTCGCAGTTCCGGCACTTGATATGTCAAACAACATCTGAACTTCTATGTAGTGCCACTCCCCCTCACTAACAGAACCGTTCGCCGAGTAAAGATCCAAGTCCGGGGTTGACGAAGCGAGAATCATCAAGTGGGCACGATTTCCAGAAGTATCGATACCGACACGGACATAGTTGCCCATGTCTATCAGGTTCCCGCCACCACCAATACTGTCAGCGTTGAAGGCAAATCCCAAAGTGAACAACTCACCAACCGGTGTCGGCAGGGAGATGATTCTCGTCACAACATCACCTACTTTTGCACCGTTTCCGTGAAGCCCATAGGACGAACCAACGTCGGCTGCCGTTATGGAACCACCTATTCTATTACCCCACAATCCGTCATCAAATCCTTCAAGTACCGTGATAGCCATTACGCCTCCTCATACCTGACCGTAACGACAAGATCCTCAGCACCAGTGCCGGCGTCGTCAACATTGACTGTCAGGTAGGAACCTGAACCCCATGATGTCACATCTGGGGTCTCCGACGACGACACATGACCGGACGCTGCGATCTCGGGACGGTTCGCCGGGGTAGTGAAGATCGTCGTACCGTCCTTGTCAACATCAACCGTAACCACCCCGGACGACGAGGCCGTACCAACCGATGCAGTTACGTCGATGATGGTGCGGGCTACGGGCGTATAGAGCCGCTTGTTGCCGGTGATGGTAGTAACGGCACCCAATGTCCACGACTCCGATTCGACACCTACGGTTGGTGTCGCCCACTTCATTCCAAGAGCAGTGGACGAATCGACAGTCAACACGTCCTCGTCTGTGCTGCCGATCGGGACACGATTGTCTGCCGTATCGAAACCCCACAGGTCACCTTTGGTGGTCAAGGGCGAGGATGCCGTACCAACCGACCCGGTGCCATTGTCCGACACTGACCCGATGTTCAACCCGTACACGGTGCCCGCTGCCGTCGAATGGATCGTGATGCCGTCCTGAGCATCGTTGCCAACGATGATGCCGTTGTCGCCCGCCATGTAGATGCCGTTCGTATCACAGTTATCGAAATACGAGCCGATGATGCGAACGTCGGCACAGCCCGTTGATTCTGTCCCGATGCCGTTGCCGTTGCCGTAGCCCTGTGTCGTTGCGCCACGAACCATGCAGCCGTCGACGAGAATGCGTTGGCCGCCGAGACGCATACCGTCACCCTGATTGCCCTGCTCAACCTCGACGCCACGCAACGTCATGTCACCATCGACCCACACCGCCGAGACAATCTCTGACTCTGTTGTCGACCCCATCGATGTTGCGATGTCTGCGATGAGGCCGGCGTAGGACGAGTTCGGGCTTGCGTAGATGGCGCTGCGATATCCGTCATAGGCAGAAACAACGGACAGGCCCGAGATGTGAGGGTGCGAACAATACGTTTCGACGAGTCCGTCGCGTGTCGTTGCAGCGTCCTTCGTGTCCTCAATCATCGTGGCGTCTTTGCCCATGCCCCGCAACCAAATCGGTGAAGCGTCGGCGTTGATGTAGATTTGATCTGAGCAGTAGAACGTGCCGCCGGAGAGTTGGATAATCCCGCCCTCACCCCATGCCGGCGTCATGTCGAACATGGCCTGGATAGCGAGGTTGATCTGGACTTGGTCGTCGACCCCGGTACACACATAATCAGCGATCGCCTGCATCTCCGGTCGGGCGTCCTTCGCAGCGACGAAGAATGTCGGCACCGACCCGACACCCGCAGCGAACGGAATCCCCGCCCCATACATCTCCATGTCGGGCTGGTTGTCGAACTTGGCGAACACCCGGCGCAGCCCCTCGGCTATCGCGGTTGACTCCCCATACGACGCCATGTCCAGATCGACCTCCCACACGGGAGACAGGGTTGATGCGGTTGGGAGTTGGGTGACCAAACCGACGATGCGGCGCGGGGTTTTCGATGTGCGTGGGGGGAGGGTGACTTGCAACGTGTCACCCAGGTCGAACACATCGTACGGTTCGTGGGAAGGCGGGACGAGACGGAGCTTGTCGCCGGTTATGAGCAACCGCTCGTCGAGTTGAGATTGGGCCATCGCATCCAACGTGTCCTGGTCTTCGATGCCGAAGTCGGCCACATAACCTTCGCGCCGGTCCCATATCGCAATCGACGCAGCATCGGACACTTCCGACCACAGGCCGTTCGCCCCTTCCGCATACACGACGTTCGCTACCGGCTCGTTGATGTTGATAGGACCGGACTCGACGCCCTTGCCGAGAATCACGGACGGTGAGTCGTCGGCGGAACGGTCGGTACCCAATCCGTGCGTGAACGCCGTCTTGTCATACATGTCGTACAGGCCGAGTTCCCAGGCCGTGCCGTTCCAGAACACATGGTATTCGATGCCGAACTGGGCCAACCCGGCGAGTGCCTGCCCGATGGACTTGCCACGCTGCACCGTGAACGACAGGGCAGTCTCGGTCCAGGCGTTACCGTTCGAATCGAGGGACGAGGTGAAGTTCCAATCCAACCACGACAGCGACCCTTTCAACTGCATGGCGGTCAATAGCACGTCCATGATGCCGCCACCGGAAGTCGCCACCAAACCTTCGTTCATTTCGTTGTCGTCGGTCGTGTACGGATCCGGGTTGCCAGTGCCGACATAGCCGAACCGGTAGATGACTTCAGTGACGCCGTCAGGGATGACAAGGTCGGTGATTCGCCAAGTGTTCGAATCCCACACGTTCGCTGACGCTACGGTCGATGACGGCCAGTTCGTCGACCCGATGAGTTCCTCCATGCGGGTACGGATCACGGTACGGAATTCGTTGCCGGTGTGGCCGGTACGGATCGGGGTACGGATTTGATAGGTCATGCCGGGTGTGACGCGGACGAGTTGTTGGTGGCCGGCATAGGCAGCCAACCCGTTGACACGCCAACAATATGTGCCCGACAGTTCAACCGTTTCGTTCGATTCCCAACCGTCGGATGCATAGGTAGCGATGACCGGGGGGACACCGAACTCGACGTTCTGAACCTTCGTCCACGGTGTCGGATCATCTGCACCTTCGACGGTCCGGTCGATGGTCGAGTCGCCGCCCGTGACCGAGTCGGCGAGCGTCATCTCGGAGAGCGGTGCGGTGGGGGCTACGAACGTGATACGCCACGGGTCGTTCTCATCGCCGTCACCCTCAATCAGGACGTTGACGACAGAAGCGATCGCTTCCAACGAAATCTCGAGGTTCGTTGCCGAGATGTTCCAGGCGTTAGATCCGGTCGTGAATCCGTCAACGGTGAGGGTGAATGATCCGCCCGATGCGTCGTTCCAGATCTCATACGCTTCGGGAATGGCACGCGAGTCTTCGAACCCTGGGTTGGACAGGATGTTTTTCCCGCCCCAGATCCAGTCGTATGCCTCCCCAGTGCCATACGGTTCGACGACGGTGGCGAGCAGTGCCGCACCGACACCGGGGCCGGTGAGCTTCACCAGCCTCGTCTCATCCTCCGCCACGTCCTCTGACCACCGGCGGGCGAAGAATGCCATGTCGGTTGCCACACCGTCCCGTTTGACCCACAGCAACGACCCTTCGTCGCTGGCAGGGTCGAGGATCTCGGTCAGGCGCGGGTAGTCGGACGGGAGTGTGATCGATCCGGTGCCGAACGAGTTGATCCGGTCCGTGTACGAGCAGTCTTTGTAGGGAACGCTGGCGATCTTCTTGTCGCTGCTGACCGCCGGCAGTTCATGTGCGTCGACTGTCCAACCCATTAGCGGTACTTTTCATAGAAGGTGGCTGCGACGGATCCGCCGCCGGTCAACACCATCGCGTTCGATCCGGGTTCGAACCGCATCCAACGCTGCTCGGATGGGTCAAAGTTGGCGTCCCAGTCGGAGCCGCCCTGTGTGACGGTCCGCAACCCGACGTCAACGATGACGGGGGTGCCTGGGGAGGCTGTGAGGGTGAGTTTGTCGCCATTGGTAGAGTTGGTGAGCGTCGGCGTCGTCCCGCCCGTGAACGTGATGACAGCGTCCCCCACATGGCCGTCTCCGGCGACTGAGAAGGTCGTACCGACGTTCACGGCGGCTCGTGGTGTCTGATGACGCCAGAACGGGGAAATGGCTCTCAGAGGCCAGGAAACACGGAACCGATCCGACCCGGAACCGGTCCTTGCAACACCGACCGGCCGGACAGACACCTCAACATCAATAGGGACAGTGAGCGGCAGGGTGCGACCCAACAGCACATTCGAAGTCTGCTTGTAGAGGAGACGGGCAATCGAGACTTTCGAATCGTAGAACGTGTCCGATGGCAGGAACGTTTCGAGGGTGAAATCGATCGACCCAGTATCCTTGTTCGGCACGTCGTATTCGCCGTCGACCCCTGGCAGGATGATGTTCGAGCCACGGTCCGCTGCGAAACTCTCCGGCAGGATCCGAACAGCGTCGCAATACTGGTGAATGTCTGTCCCGTCGACCGTGTAGTCGTAGCTCACAATCCTGCCCTTCCCAAATCGACCATGTCTGCCACGCCGGAGAGTACAAGACCAGACTGGATGTCAGAAACGGCAGTGCCCTTTTCGACATTGAAGACGAGGTTGATGTGGTTTGCCGAACCGCCGCCGAGCTTCGACGACGGAATGATCGTACCCGAGTTGAATGGCACGAACATTTCCGGGCCGTACTCGCCGACCCAGTGAGGCATGCCAGCCATCGCCGTACCACCGAAAGCACTTTTCTTCGGCGGCGGAAGCGGATCGAAAGTTCTCGGCTCGATTGGCGCACCGTACTGAGGGTCGTATGGGGTTCCTGTCTCAGTGAAATGAGTGTGAACGTTGATTCGTACTGTTTCAACTTCAGGAAGCAGCCCAAGAACACGAGCCAATGCTTCGATTTCGGCGATCGTACTCTCCATCCCAGGAATACCACCCTCACCGAATGCTTCCTTCAACGATTCAAAAACGACGGGAGCAAACGCAGGTCCAGCCTCAATGAGCGTTGCCATGATCGTTGCCTGCCACGCCTGGGCGACGTTGTACTTGTCATCTTTTGCAACATCGTCGGCAATGGCTTGCATCTCGTCAACGAGTTGCTGTCCGGCAACGAATTCTAAACTATCAAATTCCGCTCCATACGAAGACATGATTATCCCCATGAGTTCCCCGCCCGGACCCATGATTTCTTGCGTTTCCCTGATGAGTCTGTCGAACTCAGTTCTGTTTGTGTCCCGTAGCGATATGAACGCTTCCATTAGGGCCGGTGTGTTGAATGCTCCGCGAATGAAACTTTCGGTTAGATTGTCGAGGCCCGCAGTTTGGAAATATGATTCGAATTCGCCGACAGCAGACACCTGTCGTTGGAGGGTTCCCATCAGTTTGTCGACGTTGATTGTTACGGCGTCGCCGAAGTCGTACCACAGGTCTATTTGTCCACGGATGCGTTCACTGGTTTCTTTGAATGCGTCACCAAGGGTCTCGTTGTAGGAATTCAGGCTGTCTTCGACTTTGCCCATCTGTGTATCGGTGAGGATGTTGAGACTTTCAAGGGTTGGGAATCTCGTTCGTCCATAATCGATAAATTCGTGTTGACGATTCTGTGCTATTTCGCGTTCTGTCCGTCCCAGGCCGCGGGTTCTCTTACCGTGACGTTGAGCGTCCATGATCGCTTGCTGGTCGCGAAGAATGGACGCTCTTGCCAGCGACATTTCTGTTCGCCAGTTGCGAAGATTGCCAATGCTTTCAGGAATGTTGAAAAGAGTGTCATTGGCATCAAATCGAAGCTTGACTACGTTGTAGAACTCTTCCCAGTCTTTCGCCGAACCGGACACGGCTTTCCCAATATCGGCGACTGTGAAACCGTACGATTCAAGTTCTTTCAGCTTCGCTGCTCCGCCGGGGCCAAGTGCGTCGATGATCAGCCCACGGTTGATGCCGGATTCGTCGTCGGGCCATCCTTCGAGAATTGCTGTTTTTAGGTTGGCGAAGTCGACACGAGATTCCTCAGCGTTGATACCAATTTGTCTTACGGCCAGGGCGACGAGACCGATCGCTGCGATAATGGGATGTCCACCAAGGGCTGCAAGGGCGAGAAGAAGTCCACCGAGCAGTGCTGTTGCATCCTTACCACTGATACCCATATCGGCGATTTTTTCGACGATGACTTCGGCCCCTACGATGAACTCACTGATCATGGGAAGCAGTTCGCTGCCTATGGAAATTGCCACATCGCCGATTTGGTTCTTCAGCACTATGAGTTTCGACGCTGTCGTTTCGTAACGCTTCTCCGCTTCTTCAGTCAAAGCCACGTTGTCGTGCCATGCAGCTTCACCCATTTCCAATGCGTCGACAAGAACATCGGAGGCGTTTGCCATAGCAAGTAGCGACGAAATGACGCGCTGGTTGCCAAGCTCAACGTCGTCGAATACGGCGTAAACGTTGCCGCCTTCGTCTTCTATGCGACCCAGTCCTTCGATGAACGCTGTGAGCGCTGCTGCCGGGTCTTGTTCCATGAGCGTTGCGAAAGAATCAGAAGTCATTCCAGCCGTATTGGCAAACGTGTCAAGAGCTTCGCCGCCAGTTTTTGCTGCTTCCGCCATCTTGATGAAAGTCTTCTGGATCGCCGTACCTCCACGTTCGGCCGGGACACCAACAGAGGTGAACGCTGTCGCTAGTGACAGAACTTCGTCGGTTGTGAGACCGACCGTGGCACCAATCGGGGCGATGCGGGTAGCGAATGTAAGGATTTCGTCTTCTGTCGCAGCGAAATTGTTGCCCAAGTCGACGATCGTTGAACCCATTCGGTCAAACGACTTGCCACCCGTCTGCATCACGTTATCAAGACGGGCAAACCCCATTGCCGCAGCATCGGTCATCAAGGTCGTGGTGACCCCAACTTCGGCAATTGTTTTAGTGAACTCGAGCAGACCGGACGGGTCGACACCCAACTGTCCACCCAATTCCATGATGCGGTTGAGTTCGTTGACGCCGATCGGGATTTCCCTCGACATTTCACGCACACCGTCAGCGAGTTGCTGGAACATGCCCTCCGATGCATCCACGGTTTTTCGTACACCGGCGAACGACGACTCGAAGTCAATAGCAGCCTTGGCGGATAGGGCAAGCCCGGCGGCAATAGCGACGCCACCGACCATGCCGACCTTCATCGCCATTGCACCAAATTTCGCTATCCCGGTCTGTGCCTTCGCCATCCCGGCA
>Ga0164313_10006401_pt1 | contig 10387 bp, 10 predicted proteins | sample GuaBasSedimGuay4_FD_113735 | JGI IMG/M metagenome (GOLD analysis project Ga0164313, IMG submission 113735) | Subseafloor sediment microbial communities from Guaymas Basin, Gulf of California, Mexico - Guay4, Core 4569-4, 0-3 cm | ecosystem: Environmental > Aquatic > Marine > Hydrothermal vents...
CCCTCAAACAAACAACCCCGTTGCTGGCGGGGCCCTGGACTCCGGCAACAAGCAGGTTCCGGCGGGGGTTACTGTTTCACCCAGATGAGCGAGTATCTTGCGGATCACCTCCGGATCTTCACCAAAAGTAGGCGCTTTTAGGCGATACAAGCAATGATCCTGACCTCACCACCGCATTCACAACAGGTTTCGATTCAAGAACTCGTCGAATTCTTTTGTGACGTAGGCTGGTAAATACCTGCCCCGGCTCCCCACTCCCCCGATAATTATGTGGGACAGCAGTGGTGGAAGCCTGCACCCGCCACAGCTGAAGGGGAACAGGTTTCAGTCAGACATTTTGATACACTAGCAGTCTGTCGGATTTAATCAGGGGGCACTTGATTGTCAATTAAGCCATCATCTTTTACCCGGGCCCTTTGTGTCATATGTCTTGTTGCATCAGTGATCAGCCCCGGCTTGTATGCTGCCGTCCTGAAAGACAGCCAGGAAGTCATTTCGAAAACCAATACTGAAGCAGCCCGGTCACAACAGAACATCGATCGACTGGCCGGGGAGACCCAGGTCATGTTGGAAGAATACCGGCGGGTGCAAAACAGTGCCGAATACCAGGAAGCCTATACCCGCGAACTGCAACAGCTCAATGCTTCACAGGAAGTTCGTATCGAGAGCCTGAAAAGACAGGTTGAAGAAGCGGGAATCACCCAGCAGCGGATAGTGCCCTTGATGCGAAGCATGGCCGACTCGCTGGAGAAGTTTGTTGTGCTGGATCTGCCTTTTCACCATCAGGAAAGAATCAATGCGGTCTTACAACTGAAACAACGGCTACGACAACCGGACCTGCCCTTGTCGGTAAAATTCCGCCTGCTGCTTGAAATCTGGCAACTTGAACAGGACTACGGTGTAACCATAGAGACCTGGCGTGGTCCACTGGAATTGTCTGACGACACCCTTTCCGTTGAGTTTTTAAGAATTGGCAGAGTCGCGCTTTACTATCAGAGCCGTGATGGCCTGAATAGTGGCTACTGGGAGAAATCTGAAAAACGCTGGTTGGCCTTGAGTGCAGAATACAACCAGCCGATTACCCGTGCTGTCAGGGTTGCACGCGACCAGGTGACTCCTGAGTTGTTGAGTCTGCCTATGGTTCCACCCAGAGCAGGCCAGTGAAACCACGGCACTGTATTGTATATCTGTTCGTTACGGCATTTTTGTCGTTAACGTCCCAGGTCGGGGCGGTTGAAACTCAGCAAGGTCAGATTACGGATCTTGATCAATTGTTGGAATCGGTTCGGCAACAACAACTCAGCGAGCGTGAACTGAACGAGAAACGGGAACAAGCGTTCCTGGCGGATAAGGAGGGTCAACAGGCCCGCTTGGATCAGGCTCGAAAGGCATTTGAGCAAAGTCAGAGCAAAAACCAGCCATTGCTGGTGAGCTCGGAGGCGAACAAGAGTGAAATTCTGCGACTTGAGAATCAACTGCAAGACCAACTGCGAAGTATGGGCGACATCGCCAGCACCTTCCGCGAATTCAGTGGTGATTTTGCCGCGGTGATATCGGAGTCCATGGTCACCGCCCAGATACCGGGTCGCAGTGAAAAAATGTATCAACTTGGCACCATCGAAGCACATCCCACGATCGAGCAGATACAGTCGCTGTGGCTGCTTTTACAAGAGGAAATGACCGAATCTGCCAGGATTGCAGAGTTTGATGTCTCCGTGGTGGCAATCGACGGCAGCGTTAGTACTTTGCCGGTTGTTCGGGTCGGTACTTTTTCAGTGCTCAGTGAAGTGGGGTTCTTGCGCTACATCCCTGCAACCGGTGAATTGCTGGCCTTGAGTCGGCAACCCGCGGCCAGGTATCAAACCGCTGCAGCCGATTTTATTGGCAGTAAGGCAGATCTTGCCACGGCTGTTGTCGACCCTACCCGTGGCGGTCTGCTGGGTATGATGGGGTATACACCGGGGCTCAGAGAGCGCATCGACCAGGGCGGGCCCATCGCAAGGATCATCCTTATCCTGGGAGCTCTTGGCGCCTTGTTGACCCTCTGGCGAACGCTTTCCCTCAGTGCGGTCTACTTGCGGGTACGGCGACAGATACGGGAATTTAGCCAACCACGCAGCTCAAACCCCCTGGGCCGTATCATGCTTGCTGCGGCTGATGCACCTGCTGAAACCGATGATCTTTTATTATTGAAAATTGACGAGGCAATACTGGCCGAAATACCGGCACTTGAGCGTGGTACAGGTCTTATCAAGTTGCTGGCGGCGACCGCACCGCTACTGGGTCTTCTGGGCACGGTTACCGGTATGATCGTTACTTTTCAGTCCATCAGTCTGTTTGGTACCGGTGATCCGAAGCTGATGGCGGGTGGCATTTCCCAGGCCCTGGTAACCACGGTCCTTGGACTTGTCGTCGCCATACCGCTGTTATTTGGTCACAACCTGGTGGCGACAATCTCAAGAAGCCTGGTTCAGCGTCTGGATGAGCAGTCGGCCGGTATGCTGGCGAGAACGATGGAGAAGCAGGAGCGCGTGTGACTATGCCCGGGTCCATCCAAAGCAATATCCAGGCTTTCATCGAATTGGGTGGTCCGGTGATTTGGGCGCTGCTGGTGGCTTGCTTGTTGATGTGGTTTCTGATTCTCGAGCGCATCTGGTTTATTCGTATCAGCTGGCCAAGCCGGTTTGCAACAATTATCAGTGATTGGGAAACCCGCAGTGACCGGATTTCCTGGAAAGCCCGAAGTATTCGCGACGAACAGGTATCCCGGGCCAGCATGGATCTTCATGCCCTGCTGCCATTGATTCAAATCCTGGTCGTTTTGTGTCCATTGCTGGGTTTACTGGGAACGGTTACCGGGATGATCGGCGTTTTTGATGTTATTGCATTAAGCGGCAATGATGATGCCCAGGCGATGGCCCGTGGGGTTTACCGGGCCACCATACCCACCATGTCGGGGCTGGTGGTTGCGTTGACTGGAATCTTTTTCACCGTTCAACTGCGCCTGCTTGCCGACAGGGAAGCCGATCGGGTGGCAGATAGTCTGGCACTCCAGGCCACCGCGGTTGATGGGATGATCCAGCCATGAGTTCGCGGCGGCACCAGAGACCACGGGATGAAGCGGAGCTCGACATAACACCAATGCTGGACATCGTATTCATCATGCTGATTTTTTTCATTGTCACGACGTCCTTTGTCAAGGAATCGGGTATGGCTGTGAACATACCCCACGCGAGTACTGCGCTTGATCAGGAAAACGTGAATATCTTTATTGCCATCACTGCCAATGGAGAAATCTGGATTGACCGGAGACCTGTTGACCCGCGTTCAGTGAGGGCTATCGTTGCCAGAATGCATGCGGACAAACCACAGGGCTCGGTGATCATTCAATCGGATGAAGAGTCGACGGCCCGGATCCTGGTTGACGTAATGAACCAGGTTCGCCTGGCGGGTGTTGAAAAAATTGCCATCGCCGCAGACGGGGAAGCGGATCACACGGGTAGTCGTTGATGCGTTTCATTGCAGCATTTACCGGCGCCCTGGCTATGACGATCGTGCTGTTTATGTCCATGCAATTGCTCATCGAAAACCGCCAGAATGCGAACACGACACTGCCAATATTTGAACCGATAGAGATCCTCCCGCAGAAACAGCTTGTACAGCAACCTGAAACACCCCCGGTTCAACAGGAGCAAGCTGAACCCAGGATGGAGAAATTGCAAATTCCCCTACCATCGCCCCAACCAAGTGTCGAAATGGAACTTCCTGCGCTGGATCTGACAGTGGGTGATCTGGACATACGTGCAAGCGGGGGTCGCTGGAACACACCTTTGAGTGCCGGGGCTGTGAATATTCTTGAAGAAGGAGGCGTCGGGGCCCAGGGTTATGTCGAGGTCGTGCCGATTGGTACACGTATGCCCAATGTACCGGAACTGGCCTGGAAAAATAAGATCAATGGTTGGGTGCTGGTGGCTTTTAATGTCCAGAGCAATGGCAGGACCCATAATATTCGGGTGCTTGACGCCAACCCGAGGGGTGTTTTTGAAGAAAAAGTCGTTGCGGCGGTGGAAGACTGGATGTATTCCGTCCAATATTTCGGAGATCTTAAGGGTGATATTGTTCTGACCCAGAAAGTTGAGGTGGAATGGCAGAACTACCCGAACAATGCTCTTGATATGGATCACTAATGTACTGGCGGATTTGTTTACTGGTGGGAGTCTTGCTGATTGGATTGCCGGTCTCAAGCTGGTCCCAGCAATACCGTAGCAAAATCCTGATCGATCACGACGACACACTCGAGGAAGGTTCGGCACTATCCCTGGAGCAGCTTGAGCAGCAACTGGATGACTTGACGGAACCCTACGCCAGGGCCAGCACAACGCGTCACCTGGCTCGTCAGTATATTCAGCAAGGGCAGTACGACAAAGCAATCGGCTATTACACCGAAGCACTCAGGGTCGAAGGGCTTTCGGATATCGCTGACAGGGAAATACTGCGCGAATTGGCGCGCGTACATCTGCTGAAGGAAGATTATGGTTCGGCTGCCCTTGTACTGGAAAAAGTTTTGTTTTACGACCTGGTCCAGGAGAAAACAGATTTTCTGTGGCTGGCCCAGGCCAGGTTGAAGTCCGGGGATTACGTCGGCACGGTCGAGGCATTGGATCAGCTAAGTGCCACTGACATCGTTCTTGACGAAACCGATTTGCGGCAGGTGCTGGCTCTGTATTACCAGTCTGGTGCGTATATCCAGTCTGCAACCGTTTCGCAGGAGTTACTGGTTCGTGCACCCCAGAACCCTGAGTACTGGCATCAACTTGCCACTATTTACCTGTTGCTGGACCAGCGTCGTGAAGCCCTGGATCATCTTTCTCTTGCCTATGAAAAGCGCGTGCTTTTCCGTGAACACAATTTGCTGCTGTTGATTGACCTGTTTGCCTTTAACAACCAGTCTTTTGTTGCCGCTCGCTTGCTCCAGGCGGAGATAAAGCAGGGAAGAGTAACGGCAAATGGTGATCACTATCGCAAATTGTTCGAACTCTGGTTGCAGGCCCGTGAAAAAGACCAGGCGATCACCGCTCTTGTACAGGCTGCCAGCCTGCTGGGTGACACCCAGTTGTATCTCCATTTGGCGCAACTCCAAAGTGAGAAGGAAGACTGGCAAGCAATGCAGGCTACGGTGCTGGAAGCCTGCTCAAAAGAACTCGATGACCGTTATGTCAGTCGTGCCAACCTGTTACTGGGGATCAGCCTGTTAAAACTGGGAGACAGGGAAAATGCCAGGCGCTCATTCATTAACGCGACACTGATCGGAGGGTCAAGTGGAATGGCCGCTCAATGGCTGGATTTCATGAACACCGAAGCTCCATCCGCATCCGAGATCAGGAAAATTGCCAGCCCCTGTTATGGTAGCAGTGACAGGCGGCGAAAGGTCGCTGCTACAGAAAGTCCCATCAGACAAAATGAAAGCCCCGTGCTGCAAGTTGAGCTTGAAGTGATTGAACTTGAGGCGGTTGAACCCGAGCCGGTTGAAATGCCCACAGTGGCAACCCGAACCGTACCAGGCTTTCGGTTGTTTACTGCAAGGTATAACAAGCCGGTGAATGAGTTGGCAGGAAAGCTCGAAGGACTCGCCACACGACTGGCCAGCAGTCAGATCAGGGCGGGTGGCGAAATTGTTGGCCCCCTGCATATCCTCGTTGAGAGTGAACCCGAAACCTCCAGTGGGAACCAGCAAACCCTGTTGGCATTTCCCACCCGTGGCAACCCACGATCCAGTGGCATTTACCGTGCAATCAGTACGAAACCTTTCCGTTGCACCTACCTTGCTTACAAAGGTGCTGCCGATGGTATCGAAACGGCCCTGGCAGAGCTTGCGAGGGTCACGGAGGGGGCGGGTTATCAATTGAACGGGCAGGCCCGGTTTGTCTTTTCCTGTGGGGCTAACTGCACAAAAGAACACATATCGGTCGAGTTACAACTGGGTATTGAGTAAATTAAGACCAGAAACTGTAAGTGCGCTCAATCAGCCAGAAGGCTGACAGACTGCCAATCAGGTAGCTCGCTGCAACTTCGCCTCCGTTAAGGACTTTTTGTGCCAGCAGTTTTTTCAAACCCCAGCCCACCCCGACTACAGCAACCACAAAAAGTAACTGACCTAATTCAACACCCACATTGAAGAAAAGCAAGGCCAGCGGGATTGACTGTTGTGGAAGCCCGATCTCGGCCAGTGCACCGGCAAAACCGAAACCATGGAGCAGACCAAATATAAATGCCACCAGCCACGGAAAGCGCTTAGCCAGTCCCGGTCTTCCCTGCCGGTTGTGAATAACTTCGGTTGCAAGAAACAGGATGCTCAATGCAATCACTGCCTCAACCGGTGCCTGGGCTACATGAACATAACCCATGGTCGCCGCAGCCAGCGTGATGCTGTGCGCCAGGGTGAAAGCCGTGATGGTGCCTACCAGACGCCGCCAGCCTCTGACGATCAGCAACAGGGCAAACACAAATAACAGGTGATCGACACCAAGCAGGATATGTTCGATGCCCAGAGCAGTGTAAACCCTGATTACATCAAGATTGGAGGTTTTTGCCGCGACCTCAAAGCCGGTTTCAGAGGGTGTCAGTCTTACCATCTGAGTGACACCATCCTGGTGGACAATTCTGACCAGTACATCGGTCATGGTGTTTTCAAGACCATCAATACGAATCTGTTTCTTATAAATACCGGTAGCACAGGTCAGTGACCACCGGGTGATCATGGCGCCACCGCTCTTCATACTACTGGGAGGTATGCGTTCGGTGCACGAATCCGGTAATACGGGATTCAGGCTCAATACCAGGTCGCCTTTCATGGGCACCTTCCACTTGACCGAATATACCAAACCGTCAGAGGTATTCAGCTCCAGGTAACCCGGACGAATTTCGTCCGCCATCCCGGCGTTGGTAAACGACAACAGTAACAGAAGTATGGTGACTGATCTGTACATGCTTATCCGTTGTCACCGGTCTCGGGTGGTTTGACAGAAGGACCTTCGACAGTGATTTCATAACGCTTGCGAAGTTCGGAGTACAGCATGTCGTTGGTTTTGCGTTGTTGATCCACTACCCATTCAACACGCACCTTGTCACGCACTTGCTCCAGTGACGGCAGCCGTGAATCGGTTCGTGAATCGACCCTGACAAGGTGCAGACCGTAACCCGATTCGACCGGCCCGGCCCATTTTCCAACTGGCAGTTCGAATATCTGCTGCGTGAATACCTCGCCGAATAGTCTCGACACACCATAATCGGTTTCATCACTAAAGTTGTAACCACCCATGAATGAATCACCCAGCATCAAAATGTCGATATCGACGGCCGATTCAGACAACTCTTGAAGGAGTTTTTCGGCTTCGGCGTAAATCTGATCACCACGCTGGCTTACATTCAGGTAGATCTGTGAATAGCTGATACGCCGGGGTATAGAGAACTTTTTCGTGTGTTCATCCAGGTAGGTCTGTAGCTGCTCATCATCGGGTTCGGCCATGGACGCCAGGTCATTGGAGATGAATTCCATTTTCTGGGCCATACGGCGGCGAACCACCTGGTCATTTTTATCGAGCCCTATGGCCAGGGCTTCCCGGTAGAGCACTTCCTCACGTATTTGTTGTTCGATCAGACCCTGCAATTCACGTTGGGTGGGTAGTCTCTGCCATTTACGCTCCCACAGGTTGATCAGTTGATCTACTTTGGCCTCGGTAAAAATAATCTGATCAGGTCGTGTTGCATTATCATCCGATTGCCATCCGTAAAGCACGAACAAACCAGCGCCAATCAACAGGAAATGGAACAATGGCTCTTTTAACCAGCGGGTCATAAAGTTTTCTCAGAGCTTATGTGAGTGAACAAGGCGCTAGTGTAAAAGATGCAGCTTATTTTTCCACCTCTTCGTCAATAATAAAGACTCTGAAGGAAGTTGCCCTCTCTGGGTTCCATTTCTATGGTATAAAGCAGAAATACGCCCAACACCGTTGATGTGGTCATCTCAAACTGCGTACTCAACCTGGTGCCGGACAAGCAACGCGCCTTTGCGGAAATACCATGAAGCGAATTGAATTTATCTATTTTGATCTTGGCAATGTATTGATCAGTTTTGATCACTCGCGGGCCTGGCAGCAAATTGCGGGTTTGACCGGCATCCCTCCAGAGCGTGTTGAGAAGATTCTTTTCAATAGCGGTTTGCAAATCCAATATGAGATGGGTGAAATATCAACAGAAGAGTTTCGCCGGTATTTTTGCAAGCAAGCTCAGGTCAGTATCTCTGTTGAAAATCTGTGCTTTGCAGCAAGCAATATCTTTGCACCACTTGATGACTCGATTCAACTGTTACAAACACTGGGCGAGGCAGGGCACCGTTTAGGCTTGCTATCAAACACTTGCGATTGCCATTGGCAATTTTTCCGGGATGATGTTCGTTTTAATTTTCTGCATTCAAGTTTTGAGCAAACGGTATTGAGTTTTGTAGCAGGATGTTCGAAACCGGATACAGATATTTACCGTATCGCAGCCAGACAGGCCAATTGTGATCCTGAATCGATATTGTTTATCGATGATCTAGAGGAAAATGTGAAAGCTGCTCAATCATACGGGTTTGACGGAATTCATTTTCAGGGTTTTTCCGGGCTACTGAACGAACTGACTAAAAGAAAATTAGTGCAGTAGACATTGGAAGCCTGTCGTAGGTAGCAACTACTTCTTACCCTCAAACATACGCCTGGTATCAAAGATAACCCTCACCTCGGTAAGTTGGCCGTCATGTACCTTGAAAAAAAAGGCGCCCTCATTGTGTAGTCCGTTAACGGAGTCAAACTCGGCCATTACCGCAACCGATCCGTCTTCTATAATGATCTTGCCGTATGTTTCATTCTCCATGAAAGGTGCAATCTGCTGTATGTAGTCACGGACATCGGATTCTCCACAGGTGGCAGTTGGTGAAAACATGCCATAGTATTTGACGTCTTTCGCAAGTGGGACGTCGCTGGCATCATCGATGTTCAATGCTTCGAAAAACTTGGAAATGACTGCTTCAACCTGAGACCTGTCCTCCACTACCTAACTCCTTGTCAGCTTCATAATCAAATTACTGCGAGATTGGTATTGTCGCATGATAGCTGGCAATAATCAGTTGTCCTCGAAGCTATCATGACTTCTTGCAGTCACTACAGATCGTTTCACCGTATATACTGACCGGCTTTAAACGACTAAGTAACGTATACATCAGCCACAAACACACCCCCCAACTGAGGTTTTTATGAAACATGTTATTTCGGTTGCGCTTTTTGCGCTGTCATTATTCACGCAGTCTGCTTTTTCCCAACAGACGTTATTGCTCAAACAACCTTCGATTTCTGCAGACAAACTGGCCTTTGTTTATGCAGGTGATATCTGGGTGGCAGAGCGCGATGGTTCCAACCCCCGTCGTCTGACCTCCAGTCCTGCAGAGGAAAACAGCCCCATATTTTCACCGGATGGCAGCCAGATAGCATTCCGGGCCGACTACGAAAGTAATACCGATGTTTATGTGATTCCGGTAACCGGAGGCCAGCCTCAGCGGCTAACCTGGCACCCCGGTTCCGACATCCCCACTGGCTGGACCGCCGATGGAAGCGCCGTCAGCCTGGTATCACAGCGGGAAACCGACCATGGGCGATCCGGGCAACTTTACCATGCATCCCTCGATGGTGGCATTCCTGCCAAGCAGATGGAGTCACGTTTCTATCGCGGAACATACGACGCCAACGGCAAAAGACTGGCATACATCGCCCATGGTGCAGGTTACAACGGTCTTTTTGGTGGCACCTCAGGTTGGAAAGGCTATCGTGGCGGTACAGTTCCCGCGATCCAGATCATGGATATCAAGGCACAAACGGTGACCACTATTGCGGGTGCCGACGTGACCAATTTCAACCCTTTCTGGTTGAATGGTCAGGTGTATTTCATCTCCGACCGTGAAAATGAAATTTTCAATATTTACCGTTATGACACCGATAGTAAGGCGATAAGTAAAGTTTCAAACGAGCCGGTATGGGATGTCCGATCTGCATCAGGACATGGTTCCACGATTGTTTATGAAGCGGGTGGGCGATTGAAAAGCCTGGATCTGGGTAATGCTGACGTCAGCGAGATTGCAATCTCCATTAACCCGGACCTGCCACAATTACGCACCCAGTGGAAAGATGCCGGCAAGACTATTCAGCACGCAGATATCTCACCATCCGGTAAACGTGCAATTATCACTGCAAGGGGTGAAGTATTTACAGTACCAGTTGAAGATGGTGTGGTTAGAAATATAAGCTCCGATGGCGCGACAAGGGAATACAGTGCCATCTGGTCGCCAAAGGGAGACCAG
>Ga0164313_10006402_pt1 | contig 10387 bp, 11 predicted proteins | sample GuaBasSedimGuay4_FD_113735 | JGI IMG/M metagenome (GOLD analysis project Ga0164313, IMG submission 113735) | Subseafloor sediment microbial communities from Guaymas Basin, Gulf of California, Mexico - Guay4, Core 4569-4, 0-3 cm | ecosystem: Environmental > Aquatic > Marine > Hydrothermal vents...
AGCGCATCCTGAATAAATATGGCCGTGGCAAGGAGAAACTGCCGGTCTACAAGATGCCGCACCTGGAAGGCTGGGCGATCGCCGGCCCGTATGCCTTCTTGCCGACAGTTGGACAGCATGAAGTGCTGGTTGTCGATACTCGCAGCTGGAAACAGGTCGGCCGTATTCCGGTACATGGGCAACCGGTGTTTGTGGTGGCACAACCGGATGGTCGCCAGGTGTGGGTGAATTTTGCACACCCGTTGAATGACACAGTGCAGGTGATTGATACGCAGTCTTTGCAGGTGACGCATTCGATGCAGCCCGGCAAAGGTGTGCTGCACATGGAATTTACACCGCGTGGCGAGCATGTGTGGTTGTCGGTACGTGATCTTGACCAGGTGCAGGTGTATGACACGAAGAGTTTCAAGCGTATCGCGCAGCTGGACGTGGAAAAACCCAGCGGCATATTTTTTACCGCCCGGGCACACCGGACAGGGTTGTAGCAATGGCTATGAAAAATACCCGGACACAGGATGTATCGACGCAGGCAGGCTGGCTTGCCGTTCTCAATACACCGGCTGAATTGACGGCGCTGGAGAAATGCCTGCTGAATGATTATCAGCGTGGCTTTCCGCTGTGTGCCTCTCCGTTTCAGGTGATTGCCGAACAGCAGGGTGTGTCTGAAGCAGACGTTATCGCGACGCTGGGATCACTGCAGCAACGTGGTTTGATCAGCCGCGTTGGGCCGGTATTTGCGCCCAGACGTGCGGGTGCCAGCACCCTGGCTGCACTCTCGGTACCGGCCGATAAACTTGTTCAGGTTGCGGATTATGTCAGTAGTTTTGAAGAGGTGAACCATAACTACGAGCGTGAGCACAGCTATAACCTGTGGTTTGTCGTGACTGCGGCAGATGAGGTGCAGGTGCAGCGGGTGCTGGATGCGATAGCGGAGGAAACCGGCTTGCCGGTGCTGAAGCTGCCGCTGGAACGTTCGTTTTATATCGACCTGGGGTTCCCGTTATGGTGCTGAGCGCAAAGGATCGTGACCTGATCGCCGCCATTCAGGGTGGCCTGCCTCTGGTTGCCAGGCCGTATGCTGCGATTGCAGCACAGCTGGAGCTGTCCGAGGACGAGGTGATTGCGCGTTTGCAGGTGTTGCAGACTGCCGGGCTGATCAAGCGCATGGGTGTTGTCGTTAAACACCGTGCACTTGGTTACCATGCGAATGCCATGGTGGTCTGGGATGTTGTAGATAATGAGGTCGAGCGTATTGGCGAACTGCTCGCCGGCGAGTCCTGTGTGACCCTGTGTTACCAGCGTCCGCGGCGCTTGCCGACGTGGCGCTATAACCTGTTTTGCATGATTCATGGTCGCGAACGTGCCAGTGTGCTGCGACGCCTTGAACAGATTATTGTCAGCCACGGACTGGAAGGTATACCGCACAGCGTGTTGTTCAGCGGTCGTGATTTCAAACAGCGTGGTGCACGTTATGTTGAGTCTGACCGGACAGTCGCAGCAGTGAGGCGTGCACATGGATAGTATCGACGCCAGTTTGGTGAATACCCTGCAGGCAGGACTGCCGGTGTGCGCGCGGCCATTCGATGCGGTTGCAGCAGCAATTGATGTGCCGGTGGATGAGGTGCTGTCGCGCCTGCAACGTCTGCTGGATGACAAGGTGTTGACACGTTTTGGCCCGATGTTTAACGCTGAAAAACTTGGCGGTGCCCTGAGTCTGTGTGCGTTACAGGCACCGGCAGAGCGCTTTGACGAGATAGCCGGGCTGGTGAATGCCTTCCCGGAAGTGGCGCATAACTATGAGCGCGATCATCAGCTGAATATGTGGTTTGTAGTGGCCACGGAGCGTCCCGAGCAGGCCGGTGAGGTTATCAGGGAAATCGAGCAGGCATCCGGCTGTACGGTCTATGACATGCCGAAGCTGGAAGAATTTTATATCGGGCTGCAGTTAACTGTGTAGGGAGATATCGTGACCAGGAATCCGCCAGTTTTTGACATAATGCAACAAAGCGGGCAGCTGCTGGATGCGGTTGACCGGCAGATCATAGTCGCCACACAGGCGGGTTTGCCGCTGGTTGCCGCACCTTTCGATGCATTGGCCGAACAACTGGGTCTCGATGCAGAGGATGTTATCGCGCGCGTTGCAGCAATGCAGGCATGCGGGATTATTCGTCGTATTGCTGCCGTACCGAATCATTACGCCCTGGGATACACGGTGAATGGCATGTCGGTATGGGATGTCCGTGATGCAGATATTAGTAAGCTGGGGCAGCGGGTGGGTGCGCTGGAGTTTGTCAGTCACTGTTACCAGCGGCCACGGCACTTGCCGTTGTGGTCCTATAACCTGTTTGCCATGGTACATGGACGCAGTCGCGAGGATGTTGAAACAAAGGTGGCCGCAATTGCTGACTTGCTGGGCGAGTCCTGTCGTGGTCACGAGGTGCTCTATAGCAAGCGCATTCTAAAGAAAACCGGTTTACGGATAAAGGGGTAGGGCCTATGTTCAGGGTATCGCAATACATGCACGAACTGGTGAAGCCGACGCCGCTGGTTGAGCGCTGTGCGCCACCGGGACCGGTGGTGATCTGGAATCTGATTCGGCGCTGCAACCTGACCTGCAAGCACTGTTATTCGATTTCAGCAGACGTCGATTTCAAGGGTGAGTTGAACACGGAGGAAGTATTCACGGTAATGGATGACCTCAAGGGGTTCGGTGTGCCGGTGTTGATATTGTCCGGTGGTGAACCGTTGCTGCGCCCTGATATTTTCGAGATCTCGCAGCGTGCGAAGGACATGGGCTTTTATGTTGGCCTGTCAACCAACGGTACCTTGATAGACAAACACAATATTGATGCCATTGCCGATGTCGGTTATGACTATGTGGGTATCAGTATTGACGGTACCCGGGCAACGCATGATGTCTTTCGTCGCAAGCAGGGCGCCTACGATGCGTCAATGGAAGGTATCCGCCTGTGCCGTGAGCGCGATATAAAGGTTGGCCTGCGCTTTACCCTGACCGAGGATAACGCCGTTGAGTTTCCCGACATGCTGCAGCTGATGCAGGATGAGGGCGTTAACAAGTTTTACCTGTCGCATCTGAATTATGCCGGTCGTGGTAACCGTAACCGTGACAGTGATGTGCAGTTGCAGATAACCCGTGGTGCCATGGACCGGTTGTTCGAGACAGCACTGTTGCATGCGCAGCAGGGTGATGATCTCGAATTTGTAACTGGCAACAATGACGCCGACGGCGTCTACCTGCTGCAGTGGGTGAAGCAGCATTTTCCTGAAAAGGCAGAGCATATTGCGGCAAAGTTGCAGCAATGGGGTGGCAATAGTTCCGGCGTCAATATTGCCAATATTGATAATCTTGGCGTAGTTCATCCGGATACTTTCTGGTGGCATTACGACCTAGGCAGCGTCCGTGAGCGGCCGTTTTCAGAAATCTGGATGGATACCTCGGACCCGATCATGAAAGGCCTGAAAGCCGTGCCACGACTGATTAAAGGCCGTTGCGGAACATGCCGTTACTTTGATATCTGCGGAGGGAATACCCGGGTCAGAGCAATGCAATTAACCGGAGATCCCTGGGCAGAAGATCCGGCCTGTTATTTGACTGACGCGGAAATAAAGCCTATTAATGAGGGTTACGTCGGTGAACTGCCGTTGCAGCAGGCCAGTCTCTCCTGAATCAACCATGATGGCACCATATTAATGAGTGAAAGAATAACAAACATAGACAAGCAATCCGATTCATCCTCTGGCAAGGGTTCCCCGCGGGAATTATTTCCTGAAGGCGATGCGATGGACCGGTTTGTGCACGTTTTTGAAGCGAGCGCACGTCGTTGGGAACTGATCATCTATCCGGCGATGCTGGCATTCGTAGTGCTGGCCGCCTACGGCTTCTTTCTTATCTACAGTCTGAGCAAGGATATTAGTACGCTGGCAAAAGGTATGGACCCGGAAATGGGTAAACACCTCAGTCATATTTCAGAAAGCGTTATCTATCTTTCCGAGAATGTCCGTACCATGACACGCCGGGTCTACCACATGTCCGAGTCGGTTGAAGACATGGCAGAGAGAATGGCATCACTGGAATATCTCGAGCCGATGCTGGTCAATATGAATGGTATGAATAATTCCATGGAAGGCATGAACCGGAATATGAGTGCCATGAACGTAACCGGTGATGCCATTCGCTACGAAATGGGCAACATGAGTAACAGCATGCGCCCGATGGGTCGTATGAACAGCTTTATGCCGTGGTAGCAAGGCTGATTGCTGCCGGTGTGTGGCTCGGGCTTTCCTGTCTCACGGTAGTCGCATTCGCAGCCGGCGATTCCCGTCCTCTCTATCTGGAACACTGTGCCAGTTGTCATGGTGCCAATCGTCTTGGCGGGGCCGGACCGGCACTGTTGCCCGCGAACCTTGGCAGGCTGAAACAGGCGGCAGCAGCTGATGTGATCCGCAACGGTCGTGCTGCCACACAAATGCCGTCCTTCGGTGCGCAGCTCAGTGACACTGAAATCCAGCAGCTGGTTGAGCTTGTTTATTCCATGCCGGAGACGGAGCCGACATGGGATGACGATGATATTAATGCTTCGCGTACGCTGTTGCATCCTGATGGAAGCCTGCCGGACAAGCCGGTATTTACAGCGGATCCGCTGAATATATTTATGGTGGTCGAGGTCGGGGACCACCATATCACGGTGCTGGATGGTGATCGTCTGCAACCGCTGCATCGTTTCGCAACACGCTATGCGCTGCACGGCGGTATCAAGTATTCACCGGACGGGCGTTATGCCTACCTGGCATCGCGGGACGGCTGGATCAGCAAATTTGATCTTTACAGCCTGAAGATTGTTGCCGAGGTACGCGCCGGCATCAATACGCGTAATGTTGCCATATCCGGGGATGGCAAGACCTTGCTGGTTGGCAATTATTTACCAAACACGCTTGTCTTGCTGCGTGCTTCCGATCTTGGCCTGATAAGGATAATTCCCGTTACGGATGCCTCCGGAAAATCATCCCGTGTCAGTGCGGTCTACCAGGCCGCGCCACGTCACAGCTTTGTGGCAGCCCTGAAAGATGTCCCGGAAGTCTGGGAAATCCGCTATGACAAACCTGGTTACCCGGTTCGCAGAATCGTGCTGCAACAGGTGCTGGATGATTTCTTTTTTGATCAGGATTATCGCTTGCTGATCGGTGCCGACCGGGCACAGAACAGCGGTCAGGTGATTGACCTGGACAGTGGCAAGCGCGTGGCCGAACTGCCGCTGGGTGGTATGCCGCATCTGGGTTCCGGTATTACCTGGGAGTACCAGGGTCGAGCGGTGATGGCGACACCGAATCTGAAGGAAAGCATGGTCACGGTCATTGACATGCAGAACTGGGAGGTGATCAGCGAGATCAAGACGCTGGGGCCAGGTTTCTTTATGCGCAGTCATGAGAATACGCCCTACGCCTGGACAGATGTCTTTTTTGGTCCGAACAAGGATGCCATGCACGTGTTCGACAAGCGCACGCTGAAGCTGGTGAAGACGTTGCGACCACAGCCGGGGAAGACCTCGGCGCATGTTGAATTCACCCGTGACGGGCGCTATGCGCTGGTCAGCCTGTGGGAAATGGATGGTGCCCTGGTGGTCTATGATGCGGCTACGCTGGAGGAGGTAAAACGCATCCCGATGCGTAAGCCCTCCGGTAAATATAACGTATATAACAAAATTAACCGCTCTGCCGGAACCAGTCATTGACAGCTGATACCGGCAGCTGATCGGCAAGGTGTTTCCTCCGGGTTTGGGCTATACTGGATTTGTTCCCGGAGGTTCGATCAAAAACCTAACAAGGAGATCAGTCATGTCATTCAGGTTAATAGTCTTTGTTTTTGCTTCTTCCATGCTGATGTTGTCACCGGTCCAGGGAGAACAGGACCAGGCAGGGGCCGTCTCATCAGAGGAGTCTGTATCCAGTGCCATGGAAGAACGTATCCGTGTCCATCGTGAATCTTTTGACCAGCAGCGTGCACAGGCGGAAGAACGTCATGAAGAGGCTGTGGAGCGTCACGAGGAGGTCATGGAGCGCCACGAGTCGATGCAACCGCCGCCACCACCACCGGTTGCTGCACAGGAACAACAGCTGTCTGCGCGCCAGCAGGCGATGATGAAGTTTCACGAAGAGCGACAGGCCTACCATAGAAAACAGCAGGAAGAACGTGAGGCGCTGGCGGCCAAGTGGCATGAAGCCCGGCAGAAGCTTCAGGAAGCGCGTATGGAAACCTGGCTGAGAGATCGCGAGAAAAGACTGGCAGCGGTTGAGCAGCGGCAGGAGCAGATGCGTAACCGGGCAGAAGACCAGCATAACTACCTGGTCGAGAATCAGGACGAGATTATGCAGGACCTGATGGAACAGAAAGTTGAGATTGCAAACCGGCATGAAAAGCTGCGCCAGAAGGCCGATGAACGCCGCAAGAAAATTATCGCGGCGCGTACCGCGATGGCGGACATGACGCCACAGGAAAAAATGATCTATATGCGGGAACATCGGGAAGAGCTTTTTGGTGCTCCCACGGGCATGCAGGCCCGCAGGCCGCGCGGCGGGCCACCAATGCCGCCATGGGCGCGATCGGCACCACGGGCAACTGCACCACCGGTACCGGCACAGCCCTGATAGCCTCGGCCTGCGTCAGACTGACAGCGCGATGTCTGTCAGCCTGACGGGCAGGCGGCGTGCCCCCCAGTCGCCGGGTTCATCGTCAAACACACCGCTGCAACGGCTGCCGCAGTGACGGCAGCAGCCGTTGCTGTCCAGGTTCCATTCCGACAAGGTATATTGCTGGCGTCCGATCAGCAGGCCACCGCAATCGTGGCAATACGTGCTGCTTCCTGTTTTGTCGATGACGTTGCCGGTGTAGGCGTAACGCACACCGTTTTTCACTGCGATGGTGCGTGCCAGCGTCAGTGTTTCCGGTGGTGTGGCGGGTGTGTCCCGCATCTTCCAGTCCGGGTGGAATGCAGTAAAGTGCATGGGAACATCTGCTCCGAGGTTTTCCACCACCCATTGCGTCATGGCTTGAAGTTCCGTCTCGGAATCATTTTCGCCAGGGATCAGCAGGGTGGTTAATTCAAACCAGACACGGGTCTCCTGTTTCAGGTAGAGCAGTGTTTCCAGTACCGGCTGCAAGTGTGCACCGGTGATCTTCCAGTAGAACTTTTCTGAAAATGCTTTCAGATCTATATTGGCGGCATCCATATAGTTGAAAAATTCCCGACGTGGCTCATCGCAGATATAGCCGGCTGTCACCGCGACTGTTTTGATGCCGTGCTCACGACAGGCCACTGCCGTATCCATGGCATATTCCATGAAAATCACCGGATCGTTATAGGTAAAGGCAATGCTGCGACAGTTAAGTTGGTCGGCAACCGCGGCAATGGTCTCCGGCGAGGCACTGTCTGCCAGTGTATCGTTCTCACGTGACTTGCTGATGTCCCAGTTCTGACAGAACTTGCAGGCCAGGTTGCAGCCGGCGGTACCAAAAGACAGCACCGGGGTGCCCGGCAGAAAATGATTCAGCGGTTTTTTTTCGATGGGGTCGACACAGAAACCGCTGGAGCGGCCGTAGCTGGTGAGCACGATTTTCCCGTCTTGGTTGGCGCGTACAAAACATAACCCTTGCTGACCCTCGTGCAACTTGCAGGCGCGCGGACACACATCACACATAACGCGCCCGTCATCAAGCCGATGCCAGTAGCGGGTTGCGGCCACACCACTTCCAGTTGTTACCGTTTTATCAACACGTCCCATACGCTGTAAGTGTAGTTGAGTTCCTGAGTTTTCAAGTGATTTGTCGGATTACGCTGCGCTAATCCGACCTACAGGGCCGCAGGGAAAGTCAGGCTTCAGTGTTTCGTAGGTTGGATTAGCGCAGCGTAATCCAACGATGTCAGAAAAATAACAAAACTCGCTTATGCAAGTGCCATTCATGCTACGCGCGTTTCTTTTGTTCCTGCTCGGCTTCGCGTGAAGTCAGCCGGGCGAGCATGGACAGCTCTTCGCTGAGTAATTCCAGGATATCGTCAAGCGCAATAATGCCAACCAGTTCACATGCATTATTGACGACGGGTACACGCCGAACCCCGCGGGCGCGCATACGTTGTGCCGTTTCGATGATGCTGTCACATTCACGTACTTTCAACAGTGCGTAGCTCATGATGTCACCAACATTGACTTTGTTGATGTCAACATTTTCTGCAATCACTTCCATAACAATATCACGGTCAGTGAGAATGCCGACAGGCTCGGTTTTTCCTGCGTCCTCCCCGATAACCACCAGGCAGCCAACGTGGTGTTTCCTCATCAACCGTGCTGCTTCCCGGATGGTGGTATCCCGGCGGGTGGTTATCACCTTGCGTTTACAGAGTTTTCCTGCGGTCATGGCTAATGCCCCCTTGCCTGCAACTTGTCACCTTCAAGCGTATCGGCATGCGGACCGGAGGGCATTGACCCATGTCAACAGTTTCTGAAAAACCGTGGGGTTTCACATGCCATGCTGAATGTTGTATATATTGACTGGCTGGCCGATAACCGGGTGAGAACCTGGATTATGTCTGTTCCGGTTCTGGTTTTTGTCTTCTTACTGCAACGGTGAATCGCAAGATGTACTGGCTGTCCTTCAAAAAGAAACAGGAAAAACCGGTCACTGGCCTGATCCTGCCGGGAGGCGGGGCGCGTAATGCCTACCAGGCAGGCGTGCTGAAGGCGATTGGCGATATGCTGCCAGAGGATGCAAAAAACCCTTTTCCTGTCATTTGCGGTACTTCTTCGGGGGCACTCAATGCCGTGCTGTTGGCGAGCAGCGCCAACCGTTTCAAAGAAGGCGTAGACCGGCTCTATGGTATCTGGGCGAATTTCCATGTTGGCAAGGTGTTTAAAACGGATGCCTGGACGGCAATCAAGAGTGGTTTTCGCTGGGCAGCCACGTTTCTGCTTGGCGGGCTTGGCAAGGGTCAGCCGCGCTCGATACTGGATAACTCACCGTTACGTGGTCTGCTGGAAAGTCATATTCGTTTCGCGCGTATCCAGCAGGCAATCGATTCCGGTGACCTGGATGCGGTTTCCATTACCGCGTCGGGTTACACCAGTGGCATGTCAGTTACCTATTTTCAGGGCAAGGAACAGCTGAAGCCATGGAAGCGGACACGCCGTGTGGGGCAGCCAACCGAATTGACACTGAATCACCTGATGGCGTCCTCGGCGATCCCGGTGTTGTTTCCTGCCGTCAAGTTGCGCAATGAATATTTTGGTGACGGCTCCATGCGCCAGACTGCACCGCTGAGCTCCGCGTTACACCTGGGTGCCAATCGCCTGTTAATCATCGGCGTCAGGAACCCGCGGCCGGATACCCCGGATGAAGATGATCGCAATGTCCCGATCCCAACGTTTGGCCAGATTTCAGGCTATATATTCGACACCCTGTTCATGGACAGTCTGGATGCGGATATCGAACGCATGCGGCGCGTTAACCACACCATTACAGAAACAAAAGATAAACGGGTGACTTACAATGACACTTCGTTACGCCAGATCGATTACCTGGTGATCTCCCCGAGTCGTGATATCCGTGAAATTGTCTCACGCTATGTCGGCAATTTCCCGCGTTCGGTACGTGTGTTGCTGAAAGGCATCGGCGCGCTGACACGAGAAGGCCGGCCGTTGATGAGCTACCTGATGTTTGATGCGCCTTACTGCAAGGAACTCATGGAGCTTGGCTACGAGGATGGTATGGCGGCCAGGGAGCAGGTACTGCACCTGCTTGGCTATGATGATTTGATCGAAGAGGAACAGGTCGAGCAGGTTTCAAACTAACCGGGCTGTAGGAGCGGACCGTGTCCGCGATTGTTTTTTTATACGCCGCATCGCGGACACGGTCCGCTCCTACACAGGTTTGTTCGTAATAAGTATTTACGAACGGTGCATGCGGTCCTGGCGACGCCAGCGATCGACGATGTCGTCGATATCCAGGTCAGACGGTCCGGTCACCCAGTGACGGAAGAAGTCGACACTGGAACTGTTGGGTGGCGGATCCGGTGCGTACAGTTGCACGCGGGTCGGCAGCGGTACCGCCAGTCCCATGATCATGGCCTCACCCTGGCTCAGCGATGACAGGATGTCGATAAAGTCACGTTCTGCTTCCGGGACCAGGTCGCGGACATAGTCCTGGTCATCAGGGTTGGTGAGTCGCAGGCAGATAAAGGTACTGCACTGTGCCAGCACGGTTTCTGAAAGTTCATGCGGTCGCTGTGTCACCACCATAATACCGACACCGTATTTACGTCCTTCCTTGGCGATACGTTGCATGGAACGACGCGTGCCTTCGAACTGCTGGTTACCTTCG
>Ga0164313_10006403_pt1 | contig 10387 bp, 8 predicted proteins | sample GuaBasSedimGuay4_FD_113735 | JGI IMG/M metagenome (GOLD analysis project Ga0164313, IMG submission 113735) | Subseafloor sediment microbial communities from Guaymas Basin, Gulf of California, Mexico - Guay4, Core 4569-4, 0-3 cm | ecosystem: Environmental > Aquatic > Marine > Hydrothermal vents >...
GACGTTCAGATTTTAGGGCCAAAGTGTCATATTGTTTCGATTTCGATAGCGATCCCGATTTCGATTCGGATTATAAAGCCCAATAGGATGATACTCCGAGGCTTGCCGCGGGGAGGTTTCATTGATCTGCCGTTTTGAAAAAATAGGGCGCTCCCCTAAAAAATAATCGGGACATTTATGACAACAAGTATAGAAACTGTTTCTAATGAGGAGGCATATAAATGAAGGTTGCCGTTGTCGGTGCAGGTGCCATGGGGAGTCTTTTCGGAGGGTTGCTGGCGGAATCAGGCGCTGAGGTCTGGCTGGTTGACATCTGGAAAGCACACGTAGATGCAGTCAATCTATCAGGATTGCAGATTGAACGAGAGGGGCATACACGTACCATCCGTTTACATGCCACCACGGACCCAGCAGAAGTAGAGCACAGTGATCTGGTGATCGTGTTCGTGAAGTCGACCCACACAGGCGATGCGGCCCGGACCGCTAAAATACTTGCAGGTCAAAAAGGCCTGGTTCTGACGCTTCAGAATGGAATGGGCAATGCCGATCGTATTGCCCAAGACGTTGACGCCGGGAAGGTCATTGCCGGCACGACATCTTACGGTGCAACTATGCTTGGCCCCGGAAAAATACGTCATGCTGGCATCGGCCTGACCACCATAGGCATGTGGCACAGCGGGGATACCGGCAGGGCAGGGCCGGTAGCGGATTTTTTTTCCAAAGCCGGTATAGAAACGGAAGTGGTAGAAGACGTACGCAGCATCGTGTGGGGCAAACTGCTAATTAATGTCGGCATCAACGCGATCACCGCATTAACCGGGATAAAAAACGGCCAGATACTGGATCTCGAGGCCACCATTGCGCTTTCGGGGGCTGCTGTGGAAGAGGCCGCCACTATTGCTGAGGCGCAGAACATAACGGTGCGCAAGGATGTGGTCGCGCATGTCCTGGATGTGGCCAGGGCGACGGCGGGCAACCGATCTTCCATGGGGCAGGATGTGGATAGCAGACGGTTGACGGAAATCGGGGCGATAAACGGCGTGGTGGTCAAAGAAGCCGAACGTCTGGGTATACCGGCGCCGGTGAATCGGACGCTGACGGCCCTGGTGGAGACGCTGCAGGCACATTTCCAATAGTTGGGCGATTTATTGTAAGTTAGTGTACCCACAAAAGGAAAAAGGAGAACACCAAATGGCAAATAATAAAACAAGCGTACTGGATATCCGGAAAGCCAAAGAAGAAAAGCGGAAGATAGTCATGATGACCGCATATGACTACCCGTTCGGCCTGCTGGCTGATGAGGCCGGTGTGGATATCGTTCTGGTGGGCGATTCCCTGGGTATGGTGGTGATGGGACTCGATGGCACTGTCGCAGTGACCATGGAGCATATGATTCATCACATCAAAGCCGTGGTTCGCGGCTGCAAGGCACCACTCATCGTGGGCGACATGCCGTTCATGAGCTATAACATTTCTATTGAAGAGGCTGTCCGCAATGCGGGCCGGCTGATGAAGGAAGGCGGGTGTGACGTGGTAAAACTGGAAGGCGGGGTGGATTTTGCGCCGACCGTGAAAGCGATTGTTAAGGCAGGCATACCGGTGCAGGGACACATCGGCCTGACACCGCAGACCGCGAGCGCCCTGGGTGGTTTTAAAATGCAGGGCAAGGATGCCGTGGCTGCCAGGCGCATCATCGAGGATGCCAAGGCACTGGAGGAAGCCGGTGTGTTTTCCATGATTCTCGAAGCGGTTCCCGCCCCATTGGGAAAACTGGTGGCGGAATCCGTCAAGGTCCCCGTCATCGGAATCGGCGCCGGTGCGGATGTGGACGGCCAGGTCCTGGTGACCCACGACATGGTGGGCCTGTTCGATAAGTTCATACCCAAGTTCGTAAAGCAATACACCCAGATTCGGCCGATCATTCTTGAGGCTTTGAACGCGTATAAAAAAGAAGTGCGGGATGTGACTTTCCCGGCGCCCGAACACTCCTTTAAAATGCCTGAGGAAACGCTGGCCCAGCTCAAAGACGAATGAATCAGCCCCGGATATAAAAACACCCGGGGCTGATTCATTCGTGTACGCGGCTTCGCCGCTAGTATAAAATTTTAGATAATACATTATCACGAAACTTTTCATGTTTTTTTTCGAATCATCTTCCGATCAGTTGTAGCATTATTGGATATTCAATTCCGGTTATCCGGCTTGGGAGATACCTTGATTAACTTCTTGTTGTATGCAACGGCCACACTGATCTGGGGATCGACCTGGCTGGGAATCAAACTGCAGTTAACCCAGGTGCCGCCGATCCTTTCAGTGGGGTACCGCTTTTGCCTGGCTTCTTTTCTGCTGCTGCTTTTTTGTCTTTTTACCGGGAAAAATCTGCGATTCCGCATGCGGGATCAATTTTTCATGGCTGTTCAGGGGTTCACCCTGTTCGGTCTGGGCTACTGCATGAGCTATCTGGCTACATCCTACCTGACCAGCGGCCTCGTGGCCGTTGTGTACACCACCGTGCTTATGGGGAACATTTTAAACCTGAAGCTGTTCATGCGTCAGGCGGTTGCCTGGCGCGCATTCTGGGGCGGCATGCTGGGGTTGTCCGGCATCTGCATTATTTTCTGGCATGACCTGGCAGCCCTGACCGCCACCCGGGGGATGATCGGCCTGGGTATGGGCCTGCTGGGGGCATACCTGTCATCACTCGGCAACGTTGTGGGCTCTCGAAATGCAAAGGTGGGCATACCGGTGACCCAGGCCAACGTGTACGGAATGGCCTATGGCGGTCTGCTGACCCTGTTCATTCATTTTGCGAGCGGCGGGGCGCTGGTGATGGACTGGTCGTTCGGTTATCTGGGCCCCATGCTCTACCTGACCCTGTTCGGTTCCATTATTGCCTTTGGGTGCTATATGCTGCTGATCGGCAGGATTGGTGCGGAGTATGCAGCCTATGTTACCCTGCTGATGCCGGTCATTGCCCTTCTGCTGTCTACTTTTTTCGAGGATTATCACTGGAGTCTGAATGCAGGCTTGGGTGTCGCCATCGTGCTGGCTGGCAATCTGATTGCCCTGACACCGGTTGAAATTTGGCAGAAGCTGCTTTGCCGCATCGGCCTGAGACGGTCAATATGTTCTGCTTAAAGCCTTGGCTGCATAAACACCATATCGGAAAATATCCACGGGGGACAAGGAGGAAAAATGAAATGGTTTAATTGTGTACTACTGTTTGCCTGGCTGATCGTTTCCTGTGCCGGAACTGAAATCACGGAAAAACAGGTTGACCATGTCTACACGGGGAAGCCGGTGTCTAACATGCTGGTCATTGCCATAACGGGCAATGAGCATAATCGACGACTGTTTGAACAAAAATTTGTTGCGCATCTGAAATCTTTTGGTATCGAGGCCATTTCGAGTGAGGAAGTTATTCCCATGCCTCCCGATCTGGAGATGGAAAGAGAGGTCATAATGGAGGCTGTCAATCAACACGAAAACGATGCCGTAATCATCACGCACTTGATTGACAAAGATGTAGAAGATGTCTACTCCAGGGGGCATAGGGGCTTTCACGGTTTTTATTACAGCCGGTACAGATATGCACACGATACGGGTTATTCAAGTACACGTACGACTCTCAGATTGGAAACGAATTTATATGCTGTCGAAACGGATAATCTCATCTGGTCCGGAGAATCAAGAGCATGGGGAAAAGATTCACAAGATAAAATTATCGATAATGTGATCAGGGCGGTGATAAGTAATTTGTATGAAAACAAATTGATCGCGCCAAATTAAAACCGAACATATTCATTAGAAACACTCAGCCGCATTTGAGAACAGTGATCCTGCCCTAAAATATGGGATATTAAACACCATCCGTGCTGATGCATGTTTCTAATGGTAAAAAAATGAATATCGAATGAGACCGTGCTTTCCATATGGACATCTAACCCGCAACAAATAGGGTGCACGACGGAAATAATTTTGCTACTGTTTTTCTGTGTCATAGCGATCCTCCTTTATTTGATAAATTTTCATGCTCTATTTTTTAGAGGATAGCTATGACATTTCAATATAAACCTATGCTTCATGCTTCGTTGTGCGCGATAGGGCATGAAAATTTATGACAACTGGTATAACCATCTACAAAGGGCTCTCGAAAGAAGAAGTGGAAACCTATGGGCTGGTTTTGCTTTCCTGCGGCATTGTTCATCAGGCCGTAAGGATGGAAACCGGCTGGGAATTGAGGGTCGATCCCGCTCGGGCTGACGAGGCCGAAACCCTGATCCGGAAGTATCAGCATGAGAATCCAGCCGTACACCCTGAACCCGAAACCATGTTTCACGATTTCAAAAAGAGTCTGGCCGGGGTGTGGGGGGCACTGCTTCTGCTGGCGGTCCATGTATATATTTACACGCGTGCGGATGTGTATCTGCTGAAAAATACCTACGCGGCAACTGCCGGGCGTATCCTGAACGGAGACTGGTACAGGGCGGCAACAGCTTTGTTGCTGCACGCCAATGCAATGCACCTGGCCGGGAATATGATCGGCATTGCGGTTCTGGGATCGGCGGTGTGTTCCATAATGGGGTGGGGCGTGGGTTGGCTGATGATCCTTTCATCCGGGATTGCCGGCAACCTGCTGAACGCCATTGCCTACAAGGCCGGGCACAGCTCCATCGGTGCCTCCACGGCCGTATTCGGGGCATTGGGTATTTTGTCGGCCTGGCAGTTTTTACGTCGTGTCCGACAGCCCGGCCAGCGCTTTAAGGCACTGCTGCCTCTGGGTGCCGGATTGGCGCTCCTGGGGTTCATGGGTTCATCCATGCATGCGGATATCATGGCGCACCTGTTCGGGTTTCTTGTCGGAATGATCATGGGCGGTCTCTACGGCACGGCCCTAAAACAGCGTCCCGACTTCCGCGTTCAGGCTGCGGCGCTTGGGGTGGTAATCCTTATTCTGGTGAGGGCATGGATGAGTGGCGATGTTTATTAATAATCGTTTTACGTTTTAGATTTTACGTTTTAAGCGGAACAAAGTTTTTCGAAAAATTGGGAAACCGAATACCTTCAGGTTATATTCGGGTTCATTGAGCAGCATTACCAACAACTACCAACTACGAGATAACAGCTGTTCTAATATTTACTTGAAACCCAATCCGGATACCAGGTATTGAATATCCAACACCCAATTATCAAGTTGCGGCAGGGCTGAAGCCCTGGACTACATGGCATAAGGCCGATGGCTATGTAGCGCAGGGATTTACCCCTGCTAAACCGTGCGCTTAATACCGAAATTATGCGCAAGCATGATGGGATTTCAATAAATAGGTACCAATGAAAAATCCAGATAGAGAAACAGTATCCCGGCTTGAAGAACTTCCGAATATCGGGAAAGCAATCGGAAAAGATCTCCGCTTGATCGGAATTGATTGTCCTCAAAAACTGATCGGCAAAAGTCCATTCAAGTTATACGAGGCGCTTTGTGAGAACACAGGGAAAAGACACGATCCTTGCGTGATAGATGTATTCATGTCGGCTGTTCATTTTATGGAAGGCGGGAAACCACTTCCTTGGTGGTCATTTACCAAGAAAAGAAAAAATATTTTAAACAAAGAATGATGCTTTCGTAAAAAGTCTTAAAACGTAACACGTAAAACGATATTTTTATAAATCATACGGCGTCAGGATTTCACTTCCATCTTCCGTAACCACGAGGGTCTGCTCGAACTGGGCCGAGAGCGAACGGTCCCGGGTGACAGCTGTCCAGTTATCCTTTAGGATGCGCAGGGAGTGGTCACCCAGGTTGATCATGGGCTCTATGGTGAAAACCATTCCGGGGATGAGTTCGATGCCCTGGCCCCGGCGCCCGAAGTGGGGAATCTGGGGGGATTCGTGGAAGTCAAACCCGACGCCATGGCCCACGAACTCCCTGACCACAGAGCACCCGTTGTCTTCAGCCCAGGTTTGTATGGCCCAGCCGATGTCCCCGACGGTATTGCCGGGTTTCACAATAGCGATTCCCCGTTTCAGGCTTTCGCGGGCGACATCCACAATTTTTTTCGCATCCGGCGAAGGTGTTCCCACCCAAAAGGATTTATTGGCGTCCGCATAGTACCCGTCAAGGATGGTGGTCACATCGACATTGACGATGTCGCCATCTTTCAGGGCGTAGGGCCCGGGAATGCCGTGGCAGATGACCTCGTTGACGGAAACGCAGACGCTTTTGGGAAAACCGCGGTAGTTCAACGGGGCCGGGACGCCATTGTTTTTGATGGTGAATTTGTGGACCAGGGTGTTGATCTCTTCGGTCACCAACCCGGGCTCGATCCTGGATTCAACCAGGTCCAGTGTTTCCATGACGAGCCTGCCGGCTTTGCGGATGGCCTCCACATCCGACGCCTTTTTGAGTCGGATATTGTACCTGCGGGCGTAGATGGATTCGGCATCCTTTGCGGCCGGTGCCCCCCTGCTGCCGCAGCAGCGTTTGTATTTCAAGCCGCTGCCGCAGGGGCAGAGGGCATTTCTGCCGGTTTTCTGTGATTTGTTTTTCATTATTTACTGGTTTCTTCATCCCGCAGTACACGCCGCAGCACTTTTCCAACGTTGGACACGGGTACTTCTTTCCGGAATTCGACGACCTTGGGTCGCTTGTACCCGGCCATATTTTCCTTGCAGAAAGCCATAATTTCATCTTCAGTCGCAGTTTCACCCGGTTTGATCTGGACAAAAGCCTTGACGATCTCACCACTTTTGTCATCGGGCACGCCGACCACCGCGGCCAGAGCGACTTTGGGGTGGGTGAAGAGGACGTCTTCCACCTCTCGCGGGTATACGTTGAATCCGCCGACGATGATCATGTCTTTTTTGCGGTCCGTGATCAGGATGAAATTTTCTTCATCAAAATGACCGACGTCGCCGGTCAAAAAATAGCGGTTGCCATCAATTTCCCGAAAGACCGCCTCGTTCTCCTCAGGCTTATTCCAGTATCCCTGCATGACCTGCGGACCGCAGATTGCTATTTCGCCGTCTTCGCCCTGGGCCAGTTCAGTCAAACCGGTGTCGAGATCCACGATTTTGATGTCGGTGCTGGGAACGGGGAAGCCGATGGAACCGATTTTGCGGTCATCCCGGTTTGTCGGGTTGGCCGAAGCAACAGGCGCGGTTTCGCTAAGGCCATAGCCCTCGAATATGACCGATCCTGTTTTTTCTTCAAACTGCCTGCAGACTTCCGGCGGCAAAGGAGCACCGCCCGAAAAACAGCCGATGAGTGACGACAGGTCATACTGTCCCAGGTTGGGGTGGTTGGTAAAGGCCACAAAAATAGTGGGCACAGCGGGCATGAGGGTCGGTTTATATTTCTGTACCAATTCGAGTACTTCCGTAAAAGGTGGATCGCCGGCCCGGGGATCGGGAATGCAGATAAGCTTACTGCCTGTGCCACAAGCGGACAGCATGGCAACGGTCAAACCGAAGCTGTGGTACCAGGGCAATACACCGAGGTAGGTATGGAAACCGCCCCGGCGTATCTTTTCAGGGGGGCTTCCGGGTTCATGCGTGAGCCAGCCGAATTCATCCAGGGCCATTACATTATAGACAAAGTTAGCGTGCGTAAGGGCGGCCCCTTTAGGCCTTCCAGTTGTTCCACCGGTATAGATGATCAGAGCCAACTCCTGCAGGGGATCGATGTCGATGGACGGCGCATCGGGTTTGGCAGCGGCAACCACTTCATCGAAAAACAGATGGCCGGGATGGTGGTTGTCCGCCTTGGGAATTTTACCCAGGAGTCCTCCCAGAAAGCCCTTCAACCAGGGCAGGTATGATTTTACGCTGCAGATGACAACGGTCTCCACATCCGTCCCTTTGATTGCTTCCACCGTGGTGGGGTAGAACTCAGGGTGGTCCATGCAGAAAACGACCTTAGCGCCCGCATCACCCAATTGATAATTCAGTTCGTTGGCAGTGTAGATGGGATTGCAGGTGACACAAACAGCCCCGGCTTTCAGGATGCCAAAAAATATAGCCGGATAATGGGGCAGGTTGGGGAGAAAAATAGCGACCCGGTCCCCCTTTTTAATACCTTTGGAAATCAGAAAATTGGCGATACGGTCGGCCGTGTCCTTAACCTGCGCATAGGTGCGCGTGCTGTCGCTGAAAATCGTATACACGTTGTCCGGATAATTTTCAGCCGATTCATCCAAAAGGGTATATACGGGTTTGTCGTACCCCGAAATTTCAAACGGCGTACCTTTGGGCCATTTCTCACCATGCCAGGGTTTCTTTGTCATTTTAACCTCCTTCACACTGTTGTGCCCGCCGGGCATAAAAATTTATAGGCGGAGTATAATTAATGGTTTGAGTGAAGTCAAACAGGAATCCGTTCATTAGAAACAGTCCGTAAAGGAATTCAGGCCTGCCGGAACTTGATGATTGGGCCTTGGATATTGATTAATGGATATTCAATTCCGATTATCCGGGTTGGGATGATGATATTATATTCAGGGAGATACGGAGTTTTACGTGCAGCACGTATTCGATCCCGGTCCCGATAGCGATTCCGACCCCGATGAAAATGTGAAGTTATTTTTGAGTGAACCCTAAGTATTTCTAATTTATATGGGTATAGGGGCGATGACCTGGGAAGAGGTGAACATCCAGGCAACCAAGGCTGCGTTGAGGACGGCCCCGAGGTATATTTTTCCGGTCAGTTGAAAAAACCAGGTTGAAATCGGGACTACCATGCAGAGCACTCCGATGATGTGAAACAGATTGATGACGAACGACACGAACATCCCGCCCGGTCCGACCAGGGGGATGAAACCGGTGGTAAACAGCGGAACGTATTGAATACACAAAAACAGGGCCAGCGGGGTGACCATGGCCGTAAGGTTGTAAAAGGACCATGCGAAGAAGGTGCGCACGCGCGTGGCTTTTTCCGGACGGCGGATCTGCCCGTGGAGAAATACGCCGGTCTGGAGGAATCCGATGAGCAGGAACGGGAAGTAGATAAGCCACATCCTGGCGCGGTAAGGGGTCAGGTCACTGGCAAACGGGAAGATGAACCGAAAGTCGACGATAAATATGCTTTCGAGAAGGTGTTCGGCCAGATAAGCAAAGAGGAAAAGGATCATAGCTGCAAGGGCACTTTTCCCAAGCTTTTTGCCGTCAAGGTAAAAAATGTCTTTTTTATAGGAGATGCCCATGTGAGCAAGGGTCAGGGAGTGGTGCCGGTGCTGGCGTTTAAACCAGCGGCGGAAAATAAAAAACCCAATGATATTGATGCACAGGAACCACCAGACAACAGCGTTAACCATCATCATGGGAAAGGTCTTGTCGATGGGCACCAGGTAGATGTGGATGCCGAACAGGACGAATATCAGCGGTAGATAGAGCCACATGAGCAGGCCGTTTACAGCTGCATGGGCCAGAAAGGCTCTACCCCCGCAGGCATATGCCGTTGACGGTGATCCCGTAATGGAGCGAAACCATTTGAGATTGAGCAACAGGGATCCCAGGGGTAAAAGGACGAAAATACCCGCCAGCATGGCTGCCAGTGTTGACCATTCCTTGAGCGGCCAGGTCTGTCTGTTAGGGTCGGACCAGTAAACCGCGGGCGGGTCCAGTGCCTGCCGCATCCAGACCAGCGCTTCCGCAATGGCGGCTCTGTTGTGCGATTCCTGGACATGGGTGACGCTGGGGATAAAGACGCGCCTTGCGGTACCTTTCGAAAAATCGCCGTAGGTGGTTTCGACCTGCGGGTTCAACACGGGAATGACCTTACGGGTTTGTTCTGTGGACATCCATTCTTTGTGGATATCCCGTGTTCCGGTCATGCGTTGGCGGAACTCGTCGTATTTTCCGATGATCATGAGCATGTTGGCGGGACGCCTGTTATCAGCTTCGGAGGTATACGCGAAGCCGGTGATAACCAGTCCGTGGACTTCCGGCCTGCGAAGGGCAATTTTATAGGCCATTTCAGCGCCGAGGCTGTGGCCCATCATGCCGACGGCATCCGGATCGACAAAAGACAGTGACTTGAGATAGTTGAGAGCGGAGAGCCCGCCGTAGGTGTCGTCAAAATCCGATTGGGCCGGATCGTTGGGAATGCCGGAATTTCCCCGGCCGATGGCATCGATGTTCAAAACGGCAAAGCCCCGCCGGGCCAATTCGATGCAGTAGCCGTCCCCGGTTTCCCGATTGTTCTGATATCCGTGAATGTAGACGATCCCGGGGAACCGGGTCCCGGTATCGCCCGTTTCGGGGTGCATGAGTTTTGCGCGGATTGGAATGGCGTTATCGTTCAGGAAGTGGACGTTGGAAACCGCTACTCGCCCGAAATCAGTCTGGACGGCCGAGGCCAGCACCATGGCGGCAATCAGTATCACCACGAGAA
>Ga0164313_10006405_pt1 | contig 10384 bp, 4 predicted proteins | sample GuaBasSedimGuay4_FD_113735 | JGI IMG/M metagenome (GOLD analysis project Ga0164313, IMG submission 113735) | Subseafloor sediment microbial communities from Guaymas Basin, Gulf of California, Mexico - Guay4, Core 4569-4, 0-3 cm | ecosystem: Environmental > Aquatic > Marine > Hydrothermal vents >...
ATTGTGTGATATTAAAGGGGAACTGTTATAATCACAAACAATTCCACCTCCACTAGAATCCGTGATAATATTCCCCTTTATGGTCGGGCTCGAGCTAGAAATCCGAATTGCTTTATCACCAAACCCATTTCTGATTGTAATACCTTCTAAAGATGCTTCCTGGGTCTCACCTTGCGAAAAAGTGACTGTGGGAGAAGCATGTAAGGCTTCTATGACTGTTGATTCTACAATCAAGTTGTCGCCGGGATCTGAGCTTTTTAACTTAATTTTTTTCCCTATGTAATCAATATTCTCTCTGTACAATCCGGGCCCTATTATAATCGTATCTCCATCATTGGCACTACTGATCGCAGTTTGAATGGTAGAAAAATGGTCTGGTACAAATAATGTATTGCCCGATGGTGATGGGTTGGGAGAAGCATCTCTTAACGGCGGCCATTTGACGATGGATCCTCGGATAGTGTTATCTCCAATATAAGTATCAGATATTGCGCCAACAGCATCGATAACGACGCCTGCACTCGAAGACAATGGGTTTATGTCTCCAGTTACTGTTATCCTCAATGTATGGATAGTGGGCATTAAATTGTCTGTGATAAAATGTTCAGTTTTCCCTTGATTTTGCTCATTTAGGCAATACGTATCAAGCGGTTGATATTCAACACCATCTATATTAATGCCTGCAATTCCGCCTTTATTTGGAAACGCGAAGTAGATGAGTGAAACTCCTTTTCCAGTGAATTGAACGGTTGCAGTTGCACCTACTTGGTTTGAAGCATGGATTGTACCACCGCTATTTATGTTGTTTCCTCCCTTATCCCAATCTCCTAAATATTTGAAATTGGTATCTGTGTCTTCGATGATATAAGATTCTTCTAAAGGTATCGGGCTCTGCTCCTTATCGAGGATAGCAGACGTGTCATCTACCCATATTGCACCAGCTTGATTGCATTCAATTTGGTTCCCGCTTAATAGAGGATCGGAATTTTGGCCAACAAGAATACCACCAATAAACCTAAACCCACCAAAATTATAGCTGATATTGTTATCTTCAATTATCGGTGATGAATCCTGCAAAACATTAATTCCGCCTCCGAGGTTACCGATTATTTGGTTGTCACGAATAACTGGTGAGGAATTATCGGCTACAAGAATGGTGGCCGCAAGGCGATCGCCGCTAACAAGATCTTTGGTGATATCGATTCCGTTGAGGTGCTGCTTTGCGTGCTCTGTGTGCATATCATAACCGCTTAGATTTTGATTGATGATATTCCCTTCAACTGTTGGAGTGGCTCCATTTGCTATCTCAATAGCACTGCCAATCATCGATATATTTCTTAAGAAAACATTATGCTTTATGATTGGTGAACAACCATCTCTGGCTTCAATACCCCCACCTGTTTCTGTTCCAATGTTACTATATATCAAGTTGTCTTGAATAATCGGAGATGCGTTTTGCCCTAAGATAGAAACACCACCGCCATGCTGAGCACCATTTGTGATAATATGACAACTCGTGATGGTTGGGCTGGCGTTTCTTATAGATATTCCTCCACCCAAAGGAAAAAAAAGAAGATCCTTAGGAATGCCATTTGTTATCGTAAATCCGTGAAGGACTGCACTATTGGTTTCGGCGTTCCAAAAAAATACAACACTGTCAGCCTGCCCCCCATCAATGAATGTATAATCAGGACCATCTTCACTTAAAATGGTTATATTTTTTCCTGAAAAGTTAATATTTTCATAATACGTTCCAGAAGCCACTAATATGGCATCACCATTTTCGGCTGCTAAAATGCCTTCATTTATCGTCAGGAAATCACCGGGAATTTTGATAATCTTGGTATCCTGACCGAACTGCAGAGGTTGATATGCCTGTAGATAGTCGTTTGGATCAATTTCATCCACAGGCGTGCATATTGCGTCTCCACTGAAAGAAAGGTCGCCGTCATAACAGTCCTGATCTATTCCATCGCCGTAAACTTCGGTGGCTCCCGGGTGGATAGTTGCATCTGTATCATCGCAGTCTGTGTAATCAGATACATAGCCAGTAGGTTGCGATTCAGATTCAATAGATACTGCAGGATCACCATATCCATCTTCATCAGCGTCCAAATAGTACGTAGTGGTGTTGGGATCTTCATCGCCACCTCCACCACCTCCACCACATCCAGATATGAAGAAAAATAGAATTAGCAACGAAATAAATAAGGTAAGGTTACATGGAGAATCGGAAAATCGAAAAGATTGGAATTTGAATGACATTTGTCCATTCCCCCTTCACTATTAACGAAAACTGAATTGACCAAAATGTATAGGATGAACAACTTGCTGAAGATTATTTGAATCTAAACAGTTTCAAAAAGAATCAATTTGGGACACAGGTCAGATGTCAATGGAGGAATCAAACGCATACAGTGTATATTAAAAATATTGATGGTGTCAAATAGGGGGTATCTTATTAGAAAATCAAACATCAACCCCAATACTACATAAATGGAGAATATTACCAGTTAGCTAAAAGTACAGATACCATCATAATCAGGTGTGTCACGTGAAGTAAATTAGTTAGCTTTATCGTTCGATAAAAAACCTAAACCTTCACGTAAACCCCTTTCTTCTCACTCTTAACCTTTCCCTGCTTCTTCAGCTTGAAAACGATGTTAGAGACCTTCTTCCTCTCATACCCTGTCTTTTCCATAATGGTGGCAGTATCAACACCATTTTTGTGTCTTTTGATCACACCAAGAACTGTATCGGCGGCAGTTGCGGACTTCATTGCAGCAGGCTTCACAGCTTTCTTCTTTGGTTTTGCTGGAGCTTTGCGTTTAGGTTTAGCGTTTGAATTCTCCTCAGACATTGATTTTCCAATATCATCAACTTTCTCAGCTAGTTTCTCTACTCCCTGCGCCATTAATTTAAGGCCATCTGCCACTGTTTTAATAAGCTTCTCTAATTCTGTCACAATCCACCTCCTTAGAATATGTTTTGATTACAGCATATTGAAACAAATGACCATTAAAAGTCAAGAACATTAGCCCCGCATTTTCCAACCAGCACAATCTCTGTTATCAATATGCTATGAAAATCGAGACAGGCTCAGGAGGTGTCACTACGTTTCAAGGCATTGACTTATGCCAGGAATCTTCAGTTTATCTTGATTATGAGAGCCACTACATATGGTATTATCCTTTTAAGTGGTTCGCATTCCGTGATATGTTTTGAAGAAGTCTGCAGTCTCCCTGTATCTTTGGCTGGGGGAATAATTTAAGGTTTGATGGCATCGATAAAGCAGCCACCACCTCCGCCACCACCGCCACCTCCTTTGCTATCACTACTCGGAGGCTCTGGGGAGGGTATGCTGCCGGGTTTCAGGTGAAAATCATAGTTCAACTCGGCCATAGACCACACACTAATACCTGTGATTTGGTCATAGAAACCATCAGTTTCACAATTAAGGATGTAATCGTCTCCAACCGGTGGTTTGGCGATCAGGTAATGGCCGGTGTCCCAGATCAGGGCGCGAAAGGGTGTGTCCAACCCCACATCCAACCAGGCATCGGCAGGATAGGCCACCTCGGTGGTGTCACCTTTGTAGATCATGCCGTAGATGGTCGATCCGGTGTAACCGGTGACGCCGCTGTTGGTTCCAGCGTATATAAGGCTCGTATTTTCTTCCGACGTCGAACTGGCAGCTGCAGAGGTGTGCATAATTTGGGCGCCTGCGATTCTGTAGTACGACAGGTCGTTTGTGTAATAATCCGAAAGACCGATGTTGGTCCAGTTTTCACCGCCATCAATGCTTATAAAGATACCACTAGTGTAAGTGGCGGCATAGAGCTTTTCGGGTCTCTGCAGATCGATTTTGACCTCCGTGACCGCATCGGCGATAAATGATTTGTCCTGCCAGGTCTGCCCGCCGTCCTCGCTTTTATACAGCCCTCTGAAGCCGGCACCGTGGTCACCACAGGCGGCATAGATGATCTCCGGGTTTTCAGGGTCGATCTGGATGGAGTTGACGACCACATTCCTGTCTGTGATCAGTCCGTCGGACCAGTTGGCGCCCCCGTCCGTGCTTCGATAAACGTTGCCGAGCTGTTCTGTCGCGGAGGCGTAATACATGCCGGAGCCCGTATAAATTACCAGGTGGTCCGACGGGTCGACCACCACCGTGTTTACCGGAACATTCTTCGGCACCGGCGTTTGGAATATCAATTCAAAGGTCTGTCCGCCGTCAGCGCTCTTGTAGACTTCGCCTTGGTCGCCACTACCGTAAAATATGCCTGTATATAGCACCCGGCTATCGGTCGAATCGACGGCGATACTCGATATCCAGTACTTCTTTGTCGTGTCTACAACAAGGGCTTCCTCCCAGTTATCACCGCCGTCGACGGATTTGGCCAGTGTTTTGCCCTGACCAGAGTAGATTGTGTTGCTGTCGTTGGAGTCATAGGCGACTGCATCCGATGATTGGTTGGTCAGCCGATGCCATAGACCTTGTTCGTCCTTTCTGAACGTGCCGGATATGGTCCCAACCAGTAATTGAGCTGGGTTTTTTTTATTAACAGCCGAATCGTACACCTGATTGGCCTTGATCCCGTTGTTGACGGCTGACCAGGTATGGCCTCCATCTTTACTGGTATATACGCCAGAAGCGTAACCGCCTCCATAAAGCTGGCTATTGTCAGGGCTGACCGCCAACGAGTTAAAGTTGTCTATCTCGCTTAAAGGGTGCTGTTCCCAGGTTCCACCTGCATTCGAACTAACAAAGAACAACGGCTGATTTGTCTCACTGCTGGATACATATATTGTATTCGGGTCGTTTGGATCCAAGGCCAGGGCGTCGCATTTCGTCGATCGGATACTGGACCAATTTTCACCACCATCTAAGGATTTCCAAACACCATTCGTTCCGGACAAATAGACTGTAGATGGGTTTCCGGGATCAATCACAAGATCATGATACTCATATTCCTCATCTCCTGTATTAAGATAAAACCCTGTAGAAAAATCATCACTGCTCCAGTAAACAGTCCCAACATCATTGAGACCGGTCAGAACCCAGATCTCATTAGGCTGTGATGGGTTTATCGTAATGTGCTTAACGACTTTGTCTGTATCAATCGGCAGCTTTTGCCAGGAGCCGCCGCCATCCTCTGTTTTATAAACCGATCCATTGGCGGTAGAGGCGCCTGAACCTCCGACCCCGATGTAAACAACCTGACCGTCATTGGGGTGAATGGCGACGCTCTGGCAGAGTCGTGCTCCAGGAAGAGCCCACTTGGACCAGGAATTGCCGCCGTCATGGCTTCTCGCGATATAGTGGTCGAAAGCCACCCATACCATAAGGTCGTTGTTTCGGTGGGTAGCAACCTGGTTGCAGGCGAAATTCCGAAACCCGGGTACTGACTCCCAGGAAGCGCCCCTGTTTGCCGTAACGAACAGCCCGTCCCCCTTGTAGCTGACCGCGAACAGTTTACTAGCGTCTGCCGAGTCTATGCTAATAGACGGGATCTGCCCACCAAACAATTCAGGGTCACCCCAGTTCTCGTCAGCGGCCGGCATCTCTGCCGCGACGAGCGGAATCGTGTTATCCCAAGCGACAGCCCCCGGGCCCCCGAAGGCGCCCATGTCGTTTCTGGAACCATCCGGGTCGTTATAGTTTTCATGGTCATACCCTGCATCGATGCATGGCGATCCCGGAGCAAGAGAGTAGTTGCCCTCCTCGATATCTACGAATTTTGGATCCGAATAGATGTTCCCTTCACTACCAATAAACCGCTCATCTCCAATATTGCTGTATGCATAAGTTGGCGACACGTTTGTACTGAAAATTATTTCGTCACTGTTCTGCCAGAACAGACTGTTCCAGATGATTGGGGCTAAATCGGTCATCTGATTCATCACATAAATATTCCCTAATTCCTTGGCGAAGTTGCGGACAAATGTGCAGTTTAGTATCGAAGGGTTTGATTCAAAGCAAAAGATTGAAGCTCCCCACATCCGAGCAACATTTCCCGAAAAGATGTTGTTCCATATTTGTGCCATCGAATTATTGCAGCCAATACCTCCACCGGAGTGTGATTTATTTTTAGTTATTACATTTGTCGTAATCTTTGGTGATGTGGAGTGACAATAAATTCCACCACCTATATCAGAACTGTTTTCAACGATGGTATTACCCTCGATTTTTCCAGCTGGTTCGAACGGTGAGTTGAGCATTGCAATGGCGCCTCCAGCATTATTACCACCGCCACTGGAATCATTGAACGACAGGATGTTGCCTATGATTTGTGGGCTCGAATTCTGGGAAAAAATGCCGCCACCCATGACAACGACGTCACTTGTGGAGCTTATCACCCTGTTTTTTGTGATCAAATTGTTGGAGATGACAGGGCTTGATTCAATGCACTTTATTCCCCCTCCGAAATCATCAGCTTTCCCGTTGGTGATGGTGAAGCCGTCAAGGGTTGTTGATGAAGAGGACTGGATAGCTATTGTTGTGGCTTTCTGCCCGCCATCGATGACCGTGATATGTTGGGATGGTTTCCTTTCCGAAAAATCTGCAGCATAGCCCCCATTTATCGTCAGATTGCTTTTACCGTCAATCATCAGATTTTCCTGGTAAGCCCCTTCCGCAATCTTGATGGTGTCACCTACCTGCGCAGCATCGATGGCGCTTTGAATCGTTAGGAAATCAGTTGGAACACGGATCTCGGCTGCACCTGCGGCAACGGTCAAGACCATTAGAAAGAGTGACAGAAACAGCGAATATCCTCTACGCATGTGACACCTCATTTGCATCTTAAAAGATCTTATTTAGAATGTGAATTCATCCCTCGCAGCAAGCAGCGGGGAATTCAAATTTAAAAGTGGTAAATCACAGACAGGTACACTGTATGCTGCTGAACATCCTGACTTGCATTTCCGGTTCCGACCGTCGCAGCCCTCACGTCTTCGGCAAAACGAAATTGATACGCTAGATCGAACACCACGTGTTTATAGGCAATGCCCGACCCCAGACTGACCCCCCAGAAATCGTCCGGGTGGTCCGGTGCAGGCTCGGGATCATAGAAGATGCCGGCCCGCAGCGGTATGATCGCACTATCACCGATGAAAAGATATTCACAGCCCAGGCGCGCCTGGGTCGTGGCATCGATATCGGATTCCCCAATGGGTGCATTGGTTATGGGACTGATATCCTCGCCATCAGCGGTGTGGAGCACATAGTCCCCCCATTCGGTGCGATACAGGTCGAAGGACACTGTGAAAGCGTCGCTCCAGCGGGTAGCGATGCCAATGCCGTAGGACATGGGCATGTCCAGTGTTTCTTCTGTCGAAAATGATACTTCATTGACGACAGGATCGACCTGGTCCGAAGTTGTTGTGCCGGTTGAGTGATAATCGCGTTCCAGATCGGCGGTAAAGGGTGATTTGAACACGCCCCCCAAAGTTATACGCTGATTGATATGCCAAAGCAGGCCAAGGTTGAAATTGACGCCACTGAAACGATAGGTATCCTCAATTTTTTCATGATATGAATAGTTCATACCGTTTACGCTGCTGTTGCCTTCTTCTTCCCAGGTCGATTGCCACTCGTTGTTGTAAAGGGGATCCTGCCATATATTGAGGGTGGCGCCCAAGGAAATCTTCGGGGTAACCTGTATGGCGTAGGCCGGAGAAATCGCTCTCAAGCCGCCTTCACGGGTGAAATCCAAAGTTGCGGAAGATGTGTCGTCGGATGTCTGGTAGCTGATTTCTTTGCCGAAGTCATAGAGATGCTGGTAGTTCAGGGAAACGATCATGTTGCGGTTCAGTAGTGAAAACGGGTAGACAACACTAAAATAATTCAGATCAAATGAGCTGTAGTCTTGTGGCCCGGAAGCTTCCGGATAGTCCTCGTAGGTGGTGTCTTCGGTCCTATGGTTATAGGCACCCACCAGTGACACTTCGGGTGTCTCCAGCTGGACCAGCCCGCCGGGATTCCAGGAGGCGGCGGATGCATCGTCAGCAACGGCGATAAAGGCCCCCCCCATGCCACTCGCCCGTGCACCGGATCCCACAGGGTTGGGTGAGGATGCGCTACTGATGTTTGATGCTATCTGTGCTTGGACATTCAGAACAGGAGTAATACAAGCAACAACGATTGCAATAAACAAACATTTGCTTTTTTTTTCCAGAAACATGTCTCTTTATTTATACCATGTATAATTCGCAGTTTGATTGCTTAATAGGGGGCTCCGCCAAATATTAAGGGGAAGTGACTTCAAGCGTATATGTCCCATTTTCGTTTATACCGATAAGATAAACTCCTGATGATAAAATGATACTCGTGCCTGCCTCGCCCCCATTGGCCAATGTATTTACACCTGCCTCGTCCATCAACACGAAGCTCGATCCCCCTGTCACCGTGATTGTGATCTGAGCCTGCGCGGAAAGGGTGAAGCTAAACCAGTCACAAATATCGATAAAATCATCACCGGTAGAGATGTCCAGGGTGTAGTCAGCCCTTCCTTCAGAGGTATCGTAGGCGTCGATCGCCACATAGTAAGTCCCACCGGGAAGATATTTGCTCATTTCTTCGCGAAAGGTTCCCAATCCTATATTATCGTCTGTGCTGCTAGAATGAATGACTGTCGAAGTATTGTTTTCAAGACTAAACAGATACATGTCGAGGTCGGCGACCGTTCCAGGAAAATCTAAGGTGAAGTTTAAAGTATCACCGGTTCCCAGCGTCACTCGATACCAATCTTCAAAGGTCGCGGTATAGGTGGGGGATGTCGGTGTGGGTGACACAGATACAGAGGTGAAATCATCGCCGTCCAAGGCGTCGCCTGTGACCAACGATGGAATATCTACAATCTGTGGTACGAATGGTGAATTGTTTGGTTCTATTTCGATCACCGATGATCGATTAACGGGGACTGCGATCGTCCCACCCAGATGCGTCTCGCTGACATTGTCGCCCCTTACTTTGGCCGGTAGGTTGATTTGTGTGGCTTTAGAGATTTGGTTGTTCGGTTCCCTTTCCAGTGTGTAGTCCAGTCTATCTCCCCTCAGCGAACAGACAGTGAGACCAATGTTGGTGGTGTTTGAAGACCACCATCCCCCATCAGAACTCGAAGGGTCACTTATACTAAAATAAGCATAATAACCTACAGGTCCAACACCTTCGATGTAGTATTCTCGTTCGTCCATATTCTCGTTATAGTCACCACCACAGATGTTTCCGATACCAGGAAAATACTCACATTGGCTCGAGCTTTCCGACTCGCTCACCATGTAAGCTTGCTCATTGATGTAGTCATTGCTAATTGTTGAGGAATTTGCCGAAAAAAGTGTACTGTCAGGAAATTCAGTAAAAATTCCGCTTCCAGGCCAAAGACCAGTCTGTGCATCGAACAGAGTTTGCACGGTCTTCCCGTATGAACCAAGAATAATAATGCGATCATCGGAAACAGATATGTAGGTTCCTCTTGGCCTAAAATTCTTGCTACTGCCAGCGTCTGTAGTTCCGGATATCTGCATTTCGTAAAATGTCTCACCGTCCACTTCAACCGTGGAACCCAAGGTTATGCGAAAGATACCATTGTAGCTGGAACTACTGCTTGATCTGGATGACGTATATGAGCTTTTGTAATCCCACCCGTACTCCCAAAAATCCCCTTCCTGAATGGCGAAATTGAACCCGGATATTACCGGATCCAAACTCCCGTTATCCGACGGGATTGGATCTGTTTCATCCTGGGTTGAAGAATCGTCGCTTCCACCACCAGTGCAGCTAAAGCTTATAAAAACAATCATAATAATAACACTATATAATATTAGAATGTTATGGTAAATTACCTTTAAGTTTCTAAACCGTTGGTTCATATTTGCCTCCTTAATACAATTCAATTCCAAGCACGGTTTACATAATCATCTTGGTCAGAAGGGCAGATTTCACCGTGCACTAAATCATGAAACTACAATGCATGCGTTCATACTCAGATCCAATTTTGCGAGAGAATAAAAATGAAAAAGCCTTCATTAAGGATATATAGAATCCTTCGAAGACTTTATGTAATAAATTTCAGGATAACCTTCTTGAACATTGCATAATCCTTTGAGAAGGTTAGATTTAGGAAAGTAAACTTTTTGTATAAATACCAAATCGTTGTTCCCATGTCAATAATTTGATTACACTAAAGTTTATAGTGAATTTAATTAGCCTTAGAAATCCACGTCCTTTTGGCGTGGTCAGAGGCAATTGGTTTTACCCAATTGCCTGCTCATGGTAACTCCGATAGTTGAGTTGTCCCCACAACTTAAACAAAGGAGCCACCGATGAGCAGATTCAAAAAGTTATCACATGTACTATGGCAATACCATAATGTATGGGTAC
>Ga0164313_10006406_pt1 | contig 10383 bp, 5 predicted proteins | sample GuaBasSedimGuay4_FD_113735 | JGI IMG/M metagenome (GOLD analysis project Ga0164313, IMG submission 113735) | Subseafloor sediment microbial communities from Guaymas Basin, Gulf of California, Mexico - Guay4, Core 4569-4, 0-3 cm | ecosystem: Environmental > Aquatic > Marine > Hydrothermal vents >...
CGTTGGATCCGAAACCTACGACTGAGATGGAATAAACCCCGGCTTCAGAAATCTGAATGATATCTGAAGTTATTAGGTTGCCTTTATCAAGAGTGGCTCCACTTAGGTCAAGAGAAACGTCACCCGCTCCAATAGAAGTAAAATCAATGGGTACGTTTATCGCATAATCCGTAGCATCTTTATTTTCTAAATAACCCAAGTTAACTGCATCTCCCGGATTAGATGGATCTTCAAGATTTCTAATGTTATAAAAATTTGCATCTAGAGGAGCATTGAGAGTGCCAAGTCCAACATCCTTATCGCCTCCTACATCAGTTATTCGTAGGGTATTGTTAGCTTCATATGTTGCTGCAGTTATTAATTCATTAGTTGGATCTTTATCAAGATCAAGTGCAATTTGATCATCCACATAATTCTTAGTAGCTGCGTCTTGTAGATTTGTCGGGTCAGCAAGGTTTGTTATTCGCGCAACTCCGGCATCTGTACCTTCAGAAAGCACCTCAGAAAGAGTTTGAATCTCATTAGTAGCATTCTTATCCAAATCAAGTGCATCCTGATTATCCACATAATTCTTGGTCGCAGCATCCTGGACATTTGTTGGGTCAGCAAGATTTGTTATTGGCATTGCTCCGGCATCAGTACCTTCTGAAAGCACATTAGAAAGAGTTTGGATTTCGTTAATCGGATCAGCATCAGCATCATCAACACTTGCCACATCAACTTCAAAATTCGGATATGTACCTGTTACTGTGGCTGCACCTTGACCGGTAATCCCAACCGCCCTATCCGGCATAGTGTTATTAATCTGACCATTACTTATATCGATACCAAAACCCGGATTAAGAGCTTCCCCGGATTTTGCCGAATAAAGTGAATATGGTACACTCATCATCTGCTGAGAGCCAACAAGAACGTAATTTGCATTATCCTGTGGATCAATTTCTATTTGTAGCCATTTATTCCCGTCGCCCCAATTAACATCGCCAATATTCCCGGATGATTGGCCTTGTCCGACAACAACACTAAAAAGTCCGAACTCATTGGTCTCTGGATGGTGCTCCTCAACATAGTCATTACTGCCACTAGGGCCGCTGGTAATACTTACTCGTAAGCCAATAAATTGGTTAATCAACGGGCTTCCATCAGCACTACGAGCCACTCCCTGATAGTTGAAGCCAAGTGGTGTCTGAGCAAAAACATTTGCAGACAACACCAAATAGGCAATCACTACTACTATAAGCCTTCCCCCCCTCATGCCGTCGTTTTTATTATCTTCACTGTACCAATCAACTGCCCGCTTTGATTATACACCCTTAAAAAATAAACCCCAACACCAATTGGCGTAAGGTCAACTACATTCTCATTTGCCTCAACCAATAATGTAAGCTTACCGAAGAGGTCGAATGCCTCAACATAATGAACGTATACATCACAATCTGTTGCCTCCAAAGTTATCTGATCTACCACCGGATTAGGGTAATAAATTAAGTCAGGAACAGCACAAGGCTGCTCAATTGAAATTGGTTGTAAAAACCCTTGAGTGATAACCTGCGAGGAGATGGTCAGGGTTGAAACCGCCAACTCACCAACCGACATGTCAATATAAATACCATCCTTGGCATAATGATAACCACCCCCATCGGCCATTGATGGTGTCACTTTCTGAGCACTTACTTGAAAAGTAAATAATAGCATGACCATAACAAGCAAAAGTTCTCCTGCCAGCTTAGAATTAGCTACCTCTCTTAGGTTTTTGGTCATTATTGTAATCTTCTTCTCAACCATCAAACTACAAACAGATTGAGTAATATCTTATAATATTGATAATTGAAGTAGCAATAATAGCTTGTAAAAGATACTTTTCCAATTTTCATATTATTTTTATCCTATTTATTAACTTTTTTATTCTATAATTAATTTAATTATGGCTGATTTAATTACTCATTATACAAATCTTTAAAGTCTGGATGATCCGTTATTAGCTTGCTCCATTTATACAATGTTTAACCTTTGTAATAAATTTAATAAATGACTCCTTTGGCGTAACTCTTTTTCGATTACTAAAACTTACTTTTACAAAAGTTTTTTACTCACTATGCCCGACTTCACTCATCTACATTGCCACACTCAATATTCACTTCTTGATGGAGCTTCCAGCATCACCGGAATGATGGAAAAAGCTCAGAAGGATGGCATGAAAGCAGTAGCCCTTACGGATCATGGCAATATGTTTGGGGCTTTTAAATTTGTGGCTGAAGCAAGTAAATTCAATATTAAACCCATTGTTGGCTGTGAGTTTTACATGGTTAAAGACCGGCATAAAAAGCAGTTTACTAAAGAAGATAAGGATCATCGTTACCACCAGTTAATGTTGGCAAAAAATGCCACAGGCTATAAAAACCTGTCAAAATTATCATCGCTGGGTTATATGGAAGGCCTTTACAGTAAATGGCCGAGAATTGACAAGGAGCTTGTTGAAAAATACCATGAAGGGCTAATAGCGACTTCCTGTTGTTTAGCAGCCGAAATTCCCCAGGCTATTCTTAACAAAGGGGAAGATGAAGCAGAGGAATTATTAAAATGGTGGCTCGATCTTTTTGGTGAAGATTTTTATATTGAACTTCAGCGTCATAATCTGGAAGACCAGGAAAAAGTTAATACGGTACTACTAAAATTTGCCAAAAAATATAACTTAAAAGTGATTGCTACTAATGATTCGCATTATGTGGATCAAGATGATTCAATTGCCCACGATATTTTGCTTTGTGTAAATACCGGCGAAGTGCAAAGTAAACCAATATGGAGAGGTGAAGGCTTTGGCGGCAAAGATTACCGCTTTGGGTTCCCAAATGACGAGTTTTATTTCAAAACTCAGGCTGAGATGAGCAATCTTTTTAAAGATGTTCCACAAGCCATCGATTTTACTAATGAAATAGCCGACAAAATTGAGCCCCTTAAACTGACAAGGGATATTCTCCTGCCTAATTTTCCGTTACCCGCTGGGTTTTCAGACTCAGATAATTACCTAAAGCACTTGACTTATGAAGGGGCAAAAAAATCGAAAAGGTATGGTGAAATAAGCCCGGAAGTTGAAGAGCGCATTAACCATGAGCTGCATATAATAAAAACCATGGGGTTTGCCGGGTACTTCCTTATTACGGCCGATATGATTAATGCCGGTCGCAGTATGGGTGTAATGATTGGACCGGGACGTGGCTCTGCAGCCGGTTCAGTTGTGGCTTATGCCTTGGGGATAACTAATATAGACCCAATTAAATACAGTTTGCTGTTTGAAAGGTTTCTCAATCCAGAACGGATATCAATGCCTGATATTGATACTGATTTTGATGATGAAGGGAGGCAAAAAGTAATTGATTATGTGGTTGATAAATATGGCCATAACAAGGTAGCCCAAATTATCACTTTTGGCACCATGGCAGCCAAAATGTCTATAAAAGACGTGGCTCGCGTAAAGGATTTGCCATTGTCTGAATCGAATGCGCTAGCCAAAATGGTGCCTGAACAACCCGGTATGACCCTGGCAAAAGCATTTAGTGAAGTAAAAGAGCTCGAAGAAATCAGGAAAGGAGATACTGAGCATGGTAAAATTTTACGATTAGCTCAAAAACTAGAAGGTTCGGTTCGTAATACAGGCATCCATGCTGCCGGTGTAATTATTGCCCCAAATGACCTTACTGAATATATTCCGGTATCAACATCTAAAGATTCTAACTTACTCATCACTCAATTTGACGGCAAAGTAATTGAAGATGCCGGCATGTTAAAGATGGACTTCTTAGGCTTGAAAACCCTTACCATCATAAAAAATGCCATTACTTTAATAAAGAAAAACAAAGGTGTTGACATTGATATCGATACAATTGATATGGAAGATGCCAAGACTTTTGAGTTGTACCAAAAGGCTGAAACCATTGGCACTTTCCAGTTTGAGTCGGCAGGGATGCGTAAATACCTGCAAGTACTGAAACCTACTTCACTCGAAGATTTGATTGCCATGAACGCCCTCTACAGACCGGGGCCTATGGAATTTATACCTAATTTCATTAACAGAAAACATGGTAAAGAGCCGGTAGAATACCCACACCCTCTGCTTGAGGGTATTCTTAAAAACAGCTATGGCATTATGGTGTACCAGGAGCAGATAATGCAAACTGCTCAGATTATGGCTGGTTATAGTCTTGGCCAGGCGGATTTGCTCAGGCGTGCCATGGGTAAGAAAAAGGTAGAGGAAATGGCCAAGCAAAAAGACGTTTTTGTAAAAGGAGCCAAAGAAAAGCACAACATAGATACCAAGAAAGCTGAAGAAGTGTTTGGTGTTATGGAAAAATTTGCGGCATACGGTTTTAACCGATCTCACTCTGCAGCGTATTCTGTAGTTGCCTATCAGACAGCCTTTTTAAAGGCCAATTACCCTGAGGAATACATGTCGTCAGTGCTTACCAATAATCAGAATAATATTGAAAAAATAACGTTCTTTATTGAAGAATGTAAGCGTCAGGGAATTGAGGTTTTAGGACCGGATATTAATGAAAGTTCTCTAAACTTTGATGTGAATAAGGATGGTAAAATTCGCTTTGGTTTAGGTGCCATAAAAGGCTCCGGGGAGGCGGCTGTTGAAGAAATTGAGAGCGAGCGCGATGAAAATGGTGCCTATACAGATATATTTAATTTCTCTGAGCGCGTTAATCTTCGCACAGTAAATAAAAAGACTTTCGAAAGCCTGGCTATGGCGGGCGCCTTCGACACATTCCCGGGTTCTCATCGAAACCAGTTTCTGTTCCAAAGTGATAATGAATCCAATCTGATAGAACTGTCTATTAAATATGGCAATAACTATCAACAGGAAAAGGATGCATCTCAACAATCACTTTTTGGTGGCAAGGGTGGGATGGAAATCCCAAAGCCCAAATTACCTGCAGTAGATGTATTTACAGAAATAGAAAAGCTGAAAATAGAAAAAGACGTTGTTGGTTTTTATATCTCCGGGCACCCACTAGATCAGTTCAAAATTGAAATAGACAGTTTTTGCACTTGTCCGGTTGAGCGTATCGAGGATCATAAAAACAAAGTAATCCATCTAGCCGGTATTGTTGTTAAAACTGCTGAAAGGCTAACCAAAAGAGGACAACCTTTTGGGCTTTTTACTATAGAAGACTTTAAGGGGTCGCTTGATATGGCATTATTTGGGGAGGACTACCTCAAAAACAAGCACCATTTGGTTATGGGTAATTTTTTATACCTCACCGGGCGAGTTGAAGAACGTTATAATCAACCCGATGTATGGGAGTTCCGGCCAAAATCATTTCACTTATTAGCCGAAGTAAGAAACGAACTCAGTAAAGAAATAGAAATTCATCTTGATGCTGCTAAATTAAATTCAATTCTGGTTGATAATATTGAAAGAATATCTCAAGAGCATCATGGCAAATGCCGACTTAAATTTATTGTTTACGATACAGACGAGCAAATAAAGGTTGATCTAATAGCTAAAAAATGTCTTGTAGAACCATCTAATGCATTTTTTGAGGAGATAAAAGATATAGATGGCATACAGACAAAACTTGTATCAGAAAAAATCGAAGTGGCTCCAGATCGCAGGCCGGGGTATAAGAAATTTGCCAAAGCCTAAAATGGTGAAAGAAATGTTCCACACATGGGAACAAAAAATAATATATTTGCGTTGGCATTAAAAATTATTAAATAAACAAGTAATATGGATACGATAGAAATAACAGACGCTAATTTCAATGAGATTTTAAAGACTGATAAGCCGGTCTTAGTTGACTTTTGGGCTGAATGGTGTGGCCCATGTAAAATGATTGGCCCAATTGTTAAAGAATTAGCCAGTGATTATGAAGGAAAAGCAGTAATCGGTAAGGTTAATGTTGATGAAAATCCTGGTGTATCAGCCCAATTTGGTATCAGAAGTATTCCTACACTTTTGGTATTTAAGGGTGGCGAAATTGTTGACAAGCAGATTGGTGCAGTGCCAAAAGCTGTTTTAGCCGGCAAACTCGATGCCCAGTTAAACTAGAATTAACTAGCTGTCTCAAAAGTCATAAGACTTACGTCATCCGGAGCACAGCGTTGGATCCCCTATTGAGACTTCAATAGGGGATTCCTCATTTTATTCGGAATGACGTAATGACTTTAGAGTTTTTGTAGTTATTTTACCTTCTTATAGTTATTAAATCTCATTCCTCTCCACTCTAAAATCTCAATTATGAAACCCACATTACTTATTCTGGCAGCCGGTATGGGTAGCCGTTATGGAGGCCTGAAACAAGCGGATAGGGTTGGTCCAAGTGGTGAAACTATTATTGATTACTCTATCTACGATGCCATCAGAGCAGGTTTTGGTAAAGTAGTTATGGTTGTAAGGCAAAATATTCTTGACGAAATGAAGGCCCTTTTCGATGATCGATGGGGAGAAAAAATTAACATTGAATATGCCATACAGGAAGTTAATGTACCTGTGGCCGGAATTAATAATTTACCTGTGCGTGAAAAGCCCTGGGGTACAGCTCACGCTGTAATGGTGGCTAAAAATAATATCAATGAGCCATTTGCAGTAATAAATGCCGACGACTTCTACGGGGCCGATGCTTTTAAAACCTTACACAAATTTTTAATTTCTGATGTATCAGATAGTGAATATGCCATGGTTGGCTATATTCTAAAAAACACCCTCTCCGACCATGGTCATGTATCTCGCGGTATCTCCGTACCTGATAAAGAGGGGTATTTAAAAACGATAACAGAAAGGACGAAAATTTACCGAAAAGGAACTTCTGTTATTTATCATGATGACAATGATGCCCAACATGAGCTCGATGACAACAGCTATGTTTCGATGAATTTCTGGGGATTTTCTCCGGCATTTTTTGATGAAGCCGAAGAACAGTTTAGAGATTTTGTACAAGTTAACCGGGACAATCAAAAAGCAGAGTTTTTTATTCCTTTGGTGGTAGATAATTTAATGAATTCGGGTAAAGTAAAAGTGAAAATCCTTGAAAGTACCGCTAAATGGATGGGGGTAACCTATCGTGAAGATAAGCCGGTGGTTATTGAGAAGGTTCAGGCGTTAGTTGATACAGGAAATTATCCCGAGTCGTTATTCCAGTAGAACTACGATCGAAACTGCAATAATCTTGTTGATTTGGTTATTCGTCGATTCGTTTATTTTTTTAACAACTAAACGAATACACCTTTTTAAAAAGGTTCAAATAGCTCACCACCACCGCAATCTTTTGTGGCGCCGGTAACAGACTTTAAGTAATTAACTTTACTTACCATCAGCACCAAATACTATTTTAAAGTTGACTCAACTGGACTTCAAAATGGGATATTCATTTTCTTAATCAGTTTAGTTTTCATACAAATTCTATACCTTCACATTCGGGCTGAAAGCCAAATTTATACAAGCTCAAGGCCAAGCCTTGGGTATATGTAATAGCAAGTTAGACAAGCGCCCTGAAAGGGCAGATTAATTCATAATGGCACAATCCTTATCAAAGTTATACGTCCATATCGTGTTTCACACCAAAGACTCCAATACAAAAATCAGGTCAACGGACAAAAAGATATATAGAAAATCAGGAATTTCATCACAAAAAAATCAGTTTTAGGGAAGAATATTTACATTTCCTTAAGGAGTATGGGGTTGATTACGATAAAAATTATTTATGGACTAATTAGTCTAAGCTGCCCTTTCAGGGTGATAATTAATTTGAACTCTATCCCAAAGGCGATGCCCGCCTAAAAGACAATGTCGGGCAGGCCTTTGGCTTAACTTATCCAGGCTTTCAGCCTGATAAATACACTTTCCATATTGAAAACACTAACTTATAAAAGCTCAAATATCTCACCACCACTGCAATTTTTGTACATCAGTAACGACTTCAATAGCATTAAGATTAGTCCATAATAAAGAAGGCTGATCCCGTTTTATCGAGATCAGCCTTTCCTTTTAGAGGCATTTGAAATAGCCCCTTACTTATTATTTACATTATTTTACCAGCCAGAATTCTGGGTTAAGTTAGGATTTAATACTAACTGATCAGCAGGTAATGGGTAAAGATAATGTTTGCCTTCATTAAAAACTTGTCTCCTGTCTCCAACAGCCTGAGGCAAGATATAACCGTTAGCATCGAACTGCGGGTTTATTGTTGCTTCAAACGTCATAGATGGATCGGTTTTTACACCAACAAATACTTCGGGCGCATTATAATAAAGCCCATTTCCCCATCTATATAGATCCCACTTCCTAAATGGTTCATTCATGAGTTCTACTCTCCTTTCCCTTCTTATCTCCCATAATAATGGGTCAACATTAGGGTCTCGGTCATCAGCACTAAAACCAACAGCCATCATCAATGGTGCGACTCCTCCTCTTGCTCTTAACAAGTTAACGGTATTGTCAAGATCACCTTGTGTGATGGTTCCAAGTTCAAACGCGGCCTCAGCGTAATTAAGCAGGATTTCTCCCAGCCTGATAATAGGCGCATCGGTAGTAGCCTGTACACCTTGTGTTGGCTGTGCTGCAATTAATGGATAAGTAGCATATTTGGCAGGTGAATACATCGGAATCCCTTTGTTAAAAAGAAATACCAATCTGGTAGTATCAACAGTAGCCGGTAATCTTCTGTCCCTGTTAAGGGTTATAGCAACTGTTGTATCATACGAAGTCATCGAAGTTTTTATTTCCGTGTTGGTATTAAACACCCACTCGGTATAACCCGGATGAGCAGCACCATCAACAGCAATCGGCCTACCGTCTGTCATCAAGTAAGAGGAAACTGCTGATAGTGTATAGCCAAAGAAAGGCTCATGAAATATAAAACTATGAATAGCATGCCGCATATTCTCGTTATATATTTTCACCAATATCGCCTCTGTGTTCCCTGTCAAATCCTCACTTGCAAAGAGTTCAGTATAATTATCATGCAAAGCGAAAGGGCCGTTAGTCATAAGCTCTTTAGAAGCATCATAAGAAGCCTGATATAAGGCTGCAGCATTTGCTCCTGCTACATTATGATACTTAAATGTAGAAGCAGCTGCCAAGGCTATTCTGGATTTCAATGCTAGAGCCGTCCACTTATTCACTTCCGTCTTATCATCAATCGATTCAAGGTTGGCAATGGCAAAGTCCAAATCTGCCATGATACTATCTACAACTACTACTTGATTATCTCTAGGTGCATTCAAAGCATCAGTGTCGGTACTTTCAATAGGTGCATTATAAAAAGGCACATCTCCGAATATTCTTACCTTTTCCCAATATAAAACAGCTCTGAATAAGCGGCCTACACCAATATACTTATTCTTCACGCTTTCACTTACAGTTGCTTTTCTGGCACCATCAATCAATACATTGGCTTGACGTATGTCTGCCCAAGCCCAGTCGGTTCCTGATGGAGAAGCCGGAACTGCCTTTGGAAAATCATTCTCGATTCTTTGCTCCAGTGAAATTACATCATCAGTAAGCGTTGTATAGAAATGATCTCCGCCAAAGAAGCCGCCATTTCCATATCCTAAGAAAACATCGTATAAAGCAAACGAAAACGATCTAAGATTTGCTTCACTAGTCCAAAAATTGCTATTAGTAAATTCTGTTTCCGGTTTAATGTCTAGATCACATGCTGTGAAACTAAAAAACACCGTCAGTATTATTATTATCTTCTTCATAATTCTATAGAGTTACTTGTAATCCAAATGAGAAACTTCTAGACTGAGGTAGACTGTTACCATAGAAACGTAAAGAAGTACGCGAATTGGTAGTAGTCTCAGGATCTACAGGTATAAATGATCCACTCCACTCTGCAACATTATATCCAGAAAAATAAACTCTCACTCTGTCTATTTTCATATTTTCCAGTAAACTCTTTGGTAAAGAGTATCCAATCGTAAGTTCTTTTAGTCTTAAATAAGCTAAGTTCTGAAGATACTTAGATTGTGGCACATAGTTATTTATACCATATGTGTATGTATAACCGGTGCTAGCAAGCTGTCCAACATTTCTTTGATGAGGCAGGTAAACTGCTTCGTTGGAAGCAAAAGGTCTTGGATAAAAGGCATCAGTATTGTCAGCTCTCCAATAATCCTCCTGATGTTCAAATAATACATCATAATGATAATTAGCCAAAGCTATGTTACCCATTGCCCAGTAATCTCTTTTGCCAACACCTTGTAACATAAGATTTAGATCAAACCCTTTGAAATTAGCTCCAAGTCGAATACCATATTCATACTTAGGCATGATATTGCCAATAACCTTAAGATCTCCATGATTGTCCAGAGTATAGTCTCCTTTATCAACTACTCCGTCTCCATTAAGGTCTTGGTATTTCACGTCACCAGGAC
>Ga0164313_10006407_pt1 | contig 10380 bp, 9 predicted proteins | sample GuaBasSedimGuay4_FD_113735 | JGI IMG/M metagenome (GOLD analysis project Ga0164313, IMG submission 113735) | Subseafloor sediment microbial communities from Guaymas Basin, Gulf of California, Mexico - Guay4, Core 4569-4, 0-3 cm | ecosystem: Environmental > Aquatic > Marine > Hydrothermal vents >...
CAGTCGACGACGCGGAGTTCCGGCATTAGCGCAGAAACCTTCGCGAGAATCGGACCTTCAAAGGGCGCGCCGATTTGGAGATAGAGCTGCGCATGATCGAGGGTGGCCATCTGTTTCGCTGTTGGTTCGTAGGTGGCCGGCGACGCCCCTGGAGGAAGCAGAACGTCCACCTGCACGAGATCGCCGGCAAGCGCTTCGACGACAAAGGCCTGCGGCGGGATACTGACGAAGACCCCCTGTGCAGAGGAAACGGCGGGGGCAAGGACCGCAAGGGTCAGAAGCCCAGAACATACGGGTTCGCGAAACCGCAACGTGGTCTCCGATCAGCCTCGTGCGGCGACGCAGACGAGCTTGCCCTCGTCGCACTCGGTGCAGCGCTCGACGGAGTGGGTGCGGCTGAACTCCTGCCAATGACGTTGTTGATGAGGATTGAGCACCCCGGTGCCGTGGCACAGGGGGCACACACCGTCCAGCGCCGCGAGGATCGCCGAACGGATGAACTCCGAGCGGTTGGGGATGTCCTCCATGGCCTCGACCAGGGCCTCCTCGGCCTTGAAGGTGATGATCTGCTGTTTGCCGCCCATGGTTGCCATGCGTCGCCTCCGGTTCTTCGAGGGTGGGTGTTACATGGTATTACCAATTGTGGGGGGCGTCAATTGGTGGAGGCTCCTTTTCAGTCGTCGTCGTCCGGCAGAAGATTTTTGAGATCTCGGGTGATTCCCGGGGTGAGCACGGAGAGCGGCTTGGCCTTGACCTCGGGATCGGTGAGCTTGCCGGTGATCGAGAACTGGGCGGCGATAATGCCCTCCCGGTCGACCCCCGTCAGTAGGCGACCAATCAGGGGGATGTGGCCGATGAACCGTTGCAGGGTTCCCATCGGTGCCAGTGCGCCATTGATATCGACCTCGCCGGCGCTAAAGTCAACATCGCCGTTGACGACGATTCCGAGCCCATCCGCGTGGACGCGCATGTTGCTGATGGTGAGCCGGCTGTTCTCATAGCTCAAACCCGATTTGACCCGGTTGATGTTGAAACCGGAGCTGGTGAAGCTGGCGAGCAGGCCCTGAACGGAGGTAAGCCGGAGCACGCTCGTCATCACGTCGGACTCGGTTAGTTTGGTGTCGCGAATCTCGACCCGACCGGTGGCCGGCCCATCCTTGGATTGACGTTCGGCCGTCAGGTCCAGGGTGCCGCCCTCGAAATGAGAATCGAGCCCCAGTGCGTCGATTACCTTCCCGAAGTTGTTTATTTGAAGCTGGAGCGAATTTCCATCCGTGCCGGAAGCAACGGTGAGGGAGATTCGACCCTCGGGAACGGTGGAGGCGCCGAGCTTCGCCCGTTCCCACGAATGGCCGTCGAAGGATGCATCCGCCGTCACCGAGGTGAGATCGACCCCGCGCGCGCCGTACACGTGATCCAGGCGTACCGCGATGTCGAGTGGTGGGGCGGGGGAGGCGGGCTCCTCGGACGTGTGCTTGTCAGTCTTGATCTTATTTTTGAGGCTTGTGATGAGCGGTGCGAAATCGAAGCTCGAACCCTTGGCCCTGATCATGTAGCCGCCGTTGGGACGCGCCTTCACGGTGCCGCCGAGGTCGAAACGACCGTACGTGAGGCTGCGCAACAGAAGCAGGTCGAACGCGGGTGGATCTCCCGCGAGCTCGACGCGGACGTCGGCTGAGAGGCCATTTGATTTCAACCGCGCCGGGTCGAGGGTCCAGCCGCCGCCCGGAGCTTGGGTCGCATCGACCGTCAAGGTCGCTGGCACGCCGGGAGGCTTGCTCCACCCGATCTCTGGGACCTCGACGGCGGCACCCTCGAGGTCTACGTTGGCGTCGACCTTGACCTGATGGTCGCGGTGCGCAACATAGGACATGTCGAGACCGGCGGCGCCGTCGAAGAACCGAACCGCGGGCAGGCCCAGGGCTTCGAGCGCGGCCGGATCAAGATCGGCGGTCGCCGTGACGCTGCGGAGGGCATTGCCGCCCGTAAAGTACTCGTCGAAGGTGATCTTTGCGGGTACGCCATTGAACTTCGCGTTGCCCCCGACCTCGAGACCCTTCGCATCGACGTGGAGCAGCAGGTCCCCCTCGGTGGCCTTGAGTCCGAGCGGCACCTTGGACCAGGAAAAGGCCTTCACGGTCGAATTGATGTCAAACGTCTCGACCTCGCCCGAAGATGGGCCGTCCAGGGGCAGGACCACCCGGATCTCGGTCGTGGCTGTCCCGCCGACGTCTGCAGCCGCGATGATCGCTGGGTCGACGAGGTCGAGCGGCTTGCCGTTCACCATGGCCAGGGCGGTGTTGACCGGTCCGCTGACGACAGCGTCGACGCTGAGCATGGTCGGGGGGTCGTCAAGGTGCGAGATGATCGCCGAAGCCTTTGTCACCTCGAGGTCCGCAAGCCGTGCGCCCGCGATCGCGAAGTCAAACTCTTGCGCATTAAAGGTTGCCGTCCCCGTGATCTCCTCGATCGGCGTCTGAGGGAAGAGCTCGAGGCGAAGCCCGTCGTAGGTGAACTTCCCGTCGAGCCGGCGAAGCCCGATCGTATTGCCGGCCGGTCCCAACGCGAGCTTGACTGAGATGTCCTCGACCTTTCCGCTCGGAATGTGCCCGGCGATCCACTCGCGGACGTCGTCGGCGATGCCGGGAGGCCAGAGGGTCGCGATCCGCTCCACGGTGACAGCCTTGATGCCGGCTGTCGCCTGAGCGTGGAGCTTCCCATCCTCGAGGCGGGCAGTGGCGCTGAGCTCGATGACGACGCCCCCGCCGAGGTCGATGTCGGCCCGTCGGAGGTCGAGTTTGTCTAGCCCCTCGACCCGGCCCTCGATGGTGGCGCCGGCAATAGCCTGGGTTCTCGACACCGGCGCCGGGATCTTAACCGTTCCCGCTCCGGCTGTGATTTTGAAGTCGATAGATTTCGGGCGGAGGTCGGCGATGTCGAAGCTGAGCTCGCCGTCGATCGGCATGTGGACGGCGGCGAGGGGTGCCAGCGCCTCGAGGTCTTCAGCCAGAAGCCATGGCCGCAGATCATGGAGCTCAAGGTTCCCGGTGATGCTCTTTGATGATTTCTGGGCATCGAACGAGCCCTTGACCCGACCGTAGGCCGAGGAGAGATCGAACGCCGAGACCTTGAATTTCCAGCCCCTGTGTGCGACGGCGTCGATGGAGCCGGCAATGGGGTCCTTCAAATCACCGAGCGCCCGCAGCGAGGGGACGAACTCGGCGAGGAGCGCCGGCGCCAAGCGCGAGAACTCGAGGTGCCCCTGGATCTCGCGGCTCGTGCGCTGGTACCGCCCGTGAAACTTCACCGGGATCTGTCCATCGCCGATCTGGACCGTCAGTTGGAGATCGGCGTCGATGCCGTTGTCGTCACGACCGAGACCGAGATCGAGCCCTCTTCCGCCCCACGACAGACCGAGGACCCCGTCATCCACCCTCAGCGCGGCATCGGAGATTCGGAAATGGTCGAGCCGGCGAAGAGGCCCATCCGCCTTGCCGCCGATCCATGCCTCGAGCCACCGGTCGCCGTCGCCCTTGGAGCTCGTTTCTGTGCCTGAGCCCGTGCCGCCGGTGAAGGCGATGTCGAGCGTGCCGTCGGCCTTGCGCGTCACCGACAGCCTCAGCCCCCGGAGCTCGATGCTCTCAGGAACCACCTGACCGTGGAGCAACGCGGGCAGAAAGATGTCCACATTGAGCTCGTTGAATCGTGCAATCTCCCCACCATCGGGGCCGCGGAGGCCGACCCCGATCGCCTTGATGTCAAAGGGATTCCGCCATCCGTTCCAGGTCAGGACAAAATCGTCGAGAGTGATGGTGTTCGGCGCCGCGACGGCGTCGAGGGCCTTCTCCGCCCGCGGAATGAGCGGGGCCAGGGAAATCGGCCCCCGTGAAAGGCGCCAGTAGGCCAGAGCTGTGATGACGAAGATAAGGACAACGAGCACGGCTGCGCCCCGCAGCAACCACCGCAAAAACTTCCGCCATCGGCTCCGAGGTGTTTTCATGAACCGATCCGCGCGACGATTTCGCCCTTGCGAGCTACAACGATCTCGCCCTCGACAAGCGCCTCCCAGGGCTCGTCTGTGAGAGGAATTGAGGCGGCGAGCACCACGTGTTGGTTGTGGCCGGAGATCGTCAGGCCGTCGGCCTCAAAAGCGGTCCCGCCAACTGTGCACGACCGGCAGAGCGTGTGCATCCCGGGCGGCCTCGGCTGCTCCTCGCCGTCCTGCTTTCGCTGGTGGCCGTGGAGGAAGAGCGCGTCGCCGTCGAAGTAGATGAAGTTGGCGGGGCCGAGTTCGCGCACGGTGCGGGCGAAATCCGCCACGATCTGAAGGCGGGCGTCGATGGCTGGAATCTCTGTACCGTTGCTCCAGAGGCGGCGGATGCGCGTCAGCAGAGCGCAGAAGGCGTGCTCGGAGTCGGTTTCGCCGATCGATTGGTCAATGTCGAGGACAAGCTCGGGGGTTTCCGACACTCGGTTGAGCTCGCCGTTATGGGCGAAGAGATGGATGCGGCCGCCGACCTCGCGGCTGAACGGCTGAGTGTTGCGAAGCGCCACCTCGCCATGGGTTGCCTTACGGATGTGCGAGATGACAGTGTGGCTGCGCTGGCCGCGCTCGGCGACGAAGCGGACCAGCGGGCTGTCGGCGGCGGCGTCCACGTCGCGAATCACGCGCGCATCTCGATCGCCGTAGTACGCGATGCCCCAGCCGTCGCGGTGCGGTCCGGTCCGCCCGCCGTGCTGAGCAAACTCCTCCAACGAGTAGGTGATGGTCGCCGGCAGGCGGCTGGACATGGCGAAGAGCTCACACATAGCCAGCCGATTCTACTCCGGCTGCCGCGAACCTGCCTTGTGAGGTTCGGCTACGTGACAACGGCGGTCTTCTGGTCCTCCTTCTCAGCGGCCATGCGTTGCCGCTCGTACGGGCAGTCGGCGCCGGCCGGGCACACCATGTCGGGGTTGGCGGCAGTCTTGGTCGACTCGGGTGTTTCCGCAGGAGCGGTAGCGGGTCGCGAGTAGCTCAGGCGACGCACGAAGTAAATGAACCCGATCAGGAAGGAGATGACCAGCAGGTACTCCAATCCTTTGGTTTCGAAGATGTTGACGTAGGACATGGATTCCATCATGGCTTAGCCTCCACGGCTGTATTTAGGCCGCCTTGCGCTCGGATTCTTGCTGCTCGTTCACCCAGAACGGCGCCTCGCGCAGCACCGGCATACGGTTGACGACCCAGCGGAAGACCCAGATCTCGGTGAAGATCACCATCAGGGTGATCACGATCTCCGCTACTGACGGATAGTAGGGGTTGGCTGACGTCCAGTTGAAGGCGATGATCGAGACGTTCAACCGGTTGAGAATGATGCCGATGAGGGTGGCGATTGATGCGATCTTGACCAGGGATACGTTCTGGGTCGTCACCGCGCGGGCGAAGAGCATGCACGGGATGAGGACGAACCCGATGACCTCGACCATGTACCACCAGAACCAGGGATCGCCGATATAGCTCCAGTGCTTGCCGTGGACGAAGATCAGGACCTTGAAGAAGAAGTACAGGAACATGGCCACCGTGGCGCCCTTGCCGAGACCGAGGACGATTTCGTCGAAGGACCCGTGGCGCTTGGGGTCAATCTGGTTGGCAAAGACCTTATGGCTGATCGTGCCCTCGAAGATGATCATCGAGAGGCCGGCGAAGACCGAGGACACCAGAAAGAGGATCGGCAGGAACTCGGTGTACCACAGGGGGTGGATCTTCGACTTGGCGAGCAGGAAGAGGGCGCCGAGACCGGACTGGTGGAGGGTCGACAGGGTGACGCCGAAGATCACCGTGCCGAGGGTGAGGCCGGCGAGGATTTTGCGGAGCCTGCGCAGGCCCAGCCACTCGGCGACCACCGGCGAGAACTCGATGAACTCGGCGAACATGTAGAGCATAAAGTGCCACGCGACCAGGAAGAGAATCGAGTTGTATCCGAAGGAGTTGCCGATGATCGGGTTGATGATGTTCCACGGCCGGCCGAGATCGAGCATGAGGGCGCCCGCATAGAACATGTAGGCGAGGAGACCGTTGAGGACGGTCGCCCTGACGATCGGATGGTACTTCTCGGCCTTCATGATGTAGACCATGAAGGTGATGACGTAGGCTCCTCCCGCAAAGGCCACCCCGGTGACGACGTCGAACCCGATCCAGAACCCCCATGGGGTCTCCTGGGAGAGATTGGTGACGGCCCCGAGGCCCTTTGCGAAGCGGATCACCACCAGCACCGCCCCGGCCAACATGATCGGCAGCGAGATGATGTTAAAGGGTGTGAACAGCTTTCCCTTGGGTCGCATCTCCGAACGCAGAAAACGGAGGAATGCGCCCATTTCGCTCATGATTTCAGCCCGTGTCGTCATCGGTGCCCCTCCTCGCCGTTCTCACCGGTTCTGCGGGAGAGGTGCTCCAACGCCACCATGAAGGTCGGCGCAAGGAGGAAGACCACCGGTACGCTGTAGAGGAACCCCTTGGTGAACTCGGGGTAGGGCGTGGTTCCGAGATCGGTGCGGAAGCCGAGCTGATCGAACGGAACGGGCGACAGGTAGAGCCATCCGGTCCCGCCGACTTCGTGTTGGCCGTAGATGTGGTGGACGTACCGCTCCGGGTGGTTGTAGATGCGGACCCGGGCGATCTCCATCAGCTGGTTCTTCTTGCCGAACATCAGTGCGTCGACCGGGCAGGCCGCGACGCAGGCCGGAACCTCTCCCTCCTGCAATCTGTCCCAGCACTGAATACACTTTTGGATCTTTGGATTGATGCTGTCGTACTCGAACTTCGGGATCTCGAACGGGCACGAGACCATGCAGTAGCGGCATCCCATGCACTTGTCCTCGCGCCAGATGACCGGACCCTCGTGGGTCTTGAACATGGCGTTGGTCAAGCAGGCTGCGGCGCAGGCCGGCTGCCAGCAGTGCATGCACTGCTTCTTTGCGTAGACGGTGCCCTTGTCGGTCTCGTAACGGTTGACCACCGTCCACTGATCGGTGCTTGTGTTGCGCTCTGCTTCGAGGGCGCCGTCGTTGATGACGTCGGGCACCGGCAGACCGTGGGCTTCCGCACAGGCAACCTCGCAGGCCCTGCAGCCAATGCAGCGGGTGGTGTCGGTGAGACAGCCGACAAATTCGTCGTGCGAGATCTCCTGAGCTTCCAGGGAACCCGCCACCAGGGTGGTCGAGCCGGCGGCGCCGGCGGTTTTGAGGAAGGATCTTCTATCCATGTTCATTCCTTTCCGGACTTTATTTCTTACCACTCGGCCTTTGGGCCGGAGTGACAGAAGACGCAGGTCTCGCTCGCGCTCTGGCCTGTGCCGCCTTCGTGGCACTGCCAGCAGTTCTTGTGGATGACGACCTTGACGCTCAGGGTCTCGTCGGCGCAGTCGGTTGGACAGTGGTGGCAGGAGGCGCACGATTGGGCCACCTGAGGGGTTTCGATTTCATGGTGGCAGGTTCCGCACTTGATCCAGAAATCGTCGAAGTACTCCGGGTGGGGGAAGTCGAGCTTGGCAGCCTCGTGCTCGTGGTGGCAGGCCTGGCACTCGATCTCGAGGGCGTCGAAGTGAGCCTCGTGCGGGAAGATGACTTCGCCGATCGTGGACTCGAAGAAAATGATCTCCTGGGGGCCGGGGTCCTCGCCGCTCGAGGCCACTCCAGCCACGAGGCACGCGGTGAAAATGACCGCGGAGGCCAAGATCTTGTGCTCGATTCGGATATGTTTCACGACACCTCCCTTGACGCGTGGTACCGCGCCATCTCTGCGAAGTTCATTAATTGCGTAATTCCGCAATTGTCGAAAAAAAAGGGGGAACGGCGCTCAGTCATCGACCGTGACTCCAGCGGGGTCGATCATGTTGGCGATCTCGCCGCGCTTCCGCATCCCGTCCAGGAGCACGGTGCGAATGAGGATGCAGGCCTCCATCAGGCGGGGGTCGGTCGCCTGATAGAAGACGGAATGTCCCTCCTTGCGCGACTCCACCATGTGGTGGTTCTTGAGGATCTTGAGGTGTTGGCTGACCGCCGGCAGGGCGATATCGCAGGTGCTCGCGAGCTCGCCGACGCTCATCTCTCCGTGGGCGAGAATCGCCATGATCATCAGGCGAGTCGGGTTCGCCAGGATCTTGCAGAAGTCGGCGTGAAGATAGAAGATTTCAGGGTTGCGAACTTTCATCATTGCGAAAGTATATTCTTTCGCATTCTTTGTCAACCCCATCTGCCGAAGATCTCGACGGTGTGCGTCGTGTTTTTCAACGATTGGTAAAACATTCAAAATAAATAGCTTAGCTATCTAAAGGAAACGAGGTGGAGTATTTGGTGGTGAGAATTTCGACACCCGAATCATCCTCCCGTCGAATCAAAGAGTGGAAGTGATTGAAAATACATAGGTTATGAAAATCTAAGAAATGGCACAGGTCATGCAATCAACGGAGACGGAGGTTGTCATGACTACTTTCACTCTTATCTCGACTCTGTTGGCGCCGGTCGTCCTCGTCGCCCTGTATTGGTGGTATGGACGGCGGCGAAATCCAGTAATCGCCTCATCGCCCGCGCGCGCCTTCACGCCCGTTGGCGTCCCGCTCGGCGTCTTTCTTCACCCGGGCCACAGCTGGGCAGGTCTCAACATCTCGGGTGAGATGCGGCTCGGCGTGGACGAGCTGCTGACGCAGGCGCTGGGTGGCGTGGATCGGGTTGATCTGCCCGAGGTGGGCACGCGCGTCGAGCGCGGCAAACCGATCACCACCCTTTGGAGGAAAGGTCGAGCGCTGCCGGTGATCTCACCCGTGAGCGGCACCGTGGTGGACGTCAACCGGAGCCTCAAACGCAGCTCGATGGCGGTCGGGAACGACCCCTACGGCGCCGGCTGGCTGGCGGCGGTCTTGCCGTCGGATCAGCGGCAGGCGGTGAGCGATCTGCGGGTGGGCGCGGACGCGGTGCGGTGGTTGAAGCGAGAGACGCAGCGCTTTGTCGACTTTGTCGCCGGTCGGGCGACGCCGGGTTTGGTCGGGGTGGTGTTGGCAGACGGCGCCCATCCCGTAGTCGGCGCGGCGGCAAGCCTCGACGACAGCGGCTGGCAGCAGTTCGAACGTGAGTTCGTGGATCCCATCGAGAGCTAGGCTGCATGTCTTACCGGGTTTCGTCGCGAGGGTGGCGATGCACCGCATTCAGCGGTGCATCGCCGACCGCAGCAGGAACCTGGTGAGATATATGGGCCAATTTCTGGTCGGCCCCGCGGTGGAGGACGTGGGGGGCCTGTTTCTTCTTCGGCGAGATGGCGGTAGGCTACCTACAGGGAGTCGGCACGGGACCGGCCCTCGTGGTCGGCTGTTCCGGGTAGAAAATCGATCTCGGATCATGACCCCTTGGGGGTGACCGGTGCGGAAAACGGTAGCGGGCAAGCTTACCCTTCTCATAGCGGCCACTCTGGTCGTCTTTTTCGGCATCACGACCTGGCTCAATCTGACCATCCAGGAACGGGCAGGGATGCGCATCCTTCGTCTCAATGGTGCTCGGCTCGGCGATATGGTGGTTGCTGCCACGCGCGAGGCCATGCTCCACAACGACCGCGAACAGATCCAGAAGACCATCACCGCCATGGCCGGGCAACGTGAGGTCGAGCGTATACGGGTCGTGGTCAAGGGTGGACAGATCATCTACTCGACCGAGCCCGAAGAGGTCGGTCGGATCCTCAACACCCGTGAGGAGCAGTGCATCGGCTGCCACCAGCGGGCCAGGCCGTCGGAGACATTGCCGGAGGAGGATCGGGCGCGCATCGTTGACCGGCCGGGCGGGCGGGTGCTGGGGATCACCCAGGTGATCCATAACGAGCCCGATTGCGCGACCGCTGCCTGCCACGCCCACTCTCCTGAAGAGAGTCTTCTCGGCGTGCTCGACATCAACCTTCGCCTCGAGCCCTACGACGAGGCGCGGAGGCGGAGCGCGGTTGATCTTCTCCTGGCGAGCCTCGTTGGAATACTTGCGGTCCTTGGCATTACGGTGGCTGGGGTGCAGCGGATGGTCCACCGTCCGGCGCAAGAGCTGATCAGGGAGACCGACAAGCTGGGCCACGGCGATCTCTCGGCGCGGGTGCCCGAGACGAGAAATGACGAGTTGGGGACGTTGGCGGAGACCTTCAACCGTATGGCGCACGACCTCGAGGCGGCCCACTCGGAGCTTCTGGGCTGGGCCCAGACCCTCGAGCACCGGGTGGAGGAGAAGACCGGCGAGCTCGAGAGGGCGCAGGAGAAGATCGTGCAAGTGGAGCGCATGGCCTCGCTGGGTCGGCTGGCGGCGGTGGTCGCCCATGAAATCAACAACCCGCTGTCGAGTGTTGTCACCTACGCCAAGATCCTGGTGCGCCGG
>Ga0164313_10006408_pt1 | contig 10379 bp, 8 predicted proteins | sample GuaBasSedimGuay4_FD_113735 | JGI IMG/M metagenome (GOLD analysis project Ga0164313, IMG submission 113735) | Subseafloor sediment microbial communities from Guaymas Basin, Gulf of California, Mexico - Guay4, Core 4569-4, 0-3 cm | ecosystem: Environmental > Aquatic > Marine > Hydrothermal vents >...
AAGCTGGATCGGCTCCTGCGTCGCCAATTATGAGTTATGAATTACGAGTTATGAATTCCGCAGCAACGGACCCACCTTCGTGATGGAAGCCAGACGCGATGTCATTCATCATTCATCATTCATAATTCATCACTCATTTATAGTGATGCAGATCTTGCCGAAGTGCGTGCCCGACTCCATGTGCCTGAATGCTTCGGGCGCCTCGTCGAACGGGAAAACGCGATCGACCACCGGCCGTAAGCTGTGCGCCGAGATGGCCCGATTCATGCGTTCAAAACCTTCGCGCGAGCCGACCAGGATGCCCTGGAGGCGGATGTTCTGCATGAGTATCGGGATGATGTTGAGCTCGGATGAGATCCCGCTCAGCACCCCGATCACCGACACTTGACCACCGACCCGCACGGCCTTGAGCGACTGCTCGAGGGTTCCTGCGCCTCCAACCTCGACCACGTGATCCACCCCGGCTCCACCGGCCAACCGGCGCACGGTCTTGCCCCAAGCTGCGTCCTCGGCGTAGTTGATGGTCTGCCAGGCGCCCATTTCACGCACTCGTTCCAGCTTGGCATCAGAGCTTGATGTGACGATGACCCGCGCACCCAGGATGCGAGCGAACTGCAGCGCGAAAACCGAGACGCCTCCTGTTCCCTGGACGAGCACGACATCACCGGCGCCAACCGAGCCCTGCTCCACCAGAGCGCTCCACGCCGTCACGGCCGCGCACGGTAGGGCTGCGGCCTCGGCATCAGTGAGGTGATCCGGAACCGGAACCACCCCTTCGGCCGACAGTACAATCTGTTCGGCAAGGGTACCGTCCAACGGCCCCCCGAGGGTCCCGCACAGCTTGTCGGCCGATGGCGGACCGCCAATCCACGTCTGAGAGAAGATCGTCGCCACCCGGTCACCCACGGCAACCCTCGACACACCCTCACCCACCGCCACCACCTCACCGACCCCATCCGAACAAGGAATCAACGGAAGTGGTTGACGCGGGTTGTAGTGGCCCCGCACCATGAGCAGATCTCGGTAATTGAGGGAGGCGCTACGCATTTTCAGCAGCACCTGGCCGGGCCCGGGCACCGGATCCGGTCGTTCCGTCAGCCGCAAATTGTCCAGTCCGAAGCTGCCCTGAATCTCGTATACACGCATGAGGCCTCCCGTCGTTTTCTGGCTGGGGATTCGAATCCTAACGTAAACCGTCAGTGAGCCGCGGTCGCGCGGAATCCTCATGGATGAGCTCGTAGTCAGCCGCCACCCAAGGCGCGGCAGGCCCGGGCGGCCGTGGTCGGCGGCGTCTGAGCAACCGATCGGTCACACCCCACCGCCAGACCGCCGATGCGGAGTGCGGCCGGTGGGCGGGATCGGAGTTGGCGTAGCGGTGCGTCATACCGGACCAGTGTGGCATGGCGACGCCAGATGCTGGATAGAGCGTAGCTTCACATCGCTTCCACAGATTACACAGATGGCATCGCATTTGTAGCCGCAAGCTTCCAGCTTGCGAACCGTTGCGCCCGAGGGCAAGCAGGGATGCTTGCCGCTACAAGGAGGAGGGCAACATCGCAGATTGCCCGCAGATAGCGCAGATGGACGCAGATTCCATCGCAGACGGAAATAAGTCTCACCTTCAACGCTGACGCTGTTCTCCCCGTACCTCTACGACTCAGAGGCGCGCTTCAAGCGACGTCTTATGCCAACCCCACCCGATTCCGCCCTGCGTTCTTAGCGGCATACAACGCCTTGTCAGCAGCGTCGAACAACTGGGCCTCCGACTTCATGGGTGAAAGCATCTCGGCGCACCCGAACGAGCAAGTGATATGAAAACTGTCCGAAACCATGTCGGTCTCGAAATGGTAGTTCGCGATGGAAGCGCGGAGTCTCTCCGCCAGAATTTCCACACCCTTGATGCTGGTTTCGGGGCTGAGGATGGCGAACTCATCACCACCCAGGCGTGCGAAGACCTGTTCCGGGCGCAGCCGTTTGCTGCAGATGCGTGTGAGTCGCTTGAGAACGAAATCGCCGCACAGATGGCCGAAGGTGTCGTTGATCTGTTTGAACCGATCAATATCGAAGACCACCACCGCCAGTGGCCGCTCGTGCCGATCGGCCCGGGCGAACTCACGCGACAGCTCCTCGTTGAACTTGCGGCGATTGGCAATCTCGGTCAGCCCATCCTGCATGACCAGCTGGTGAATCGCCTCGTGGTAGGCCGCCTCCACATCTTCCTCACGAAAGAACTTGAAGTGGAGGGCGCCAAACTGGATCCGGTCACCACTTGAGAGGGAGATCGCCGCGACGATGCGGCGATCGTTGACAAAGGTGCCGTTGGTGCTTTCGAGGTCCTCAACGACAACTCCGTTGTCCGAGAACTGCGCCCTCGCATGGACGCGGGACAGGGAAAGAACTTCTGGAAACGCAATCTCACAGGTCGGGTCGCGTCCGACGGTCAGTTCCGAACCGATTTCGAGTCGGGTGCGGGAACCCAGGCACTCGTTCTCAGGGTGGGCAATGAGAATCAGGATCGCATGCCCGCCGCTTTCGGAGTTTGGGCCGGGCTCGTCTTCGGTTGTGGGTCCTCGCATGGCCCACGTGCGATCGACGGAATCATCTTCGGTCTTAGTCATTGCTCATTGATTGCCGCACGATCGGTTGACTCACAACATCTTCGACGCTACCACCGGGCTTTGGGGTCGTCAATGACGTCCATCGCTAACCAATCGCACTCCCGTTCGTATTCAGTGTAGAGGGGCTTGAGAATGAGCAGTGTCCCGGACTCAGCGATCGCGGAAAAACCAAAGTGGACACGCGCGGCCATGATCGTCGTCCGGTTGGCCCTGTTGGTCTTCCTCGTTTGGGCGCTGGCCTCGGCCAGGTTCCCCGCTGAAACTCCGATCGCAGAGGATATCCCCTCCCCTAATATCAACAGTCGCACCGTAGCCGAACCCTGCGCCACTCTTGTACAACAGCTCGGTTGATCGCAGAGTCGGCCCCTGGAAATCCAGACTCCTGCAACATTCGGAATTATTCAATGGATCCGCATACCCGGAGTGGCTCCATGCCGGCGAGACGCCGGCGCTACCATGACGCTCGGCCCTTGGTGGCGCGGGCGTCCCGCCTGCGAAATCAGCACAGACCTCGATTCCTTGAGAATCTGGATTATTGCAGGAGGCTCAATCGAGAGCAGGGCCACCCGCTTCCTCACCGGCTGACCGGTGGCCTCGGCGCCCCGTGCTACCTTGAGCCGGATGGTAGAAACAGCGGCCCTCCTGTCGGCATCCCTTGGCCTGCTGGTGCTGGTCCTCTTCGGGTGCTTCGGTACGGTCTCGCTGTGGGAAGGCGAACAACGAGCATCACGGTTGTTCTTCGTCGCAGCCGTGATGGGCGCCGGGCCACTGCTCGTGGCATCGATCCTCTCCCCTCCAATACCGACAATCGCTCTTTTGGTTGTCGCGGTCGTGGGGATCGGCGTCGTCGCCCGATGTCTGAACCCATCGCATCGACCCGTCGAACCCGGCGGATGTGCGACACAGCGGGTCGATGAACGAGACATCATGTTCGCCAGAGGCCGATTACGGCCAGGTTCTTCGGAGTTTGATGCCTACTACCGGATGTGCCCCGAAAATCGGGCCGGTGACGACCACACCCGTTCACTGCCGGGTCTGCTGTCGCCCAAGGCGGAAAAGGCCGAGCCTCTGGCATTCGCCGCTGCTGATGCCTGCTTCATGGTAACGGAGGCCCTGCGAGACCGGGTCGACGGTGAGGTCGCGGCGATACAACAGGATCGCAGCCCAGAAGAATGGACCGACACGCTCAAACAGCTCGCGGTAGTCTGGGGGGCCTTCGACGTCGGCGTTGCCGAGCTCGAGCCGGCACACATCTACACCAACATCGGCCGCGGCACCGGGACCTGGGGCAGCGAAATCACCCTCGACCACCGTTGGGCCTTCGTCTTCACCGTTGAGATGGACCACAAAGCAATAGCGCAGGCGCCTGAAGCGCCCGTGGTTGCCGAATCGGCCCGCCAATACGTCGAGACCGCAAAGATCGCGATCCAACTCGCTTCGGTCATCCGCGATCAGGGCTGGCCGGCGCGGGCTCACACCGACGGTAACTATCGCGTCATCGCCCCCCTCGTGGCTCGTGCGGCCGGCCTCGGTGAGATCGGCCGCATGGGACTGCTCATGACCCCCCGGCTCGGACCACGGGTTCGTATCGGCGTGGTCACCACTGATATCCCACTGGTGGCCGATCACCCTGGCGACGATCTCACGCTGCTCGACTTCTGCATGATCTGTAAGAAATGCGCAACCAACTGCCCGGTCGGCGCCATTCCTCACGGCGACCGCACGCCCATCGACGAGGGCGCGCGTTGGGCGATCGACAGTGAGACCTGCTTCCGTTACTGGAACCTCATCGGCACAGATTGTGCCACCTGTTTGAAGGTCTGTCCCTACTCGCATCCCGACAACTGGATGCACAACCTCGTACGGAAGGCGATTCGTGTATCGCCGGGCACCCGCAACCTTTTGCTGTGGATGGATGATGTGGTCTACGGCAGGAAGCCTTAGGTAGTTATGAGTTCTTAGTTTTTAGTTTTTAGTTACATCGCAGATTCTCAGTAGCTCCTATGGAGACGAGGTGTTGGCGTTGAACGGAGGGCCGTTCCCGTCGTTGTTGGGAGTATTCGCTCTCCGGCTCCTCACGACCATCCGGGCCCAACTACGCGCGGGAGGGGCACTCTCGACCAACCGCGATCACAGAACCTCGTCAGCGCCGGGCTATCATGGCGGTGGAGAACCGTTCATGACACTCAGAGCACCCAGAACCGTCCGCTTCATCATGATCGTCGCCTGTCTCGCTGCGCTGACCGCCTGTACCCTCAACCCGGCAACGGGCCAACGGCAGTTGACGCTGATCAGCGAGGCGCAGGAAGTCGAGATGGGCCGCCGCGCTGAGCCCCAGGTCCTCGCCTCCTTTGGCGAGTACCCCGACGAGGAGTGGCAGACTTATGTCAACGACCTCGGCCAGGCGCTCGCCGTCACCTCGGAGCGCCCTCACCTCCCCTGGGCCTTCCACGTCCTCGATGACCCGCTGGTCAACGCCTTCGCCTACCCCGGCGGCTACATCTATGTCACACGGGGCATCCTGAGCCACTTCAACTCCGAGGCCGAGCTGGTCTCGGTCCTCGGTCATGAGATCGGTCACGTCACTGCCCGCCACTCGGTGGAACAGATGAGTCAGCAACAGCTCGCCCAGCTCGGCCTCGGCGTCGCAGCCGCGGCCAGCGAGGACTTCCGTCCGTACGCCGGCTACGCCGCCGCCGGTCTCCAGGTGCTCTTCCTCAAGTTCAGCCGCGACGACGAGCGCCAAGCCGACGATCTGGGTCTGCGCTATATGACCCGCGCCGACTACGACCCCGAGGAGATGCCCAACGTCTTCCGTACCTTCGACCGGATGCAGGATGCCGCTGGTGGCGGTCAGATCCCGGATTGGCAATCCACCCACCCCAACCCCGCTGACCGGGTCGGCCGGATCCAGGCTCAGATCGTTGAGCTCCCACCCGAGCTGCGCGACGGTAAAGTGGGGCGCGACGGCTATCTCAGACGCCTCGATGGGATGACCTTCGGTGAGAACCCGCGCGAAGGCTACTCTGTCGGGAACACCTTCTACCACCCGGACATGGCGTTCCGAATGACCTTCCCCGATGGATGGACAATCGTCAATCAGCGTCAGACCGCAGGGGCCATCAGCCCTGAGCAGGACGCACTGGTGGTTCTGACCCTCGCCGGGGAGAACACCGCCGCCGACGCGGTCCGGGCCTTCTTCGAACCGAAAAACGTCCAACCCGGAGGTCGCTGGCGCGAGAGCTTCTACAACTTCAATGCGACCGGCTCTGATGGCTCCAATCTCAGGGGCGTGGTTGGTTTTGTCAAACACCGTGACGTCGTGTTTCAACTGGTTGCCTACGCCGGCCGCGACGATTTTTCCCAGTACGGCAACGCCATGCGCCGATCCCTCGCGAGCTTCGGCGAGCTCCACAACCGTCGCTATCTCGACGTCGAACCGGCACGGGTGGAGATCGTCAAGCTGCCGCGAGCCATGGACTTCGGTAAGTTCCTGCAACACTATCCCTCCAACGCCAAAGGCTCACAGGTGGCCATCATCAACGGCGTCGGCACAGATCAGATTCTGGAAAAGGGCCGGCTCATGAAACGAATCGTGGGCGGCGAGCTGCCAGATAACTAGGGAACAAAGATGAGTCTTATCAGGAATGTCCTCGACTGGTTCAGCGGTACCTTCGCGGAGTTCGACCCGGAAAGCGCACCACAAGCAGCCATCGCGGCGATCGTGATCTCCATCGTCATCTACCTGCTGTTTCGCGTGTGGCGAAGCCTCATTCACAGGGCCACGGCGAAGCTCGAGTCGGCTCAAGAGACATGGCTCAAACCTCTCCGCTTCCAAAATATGGACTTCCTATCGGCCGACGATCTTGCGACACTGCTCGGCGACGCGCTTCGCGTCGTGTACTGGCTCGGCGTCACTCTCTTAGTGTTGTTCAACATCAACGTGGTCTTCGGCCTCTTCCCCGCCACCCGAGGCTTCGTGGTCACGGTGATCAACATCCTCATCGACGCCGTCTCGGCGATGGGTGAAACCCTCATCTCCTACCTGCCAAAGATGGCGATCATCCTCCTGACGGCCGGTATCGCCCACTTCGCCATCAAGCTCGCGCGCTTGGTCTTTCACGGCCTCGCCACCCGACGAATCACCGTCAAGGGGTTCTTCCCTGAGTGGGCCATGCCCACCTTCGGGCTCGTCCGACTGCTGATCATCGCCGTCGCTTTTGTATTGATCCTGCCGAATCTGCCGGCGGCGCAGTCGTCCGCCTTTCGCGGTGTGTCGATCTTCGTTGCTGTTCTGGTGTCCCTCGGCTCGACCGCCGCAGTGGCCAATATGGTGGCCGGAGTGGTCCTCACCTACACGCGCGCCTTCAAAATCGGCGATCGGGTGCGCATTGCCGACACGCTGGGTGACGTGAACGAAAAATCCATCTTCGTCACCCGGATCATCACCCCGAAGAACGTGGAGATCGCAATCCCGAACTCGCTGGTCCTGGCAAATCACGTCATCAATTTCAGCTCCCTCGCACGCCGGGAGCCCGGTCTCGTCCTCCACACCACCGTCACCATCGGTTATGACGTGCCTCAGAAAATGGTGAAGGACCTGTTGACCGAGGCGGCCAAGGCCACCGAGGACATCGAGTCAGAACCCGATCCTTTCGTGCTGGTCACCAGCCTCGACGATTTCTACGTCAGCTATGAGATTAACGCCTACACCCGGCGGGCGCGCAAGATGACGGCCATCTACTCGGAGCTGCACGGTCACATCGTCGACGGCTTCAACGAGGCCGGGATCGAGATCATGTCGCCGCACTACACGGCGATCCGCGACGGCAACCCACTGACGCTCCCAGAAGAACATCTGCCGAAGAACTACGAGCCCGCACCCTTCACGTTCCAACCACTGGACAGGTTGTTGGGGCGGAAAAAGCAAGACTAGTTCTTTTTCTGAGCAACAGAATGCCGGGGCCGAAACCCCGGCATTCTGTTGCTCAGAAAAAGAGAAAAACCGGCCCGGCGAAATGCCGGGCCGGTCCATGGTTACGATAGAACGCTTCGCCGCTACTTTTCGGTCGGCTTGAAATCAACTCTCCGATTCTGCTGCCGGCCTTCCCTGGTGTCATTGGAAGCCATGGGCTCGGACGAACCGTAACCCACCGCCGTCAGGCGCTTGGCGTCAACCCCGTGGGCCACCAGGTACTCTACAACCGAGTCGGCGCGCATTTGTGACAGCGTGTTGTTCCACGCCGCAGGGCCGGTGCTGTCGGTGTGGCCCTGAATCTCAACGTGGTACTGCGGGTTCTTCCTGAGGTAAGTCACCACTCGCCCGAGAAGCCCCTCGGCTTCGGGCTTGAGATCGGCCTTGTTGATGGCGAAAAGGATCTGACCCTGCACAGCCCACTCGTCGCCGTGGACCACGATGCCCTCCAGCGGGCAACCGCTCTCGTCCACCGGCACGCCACGCGGGGTACCCGGGCACTTGTCGAGGTAGTCGGGTACGCCGTCACCATCGGTATCGAGCGGGCAACCAACCGAATCGACCTTGACGCCTCGCGGGGTGTCAGGGCATTTGTCCATGGCATCGGGTACGCCGTCACCATCGGAATCGATGGGGCAACCCTTGGCATCAACCTCAACACCCTTGGGGGTGCCGGGGCACTTGTCGAGGTAGTCGGGCACGCCGTCACCATCGGTGTCGAGCGGGCAACCAACCGAGTCGACCTTGACGCCCCTGGGAGTGTCGGGGCACTTGTCCAGATGGTTGGGCACGCCGTCGGCGTCGTCATCCGGATACAGGAAGACGTCGACCACGAAAACCTTCATGGCGGCCGCGGAGGTCAGATCATGGGCCAGCGTGGTATAGCCGTCGCCACCGGCGCTCACGATCTTCGACAAGACTTTGCCGCCACTCTTGGATCCACCGAGCTGAATGGCGTAGACCGTCAGGTCGTCGCCAAGGGCCTCCTTGAGCTGGGCCGTCGCGTTGATGGCCTTCTTGCCCATGTTGAGACCGTCGCTGATAATGATCACCGCGGTCGGCTTACCCATGGCGAGGTCGCCACCCGAGGCGGCGATGGCCTTGCCCAGCGGACTCGTGCCGCCAACACAACCAAAGGCATCCAACGCACTCGCGAACTCGCTGGTGCCGTAGTCCGAAACGTCGCGAACGAGGACCGTCTTCCCCTTGGCCTGACAGCTCCTGCCGAAGGTGCGGAAACCGCCGAGATAGTCCAGCTCGGGAATGGTCTCGTTGAGGCTTGCCAGGAACGACTCTTCGATCTGAACCTTCTGCGTTCGGTGAGACCGGTCCGCCATAGACATGGACTCGTCGGCGATCACGATGAACTGATCGACCTTTTTGACGTAGTAGTCAGAGTCGATATCCCCCGGCTCGAAGTTCATTGAATGGTGTGCACACCCTTGCGTCAGCACCAGAGCCGCTATCGCGACCAAGGCCAACCCTGTTGTTCTCTTCATCAGTTTTCCTCTCTTTCCCTCGCAAAGCTGTCGGTCATTGCTACTCCCAGTGGTCCACCATAACCTCAGCACAACGCCACGAGGACGCCTCTGTCCTTTCGGTCCGATGGGTGCGTAGCGTGCTCAGTGTGCCAGATCGTCTCCGGCGACGCAATGCGGGTTAATCCCCGTGCGCCTCGGCCGCCCTCGCCAACACATCGGAAAAACTCAGGTCGTCCACCCGTTCATGGCCCGCATTCAGAAATTCGCTCATGATGTCGTTGACGGTCTTCTCGACGTTGCGGTTGGGGCCGGGAATGATGAGCTGCGGTTGGAAAGCTTCGATCACCTCGGACACCATGACCGTTTCGGGCGACCTCGAAGGGACGATTCCCTCGGTATCCGAGCCCAAGATGACTCGCCGGAGCAGTCCCACCTCGGCCAGCCGCTGGACCCTGGCCTCGACCGTTGGCAGCGGCACCAAAAGGCGCCGCGAAAGCTGGTCGCAGGTTGGCGGGTCCTCCCCCGCTTCGAAGCGCTGCGCGACCAGCGTAAAGAGGCGAAGACCCGTTCCCACACGATCTCCCTCGGGGCCGCCGCGGAGCACCCGAGAGCGGAGCAACGTCAGAAAGTACTGGTGCGTGAAGGCCACCTCGAGCCCGATCAACACCACGATCCAGGTGATGTAGAGCCAGATCAGAAAGATCGGCATCACCGCCAACGAACCGTAGACGGTCGAGTAACGCACCGACTGTCCCACCAAGTTGGCGAAGATGTTCTTACCGACCTCGAAGAAAACCGCCGAGGTCGCGGCCCCGATCACCGCGCTTCTGAACCTGACCCGGGTGTATGGCGCGACCATGTAGAGAAAAAGGAACGCGAGAAAAACAAGCACCAGAGGGAAGAGCCACGACAACTGCCGGGTAATCCAGCTCAGGTCGACGGTGACACCACGCAGCCACATGGTCTCGACCCTCGCCGAGATCGAGATGCTGGCCCCGATGAAGAGCGTGCCGAAGACCAGCACCGAGGTGTAGGCGGTGATCTTGCTCACCAGCCGGCGGCGGCTGGTGACGTGGTAAATGTCGTTGAAGTTGCTCTCGACGTTGTCGAGCAGCAGGATCGCCGCCAGGGTCAGAAAGACGAAGCCGAGAAAGCCGAGCTTGGTGGTGTTGCTGGTGAACTGCTCGAACAAGTTCGCGATCTCGTCGTGCTGGGCCGGAAGGAAGTTGGAAAAAAGGAAATTCTGCACATTGACCTGGAGCTCGTCGAGGGCGCCGAAGGCGGCCAGGACTGCGAAAATCACCG
>Ga0164313_10006410_pt1 | contig 10375 bp, 10 predicted proteins | sample GuaBasSedimGuay4_FD_113735 | JGI IMG/M metagenome (GOLD analysis project Ga0164313, IMG submission 113735) | Subseafloor sediment microbial communities from Guaymas Basin, Gulf of California, Mexico - Guay4, Core 4569-4, 0-3 cm | ecosystem: Environmental > Aquatic > Marine > Hydrothermal vents...
CAACAGCTACAAGCGTCTGGTTCCAGGCTTTGAAGCGCCGGTTATGCTGGCCTACTCCGCCCGCAACCGCTCCGCGTCTATTCGCATTCCCTACGAGCCCAGCCCCCGCGGCAAGCGCGTGGAAGTTCGCTTCCCCGACCCCACGGCCAACCCCTACCTGGCCTTTGCCGCCATGTTGATGGCGGGCCTCGATGGTATCGAGAACAAGCTGCACCCGGGCGATGCTGCGGACAAGGACCTGTACGACCTGCCTCCGGAAGAAGGCCTGGCTATTCCGACAGTAGCATCCAGCTTTGAACAGGCGCTGGCGGCACTGGACGAAGACCGCGGCTTCCTCACCGCCGGTGGCGTATTCACCGACGACATGATCGACGCGTTTATCGAGCTGAAGAGCGAGGAAGTAGAGCGTTTGAACATGACCACACACCCGGTCGAGTTCGATATGTACTACTCAGTCTAAGGCTTACGCCTGGTATCAAAGGCCTGCTCGCAAGAGTGGGCCTTTTTTTTATGTCCATGGATGGACGGTACGTCGCGAGAGGCAGGATGCCGGCAGCGACGAGGCTAACGTATACCACCCAACCAGAATGTGCGCCCATCTCCACAAAAACACCAAACACCAATCTCCACAACCCCAACGGAACTCTCACCCCCCACGCTTTTCTGATAGTGTATAAGCATCCAAGACCGCTCAAGGTGTATCCCATGACCAGACTCTTACTACTCACCCTGCTACTCCCAGCCCTGGCGTCTTTCGCCGAATCTCCCTCAGCACAAATCTATCGCACCACCGACGAACAGGGCAATGTGGTCTTCACTGACAAACCCTCCGCAGGCGTGAATACCACTGAGCGAGTCGAGCTGCCTCCGATAAACACCACCCCGGCGCCTGTGTTCAAGCCCTCCCCAGAGCCCGAATTAGAGGCGCCGGACACAGCCGCCCCCGCCTATAGTGTGGCGATTATATCCCCGGCGAATGAGACGTCGTTTCCGATGGGTCCCGGTAATTTTTCTGTCAGCGTAAACGTGCAGCCCTCCCCGGGGGAAAACCAGGCCCTGCAGTTGTACATAGACGACATCCCCTGGGGCGACCCACAGCAGGGTACGTCCTGGGCCCTCACCAATATATATCGCGGCGAACACCTGCTCACAGTAGCCATTGTCGACGCAAAAGGTGAGCACCTGGCAAACTCGGCTGCCATCCGTGTTTTCGTACACCGCCCTTCGATAAACTTCAGAAACAAGTGAACAATAGGCTGGACAGTCCCGGATAATCAATGCACCATAATGGTGCGGAAATTGACGGCCTCACCTCCATTTTTGGGCCTGTGAGTCACCTCGCAGTGTTTAACCTACAGTAGCAACAACGCAAGTAAGCGCTCACATGCGGCAGGGGCATGCTATTCAGGTATGTCTCATCTTTTCGTCGCCGTTGCTCAATTTTGAACTTCATTTTTGCTATTGCTAGGGGCCACAGAGTAGGGGATAAGGAAAGATATGAACCGCGCCTTCAGGGCCAAACACGAGACGAGGATGAAGCACAACCTGGACATACTGGACAATCTCTGCGCGGGTATTATGGTGCTGGATAAAGCGCTGTGCGTCACTGCGCTCAACGCCTCCGCCCAGGCCCTGCTGGAAACATCCGAGTCACGCTGCATTGGACTGCATGCCCGAAAGCTGGTGTTGCATTCAAAAGAGTGGCTGGCGGACCTGGAACAGGTATTGGCCAACAACAGCCCGCTGGCCAGGCGCAGTATGTCGCTGGTGCTCCTTTCGGGGCAGGACATTCACGTTGACCTTATCATCACCCCCCTGACAGGGAACAGTGATGAGACCGGTCTGCTGGTGGAATTGCAGGGCGTTGACCGGCTGCTGAAGATCAGTCGGGACGAGAACCTGCTGCACGCCCAGGAAACCACCCGGGCCGCCATCAGGGGCCTGGCCCACGAAATCAAAAACCCTCTTGGTGGGGTGCGCGGTGCCGCACAGTTACTCGCCAGGGAACTGCCCGATGAACACCTGGCGGAATATACGCGCGTTATCATCCGTGAGGCGGATCGTTTAAGGGACCTGGTGGACCGATTGCTGGGCCCCAACCAGCAGCTTAACCTGCAACAACTCAACATCCACGAGATTCTGGAACACGTGCGTAACCTTATCGTCGCCGAAACAGGTAACCGCGCCACTATCACGGGGGATTATGACCCCAGCCTGCCAGAGCTACCCGGTGATCGAACGCAGTTGACCCAGGCCGTGCTGAATATCATGCGCAATGCCCTGCAGGCGGCCGAAACCCCGGACAGCTGTAAAATAACGCTGCGCAGCCGCCCCCAACGCCAGTTTACGATCGGCAACAAACGTCACCGGCTGGTTTGCAAAATCGATATCATCGATAACGGTCCCGGCGTCCCTGAAGAAATGCTGCACGCCATTTTCGCGCCAATGGTCACAGGCCGCCCCGACGGCACTGGCCTGGGGTTGTCCATAGCGCAATCCATCATCAATCGACACGGGGGCCTGGTCGAATGCGAGAGCAATCCCGGACACACCCGTTTCACCATTTATTTACCCATGGATGAACAAAATGCATAAGCACACTAAAGTCTGGGTAGTGGACGACGACAGTTCGATCCGCTGGGTTCTGGAACGCGCCCTGAACCAGGCGGGTATAAACAACGAGAGCTTCGCGGACGCCGACCAACTGCTTAACCGTATCACCACCGAGCAACCGGATGTCATTATCAGCGACATTCGCATGCCGGGTACGGACGGGCTCGAATTGCTGTCACAGATTAACGCGACATACCCGCAGTTGCCGGTCATTATTACCACCGCCCACTCGGATCTGGACAGTGCCGTGGCGTCCTATCAGCGCGGCGCTTTCGAATACCTGCCAAAACCCTTCGACCTGGACGAGGTGATCGCCATCACCGAACGGGCCCTGGCCCACGCCAGGGAAAATAGCGGCGACGCGCCGATATTGGCAAAACTGCCACAAACTGAAATCATCGGCAAGGCTCCGGCCATGCAGGAGGTCTTTCGCGCTATCGGCAGGCTGGCCCACAGCAATATCACCGTGTTAATCAACGGTGAATCCGGCACCGGCAAAGAACTGGTGGCCCAGGCCCTGCACCGCCACAGCCCGCGCGCCCCGAACCCCTTCATCGCACTTAATATGGCCGCCATTCCCAAAGACCTGATGGAGTCGGAACTGTTCGGCCACGAAAAGGGGGCATTTACCGGCGCCAACAGCAAAAGAGAGGGGCGTTTCGAACAGGCCGACGGCGGCACGCTGTTCCTGGACGAAATTGGCGACATGCCGGCGGAGACCCAGACCCGCCTGCTGCGGGTACTGGCGGACGGCGAGTTCTACCGGGTAGGGGGCCACATCCCGGTCAAGGTCGATGTACGCATTATTGCCGCAACACACCAGGACCTGGAAGAACTGGTGCGCCAGGGGGATTTCAGGGAGGATCTATTCCACCGGCTTAACGTGATTCGCATCCACATCCCCAAACTGGCGGAGCGCCGCGAGGACATACCATGCCTGATGCAGTACTTCTTCCAACAGGCGGCGGAGGAACTGGGCGGCGAAACCAAAATCCTGCTGCCGGATGCCGAGGCATTCCTCATCGGCCTGGATTGGCCGGGCAATGTACGCCAACTGGAAAACACCTGTCGCTGGATCACGGTGATGGCCGCCGGTCGCGAGGTGCACCTCAGCGACCTGCCCCCGGAATTGGGCAAGAGCACGATCAGACCTGCCGAAAGTGACCAGTCGGACTGGCGCGAGCTGCTGTACCATTGGGCGCGCAATGAACTGGTACAGGGCAAGCAGCATATTTTGCAGGAGGCCACGCCGGCTTTCGAGAAAGTCATGATTGAAGTAGCGCTGCAGCACTCCCAGGGACGCAAACGGGACGCTGCCGAACTGCTGGGTTGGGGCCGCAACACCCTGACACGCAAAATCAAGGACCTGGAAATCTAGTGGATAACGCGTAGTTTAGCGATTTCGGGTAGTAATGCGGGTACATAGCGTGAGTCCCGCTGCACCGTTCGTACTATCACCCCTTCGGGGTTACCATACAACCATGCTCAAAATCGTCTTATTCCAACCGGAGATACCGCCCAATACCGGCAATATCATCCGCCTCTGTGCCAATACCGGCTGCTCTTTGCACCTGATCGAGCCTCTGGGCTTTGACCTGGAAGACAAAAAAATGCGCCGCGCCGGCCTCGACTATCGGGAGTTCGCGAATATTCAACTGTACCCTGACCTGGCAAGCTTTAAGCGACAACAGCGCAACCCGCGGCTGTTCGCTGCCACCACCAAGGGCGCCACTCTCTATCACCAGATTGCCTATCGCGCCGGGGACGCCATACTTTTCGGCCCGGAAACTCGCGGCCTGCCCGAGGATATCCTGGGCAGCCTGAACCGGGAACAGCGGATTCGCATCCCGATGAAGCAACACAGTCGCAGCCTCAACCTGAGCAATGCGACTGCGCTGGTGGCCTATGAGGGCCTACGGCAGTTGGGTTTCCCCGGGCTGGATTAAGTAAGCGCTTACCCGACTAGTGAGTCGCCGCCTCGCCACCTTCAGGAGCGGCCTGGGCCTGCTGGGCCATTGCCTGCTGGTACATGGCCTCGAAGTTGACCGGGGCCAGCATAACGGGCGGAAAGCCACCCTTAACACAGAGCGAATCGATGCTTTCACGAGCATAGGGGAACAGGACATTGGGCGCCGCGGTACCGAGAATACGGCGCAGGTCCTCGCCCTCAAAACCGCTGATGAAGAAAATGCCTGCCTGCTGCACTTCAATCAGGAACGCAGTATCGTCTTCAATTTTGGCCGTGATGGTAACGGTCAGCACCACTTCAAAATTGCCCTGCTCGTCGATTGTGTCGCTTTTGGTATTCAGGTCCACATTGACTTGCGGCTGCCACTGCTTCTTGAAAATCATCGGGGTGGATGGCGACTCAAAGGAAAGATCCTTGTTGTAGATACGCTGCATTGCAAACTGCTGCTGTGGTCGCTCCTGTTGTGCTGCTGCTTCTTGTTCTTCGGCCATGGGCCACCCTCCGTTGGGTTATCGTAAAAATTTGGCGTTCAGAACACCATCGTTGATGAGCATTTAGCTCCTAGCTGACGGTCGGGAGTTGCAAATTGCGCCACTCCATCATGCCACCGGTCATTTTGTAGACCTGTTCAAAGTCATTGCCTTTGAGTTGTTTGCCAGCTGCACTTGCCTGCTGGCCCATTTTGCAAACAAGGATAATGGGCTTGTTTTTGTATCTCTCAAGCTCCGTCATCCTTTCAGCCAATTTGGCCGACGGAATGTGCACGGCATCGACGATATGGCCCTGCTTATAATCCGCCACATCGCGCAAATCCAGGAATACACCCTGCTCGACGTTGACCATATTGATCGCTTTCTGCGGCGACAGAGACGGCCCGGATTTACGGACTTCATGCATAAAAAGCATGATGATAACAGTCGACAGCGCAGCTGCCAGAATCCACTGCTGAATCAGAAATTCAAAAAATAATGCCATGGTATTGCTTGCTTATACCTATCGGGGAACGGCCGGGATACGGACGATTGTGAATAGCCGCCAGCGCGCCTGTTTCCATAAAACGGCGCAAGTATACAGGGTCTGGGGGGGCTCAACCAGCCCTGTGTAGGCAGCCTGTAGACAGCCCTGTCACGAGGATCTGCCGCAGGTTATATATCGGGCTCGCGCAGATATTGGCGTTGACCCAGATAGACAATGCGTTGCCCCTCCAGACAGGTTAAAATACGGCGCTCAACCGCCGACAAAAACACCTTGTCTGATCTGGAAATCACATGAGTGATAGCGATAAAAAACCCACGGTTTTAGTTGTACTGGACGGCTGGGGCTACCGAGAAGAGACTCGGGACAACGCCATCGCCAACGGCGCCACGCCGGTGTGGGACCGTTTGTGGGCGCGGGCCCCCCATACCCTGATATCTGCCTCCGGCCCGGACGTGGGCCTGCCCGAAGGGCAAATGGGCAATTCCGAGGTGGGACATATGAGCCTCGGGTCCGGTCGCGTGGTCTACCAGAACATCACCCGCATCAACCAGGCCATCAGCGATGGCACATTCGAGCGCAACACCGTCTTCACCAATGCCATAGACAAGGCGGTGGCTGCGGATGGGGCGGTTCATGTGTTCGGCCTGCTGTCTCCGGGCGGCGTACACAGTCACGAAAAACAGCTCTTTGCCGCCCTTCGCCTGGCGGCCGGCCGCGGCGCACAGCGAGTGTATTTACACGCGTTTCTCGACGGCCGCGACACCCCCCCACGCAGTGCGGGTCCGTCCCTGGAGAGCGCCAATGCCCTATTTACCGAACTCGGCTGTGGTCGCGTCGCCAGTATCGTCGGGCGCTACTACGCGATGGACCGCGACAACCGCTGGGACCGCATTGAACGGGCGTACCGGCTACTGACAGAGGGCAGAGCCGACTACAGCGCCACCACCGCAGCCGAAGCGCTACAAGCTGCCTACGACCGGGATGAAAACGACGAATTCGTGTTACCCACGGTAATCCGGGGCGAAGGCCAGGAAGATGCGCTGATAGCGGACAAGGACAGCGTATTGTTCATGAACTTCCGGGCCGATCGCGCCCGCCAGCTGACCAGAGCATTTGTCGACACACAGTTCGATGGTTTCCAGCGCCAGGTGGTGCCTCAGCTGTCTGATTTCGTGATGCTCACCGAATACGCCGCGGATATAACAGCCAGCTGCGCCTTCCCACCCGCGAGCCTGAAAAACGTGCTGGGCGAGTATGTGGCCCACCAGGGCATGACGCAGCTGCGTATTGCGGAAACCGAGAAGTACGCTCATGTGACCTTCTTTTTCAGCGGTGGTCGCGAGGAGCTGTTCCCCGGCGAGGAGCGCCAGCTTATTGCTTCACCAGACGTCGCCACCTATGACCTGCAACCCGAGATGAGCGCACCGGAACTGACCGACAAGCTGGTAGCAGCGATACACTCTGGAAAATACGACCTGATCGTGTGCAACTACGCCAATGGCGATATGGTCGGGCATACAGGGGTCTACGATGCCGCAATCAAAGCGGTGGAAACCCTGGATACATGCCTGGGCAGGATTGAGCAGGCCCTGCTGGAGGTGGGCGGCGAGGCGCTGGTCACCGCCGACCACGGCAACTGTGAACAAATGCTCGATTACGGTTCCGGACAGCTGCACACCCAGCATACCACCGAGCTGGTACCGCTGGTTTACATTGGCCCACGCCAGCTGCAGCTGAACCCCGCCGGGGGCCGGCTGGCTGATATCGCCCCTACACTGTTGGGTATGATGGGCTTGCCACAGCCAGAGGAAATGACCGGCACCAACCTGGTCACAGGCGCCGTTTGACGCCGATGCCCGCACGCCGCCCGGCAGTATGGCAACTACTGGCAGCGACCCTGGTGCTGGCCGGTTTGTCGGGTTTCAGCCTGGCCCAGTCCGACGAGGAAAACGCCCGCGTGCAACTGCAACAGCTGCAGAGTGATATCAAACGCATCAATCGTGAAATTTCCAGCGCCAGCGCCCGCAAGAACACCCTGCAACAGCAATTGCGACAGGCGGAGGTACAGCTGGGAAAACTAAAACGCTCCATGGCCGATAATCAGCGTGCCATGACTACCAGCACACAGGAATTGTCGACTCTGCAAGAACAGTATTCGCACCTGGAACTGGCCCGCAATCAGCAACAGGCAAGGATTGGCATAGAGCTGAAGACCGCCTGGCAGATGGGGCAGCAAGGGCAGGTCAAAGTATTACTGAACCAGGAAAGCCCTCATACAGTCGCCCGGACCATGGCTTATTACCGTTACTTTTTTGCAGCGCGCAACGAGCTGCTGGGACAGTACAGGGAAACCCTCAGACAACTGGAGGGACTGAAACAACGCATTGCCGACACCCTCACGCAACTGGAAGCCCAGCAACACACCCTGGAAAAACAACAGGTAACCCTGGTAAAAGCCCAGGCCAACCGGAAACTGGCAGTGGCCAACCTGAGCGCCAGCATCAGCAGCAAGGGCGAACAACTCAAACAGAAGGAACAGGACCGCAAGGAGCTTGAAAGCCTTGTGCTAGCCATCGAAGAGGCCGTGGTCAATCTGCTGGTGCCGGACAACTACCAGGCCTTCAAAAGTGCCAGGGGCAAAATGCCCTGGCCAGTAAAAGGCAAGCCAAGCAACCGCTTCGGCCGATCGCGCAACGAGGGCAAAATGCGCTGGCAGGGAATCACCATTCCAGCCAAGGAGGGCGCCATGGTCGGGGCCATACATCACGGCCGAGTGGTGTACTCCGATTGGCTGCGCGGCTCGGGGCTGTTGCTGATCATAGACCACGGCGATGGCTATATGAGCCTGTACGCCCACAACCAGAGCCTGCTGCGTGAAGTGGGTGAGTGGGTCAGCGCTGGCACGCCGATAAGCACGGTGGGCAGCAGTGGCGGCCAGGACCGGGCAAGCCTGTACTTCGAAATCCGGCACCAGGGCAAGCCCACCAATCCCGCCAACTGGTGCAAGGGCTGAGCGCTCGCCCGGACAATGGGTTAAACTAGTGCCATCTGGACAATACTGGCCCCGTGGCCGGCCTGGTGGTAATCATGCGTTGTTTTTCTCCTGCCCACAAAAAATTGGTAACCACCGTTGCCGCACTGTCCCTGGTATTCCCCCTCACCCTGCACGCCGTAGAGGAGAAGGGCCAGTTGCCACTGGAGGAACTGCGCACCTTTGCCGACATTTACAACCAGATCCGTATTGGTTATGTGGAGGAAATCGACGACAGCACCCTGCTGGAATATGCCATCCAGGGCATGCTGATGGGCCTGGACCCGCACTCGGTTTACCTCACTAAAGACGCGTTCCAGGACTTACAGGACAATACCTCGGGGGAATTTACCGGCCTGGGCCTGGAAGTGGGTATGGAGGATGGCTACGTCGAAATCATCTCGCCCATCGATGGCTCACCAGCGGCAGCAGCCGGACTGCAAAGCGGCGACGTGATTCTCAAGCTGGGCAAAATCCCGGTGAAGGGCATGAGCCTGAACGAGGCTGTCGATTTAATGCGCGGCCCCAAAGGCAGTGACATCGAGCTCACCATAGGCCGGTCCGGCGAGGGCCAGCCGTTTGAGGTCACCCTGACTCGCGACACGATAAAAGTCGCCAGCGTACGCGAGCGCTGGCTGGAACCAGGTTACGGTTATATTCGTGTGGCCCAGTTCCAGAGCGCCACCGGGGCGGATGTCGGCAAGTCGCTGGACAAACTTATGGCGCAAGAGGAGTTGAAAGGCCTGGTACTGGACCTGCGTAACAATCCGGGCGGTATATTGCGCGCCAGCGTAGACGTGGCGGGATTATTCATGGATGGCGGCAACGTGGTCTACACGGAAGGGCGCCTCGCCAATTCGGATATGTACTACGAAGCTGACGAAAAAGACGCCAGCAATGGCACGCCCCTGGTGGTGCTGATCAACAGCGGCTCGGCCAGCGCCTCCGAGATCGTGGCCGGTGCCTTGCAGGACCACAGGCGCGCCATTGTCATGGGCACCCGCAGCTTTGGCAAGGGCTCGGTACAGACCATCCTCCCCCTGTCCGACTCCCGGGCGGTGAAACTCACCACCGCCCGGTATTTCACACCCAACGGCCGGTCTATCCAGGCCGAGGGTATCGAGCCTGACATCCTGGTGGAACGCGCCAAAGTCACCGCCTATAAAGGCCAGCGGCGGGTAACCGAAGCGGACCTGTCCGGGCACCTGGACAACGGTAACGGCAAAAGCACTGACGATAGCGACAAAAATAAGAAGAACAAAGAAGCTGCCGGTGAGTTGCTCTCCAGCGACAACCAGTTATACGAAGCGCTGACCCTGCTGAAAGGGATCAATGTACTGGGGATGCGCTACAGTAAAACCGATGGCTGAAAAAATATGCCGGGTGGGCGCGGGCCGCAGATCGGTTAATGCCCGGTGAATACACCCGCGATGAGCTCGACAGCCTGCCGAACCTCGATCTGGACGAGCTGTTGCGAACCTGGCATCGCCCGATAGCACAGTTGCGTCGGGAACTGGATCTTCCCGAGGCTGTGCAGGCGGGTATCGGGATACTGGAAGAGGCGGCCTAATCTCCCCTATTTCCCTGAACCGCCAACTATGTGCTAAAGTCGATACGGCGCGCGAACATCGGGCATGTCAGCTGGAAAGTCTTTCGTGTTGCGGCTGACCAATAGCGCACTCTCTCGTTTTGCGCTCGCCCAGATGATTGCGTCAGGCAGCCGCATTTTATGTTCACGGCGAATGGAAACGGCAGTCTCGGCTACCTTGGCATCAATGGCAACC
>Ga0164313_10006411_pt1 | contig 10375 bp, 10 predicted proteins | sample GuaBasSedimGuay4_FD_113735 | JGI IMG/M metagenome (GOLD analysis project Ga0164313, IMG submission 113735) | Subseafloor sediment microbial communities from Guaymas Basin, Gulf of California, Mexico - Guay4, Core 4569-4, 0-3 cm | ecosystem: Environmental > Aquatic > Marine > Hydrothermal vents...
GACCGGTGTCGTACGCACCGGCGCCTACCCTGAGCTAACCGTCACAGCGGTTTTGGTTGGCTATTTTCTCGGTGCAGTGATTGCAGTCAGTATCGGTTATGCGGCATTAATTCTTGGTTTTTCAATCGAGGGTTCAGAACTGGCTGCGATACTGGGCTTTGCTATTTTGCGTGGGATGTTGCGGCGCAACTCCATTATTGAAAATAATATCGTGCAAACCATCGCCAGCGGGGTCAACGGTGCTTCAAGCGGTATGATGTTCTCAGTACCCGCTATTTTTATTCTCGGGTATGGCACTGATTTCAATCCGGTGTTGCTGACTTTCGGTGCTATTGCCGGGGCATTTCTGGGTATCGGTTTTATCATACCGTTACGCAAGCAGATGATCGACTACGAGCGCCTGACTTATCCGGGCGGGGTTGCGGTGGCAACCATTTTAAAATCTCCGGGTGCGGGCATTCAAAAAGCCATGTTTCTGCTGGTTGCAGCGACAGTCAGTGGCGGCCTTCATTATATAAGCCAGTACAGCGGACACGAGTACTGGGATATCGGCAGCCTGCTTGGTTGGCCGGAACATATGAATGGCATCTGGTACCTGTCATTGCTTACGGTTGGTGTCGGCTACATCGCCGGTAAAGGCGGTGCGGCTTTTATTATCGGTGGCTATTTGTGTTATTGGTTGCTGTCACCGTTACTGAGCCAGTTTGGTTTATTTCCCACCGACCCGGAAACTCACCAGGTAATCAGCGACCCCGATAGTCTGCGCCTGATCCTGTATCGACCTGTTGGTATCGGCATGCTGATCGGTGGTGCGATTGCCGGTGTGGTGCTGGCATTCCCATTGATTCTGAGCGCGGTGCGCAGTATGCAAAACGCCGCCAAGGAAAATTCGGCTATGTCCAAAGACGAGATGCCGATCAAGCTATTGTATTTTGCTATCGGCGGGGCAATGGTTCTGCTGGCGGTCATCGCGGTTCTGTCCACCGAGAAAATGGGCATTGGGCGCGGCATACTAATGGCTGTTGTGGGAACCTTGTGGATCTGGATTGCCGGTGTCATTTTGTCAGAAGCCATTGGTCGAACCAACTGGTCGCCACTTTCAGGCATGACGTTGATCGCGGTCACTTTGTTGATTTTGATATCGAGTGGTCTGGGCGATACCAAGGCAGCCGTTGTTTCCGCCATCATGGTGGGTGCCGCTGCCTGCGTTGCTATGTCGCAGGCCACCGACCTGATGCTCGATCTCAAAACCGGTTACCTGGTCGGTGCAACACCACGCATGCAACAGATGGGTCAGTTTCTGGGTGCATGGCTGGGACCGATATTGATCATGGGGCTGATCTTTGTATTACATGAAGCTTACGGTTTGGGCAGCGATAAGTTACCTGCGCCACAGGGTCAGGCCCTGGCCAGTATGGTCAATGGAATCATCGGCGGAGATGTCCCCACGCAAAAATACCTGGCAGGTGCCGGACTCGGCGCGCTGCTGAGCCTTGCCTCACCCGGCCTTGGAATTACCGTCGGGCTGGGGTTCTACCTGCCTTTTAGTATCGTTCTGACGTATAGCATTGGTACTTTACTCAGGGTTGTATCAGACTGGAAATTGGGGCAGTCGTTTGCCGAGGGTACCGGCATCCCGATTGCAGCAGGCGTTATCGTCGGCGAAGCACTGGTCGGTGTAGGCTTCGCGGTTTTCATGATCCTGGGGGCCGTATGAACATTAAGACTTTTGCACTAATACTTATCATGGGCTCTTTCCTGACCGGTGCATTCATTTCCGTTTTGGATCCTATCCAGGTTAACTGGTCCTGGTTAGTACCTGTACTGCTTGTGGGCTTAACCGGCTTATACCTGTTCAGAAAAGCACAACATGGAGCCGCCAGATCCAGTGAACTTTTGAGCGGCAATATGCAGACGTTGGAAACCAGCCTGCAAAACATCCTGGGGAATCTTGAACAACTCAGTGCAGGTTCAAACGAGCTTCCTGTGTACGAGGCACGTTTTGAAATTGACCGCTTGCTGCGTGAAGACCTGAATAATTTTGCCAATGCCCGTGAAAGTATGCAGCATGTTTTCGGCCTGCAAAACTACGCAGATGTGATGAGCGCATTCGCTGCCGGTGAACGCTATATAAACCGGGTCTGGTCAGCCTCAACTGACGGCTATGTAGATGAAGTCCGTAACTATTTGAGTCGGGCAACTGAACAATTCAGGGAGGCGCGCAGCCTATTTTCAAAGTTACAGAATCAATTCCAAGCAGCACATTCAGTTGCGTAATGCTGGCGGAAAAGGAAAAGAAAATTTAACAGATTTTCACAAATTCCCCCATATCAATTGACGGACGTCCTTTCAAATCGTAGAGTGTTCATCCCAACCCATACCAATCAAAACATTTTGAAGCCATTGAGACGAAGCATGCCAAACATTAGAAAGATTACTTGTCTACTGTCCTCAGTCCTCATTTTTGCTTTCGCCAGTCTGTCTACACAGACTTTTGCGGCAGGCATTAATGAAGTCATGCAGGAAGGTGAAAATCGCGCAGATGCCGGCGCAAACGATCAAACAAAGGTTGACTCTGTCGCCGATCAAACTGAAAAAATCGTGAACGACTATCGCGCGGTCACAAAGGTCGTGGACGGATTAAGAGTCTATAACGCCTTGTTGCAAACACAGCTGAATAACCAGGAAACTGAAATGCAATCCCTGTCTGATTCAATCAGCAACATTGCATTGATTGAACGGCAGATCGTTCCCCTGATGCTCCGTATGCTGGATGCACTGGAAGGGTTTATTGCACTCGATACGCCGTTTCTGATTAAAGAACGTACCGAACGTATCGGACGTTTGCGTGAAATGATGGAGCGTTCTGATGTGACCGCTGCTGAAAAATTACGCCGGGTCATTGAAGGCTACCAAATCGAAAATGATTATGGCCGGACGATTGAAGCTTACAAAGGCTCAACCGATGTCGGTGGCAAAGAACTCGAAGTAGATTTTCTGCGTATCGGGCGTGTTGCCTTGTTATACCAGACCGTTGGTGGCGCAACCACCGGCGCATGGGATAACTCAGCTCGCGAGTTTATTGAACTCCCACCAGAAACTTACAAGGCCCAGGTTGCACAGGGTCTTAAGGTTGCACGTAAACAAGTTGCCCCGGATCTTCTGATCGTACCGGTAGCTGCGCCAACGAGGGCAATGCAATGATTAATATAATTAAGAAAATCGGCATTGCCGGCAGCCTGTTACTGGCTTCAACTGTAGTAGCCCAGGCAGCGACAGCGGTTTCGCTGGATGAATTACTGCAGCAGGTAAAATCAGGCCGTGTCACAGATGCGGCTGAAAATAAAGCCAGGCTGGACCAGTTCCGCGCCAACCGCGCGACCCAGGTAAAAGCACTGAATGCTGAAAAGGCCGAACAAAAACGGCAAGAGCAGCGTTCTGCACAGATGGAAAAACAATTTGAAGTTAACGATGGAAAAATTATCGTTCTGGAACAGGCTTTTCAGGATCGCCTTGGTGGCCTCAAAGAATTGTTTGGTGTTCTGCAGCAAGCCTCCGGCGATGCGCGCGGACAGTTTGAAACCTCTCTGACCCAGGTACAGTTTCCTGACCGCACCGACTTCCTGCTCGATTTTGCCAAAAAAATGGGACAGTCAAACCGGCTGGCGTCACTTGAAGAGATCGAACGTCTGTGGTTTGAACTGCAACGTGAAATGACAGAAACCGGAAAAGTTTCCACCTTCAGCACCACGGTTGTTGATGCCCATGGCGATCAAGCCGTTCGGGAAGTAACCCGCATCGGTGCATTCAACGTTATATCAGATGGCAAGTACCTCGAGTTTGTTTCTGAAACCGGACGCCTGGTTGAATTGCAGCGTCAGCCGCAAACCCGTTACACATCCCGCATTCCTGACTTAACCGGTGCAAGCGCAGGTCAGCATCCTATCGGGCTTGATCCGACACGTGGCCAGTTACTTGGCCTGCTGGTGCAGTCACCGAGCCTGATGGAACGTGTTGCCCAGGGCAAGACGGTTGGCTATGTCATTATCTCTCTCGGCATACTTGGCTTACTGATGGCTATCTGGCGTCTGTTAGTACTTTCCGCTACCAGCGCGAAGGTTAGCAAACAGACCAAAAATATCGGTCAGCCCAACAAGAACAATCCACTTGGCCGGGTACTGGCGATTGGTCAGGAAGGTTCCAGTGGAGACATTGAGACCATGGAACTGAAGCTTGGTGAAGCCATACTAAGGGAAACGCCAAAACTGAACGCCATGTTACCGTTGCTGAAAATCATCGCTGTGGTCGCGCCACTGCTTGGTCTTCTGGGTACGGTAACCGGCATGATCGTGACTTTCCAGGCGATCACATTATATGGTGCCGGTGATCCGAAATTGATGGCTGGTGGTATTTCAACCGCACTGGTAACCACGGTACTCGGTTTGACCGTAGCTATTCCGATGGTATTCCTGCACACGCTGGTTTCCAGCCGGGCCAAGCGATTGACCCAGATCCTGCAGGAAGAATCCGCTGGTATGCTCGCAGAGCGTGCCGAAGGAAAACAGTCAGCCGCATAAGGCAGTAGTGATATGGACTTAATTTATTACTATCTGCCGGCACTGGAGACTGTCCGGGACTTCCTGGAGATGGGCGGGGGCGTACTGTACGTGATTGGTTTACTGACCATGTTCATGTGGGCCCTGATCATCGAAAGACTGGTATACCTGCGCATGGGGCATAAACGCCTCGTCGCATCAGCCCAGCAGCTTTGGGAAGCACGCGATGACCATTCATCCTGGAACGCTCACCAGATTCGTGAACGCCTGGTATCACAGGTTTCTGCACAGGTTGAACGGAACATTCCTATGATCCAGACCTGTGTCGCCTTGTGTCCATTGCTTGGATTACTTGGCACTGTCACCGGCATGATCGAGGTGTTTGAAGTGATGGCTATTTCCGGTTCCAGCAGCCCGCGTTCTATGGCTGCCGGTGTTTCCAAGGCAACCATCCCGACGATGGCCGGTATGGTAGCTGCTCTTTCCGGAGTAGCCATGGGTACCTATTTACAACGTAAGGTCGGTCGCGAAAGAGCACTTCTCGCGGATCACCTTGTCGTAGAACACGGGTGACAACTATGTCACTGGAGAAATAAATGAAACAATTTTATCAGCCCGAGCCAGAAGAAGAATCAGCAATTGATATCACACCTATGCTGGACGTGGTTTTCATCATGCTTATCTTCTTTATTGTTACCGCGACATTCGTCAAGGAAGCAGGTATTGATGTAAACCGGCCTGATGCTGCAACCGCAGTCAAAAAGGAAAATGCCAATATCCTTGTGGCCATAGGGCCGAACAATGATATCTGGATTGACCGGCGTCAGATCGATATCCGCTCGGTACGTCCAAACATTGAACGTTTGCATGCAGAGAACCCGCAGGGGTCAGTGGTGATCCAGGCAGATAAGGAATCCAAAACAGATACGCTTATCCAGGTCATGGATGCAGCCCGGCAGGCTGGTGTCTATAACGTCTCCATTGCGGCAAATGATTAAGAGCTGACATGTCTGCAACCATTAATCAAACTTTGTCGCAAAATACCACGGGCTACATGGCCCGCATGGTGATTGGCATTATATTGGCGGTAGCCGTTACCTTAAGTCTGTTTTGGGTCATGCAATATCTGATTGCAACTGCGGATCGCAGTTTGAATGAAGATGGCAAAAACAGTGTGCTGGATTTTGTGCGCGTGAAACGTGATGAATCCATTCAGCGCCGGCAATTGAAGCCCAAGAAGCCACCACCACCTGAACAGGCACCACCGCAACCACCCACACCGCAGTTGGATGACTTAAATCCAAATGCTGAAAAAATCGCAATTTCAGCGGTTCCAGTGGAAACTGATATCGAAATGACAGGCGGATTCAGCCTGGGTGTCGGTGAAGGTGATTACCTGCCTATCGTGAAAGTGGCACCGATCTATCCCAACCGGGCACTGACCCGTGGAGTAGAAGGCTTCTGCGTGGTTCAATACACAGTTACCAATCTGGGTACTACCAAGGATCCAATCGTTGTTGAATCGCAGTGTACTTCAAGCCTTTTCCACCGGGCATCGATCAACGCCGCATTAAAATTCAAATACAAGCCCAGGATTATTGATGGCACAGCCGTAGAGGTTCCTGGCGTACAGAACAAGTTCACTTATGAAATTACTGAATAAGAATCTGCCGAATAAGCGTCTGCTGATGCGCAAACGTTGGTTAATTGCCGGTTTCGCTACTCTGTTGGCAGTGCTGGTGGCATCACCAGTTACCGCACAAGAAAAGAAAGAACGCAAAACCAAGCAAACGGTCGCTATGAGTCAGCAGGTTTACGAGAAGTTGATGGAAATTCAGGAGTTGGTTGAATCAGACCAGCATGCTGCGGCCCAGGCATTAATGAAAGAAATACACCAGGGCAAGAAGAAACTATCTCCTTACGAGTCGGCCCAGATCTGGAACCTGTCCGGCTATGATTACTATCTGCAGGAACGTTATCCCGATGCAATACGTTCTTATGAGCAAGTACTGAAGCAGCCTGAATTACCTGAAGCATTACAGCAAAGCACGCTTAAAACACTGGCTCAATTGCACTTTACGGTAGAAAATTATGAGCTGGCGCTGGACACGATCAAACGCCTGATGGCGGTCGTAGCTGAGCCTGCCGCGGATGTTTTCATGCTGCTGGGCCAGGCGCATTTCCAGATGGAGAATTACGAGCAGGCGATTCCGCCCATCACAACTGCAATCAACATGTACAAGGAGCAGGGCCGGGTACCTCGCGAAAACTGGTTACTGCTGCTGCGGGTTTGTTATTGGGAAATGAAAGATTTTCCAAATATGCTGATCGTGCTTGAAGAGTTGATTGAAGCTTATCCCAAGGATTCCTATATCCTGACACTGGCCGGTGTTTATAGCGAATTGGGTGATACCAAGAAGCAGCTGGCTTTAACCGAATCACTGTATGAGAAAGGTTATATTGAAGGCAAGTCACATGCTGTAAACCTCGCAAACCTGTATTTGCTGCATGGTATTCCATATAAAGCAGCTAAAGTTCTTGAATCGGAAATTGCTGCCGGCAACGTGGAACCTGATGTCAGGAATTTGCGTCTGCTATCCCAGGCATGGTACCAGGCCAGGGAGGACCGCAAGGCCATCCCACCGCTGAAACAAGCCGCTGCAGCCGGAGAGGAAGGCGAGTTATACATTCGTCTGGCCCAGTCATATATCAACCTTGAAGAATGGTCAGATGCCTCGGCAGCCGCCAAGAAAGGGCTCGCCATGGGCGACCTTAAACGTAATGATACAGCTAACATCATGTACGGCATGGCCTTGTTCAATCAGAAGAAACTTGAGCAGGCACGCAGGGCATTCCAGGCAGCAGGCAAGGATAAACGCAGCAAACGGGCAGCTAACCAGTGGATCAAGTATGTTGACAGCGAAATACGCCGTCGCGATACGCTGGAGCAGAAACTACCCGATATTGAAAAACGTGAAGTTGATGACATACTGAAGGCGAATCAACAAGCAACGGAATAATCGTTACTTAATAAAACTGAAAAGGCCGCATTATCGATGCGGCCTTTTTATTGGGTATCAGTCACCTTTTTCCGGAAGATAGTGAATCACGCGGATGTTTTCCATAGTCACCAGGCCCCCACACCCTGCCCGTTCGAAGATGCTGGCAAGGTCCTGCTGAAAAACAGCAATCTTGTCCTCTTCATCTACAATCTCAATAACCAGCGAAAGGTCGGAAGAAAGGTCCAGTATCTTGTGTGTACGGATACGGGCGGTCGCACCATAGCCCAACACCCCTTTCAGGACAGTTGCGCCCGCCAGACCGGCTTCTCGTGCCTTCTTGACGATGGCTTCGTACAAGGGCAGGTGCCCCAACTTGTCACTTTCGCCGATAAACACTCTCAGCAGTACCGCCTGACCGGAAATCTCCATACATTACCTCAACAGCAAATCACTTAGAATTAAGCCCAAAAGAAAAGCAATACCTGCCCCTGCCAGGGTAGCGGTGAAATAGGTCGAGGCATAAAAATATTCTTTATCCTGAACAAACTGACCCAGTTCATAAATAAATGAAGACATCGTGGTAAAGCCACCACAGAACCCTGTGGCCAGCAGCAGTCGCAGTTCGGTGGAAAGCATTTCGGTTTTTACGCCTACCCCCGCTATCACACCAATGATCAGGCAACCGGCTATATTGGAAATCAGTGTTCCAAACGGAATACTGAAAACAGCATAGTTCTGCGTCACCAGCGTCATTGCATAACGGCTGACTCCGCCGAGCATGCTTCCCAGCCCAACATAAATAAATGGCAGAACTACGCTCACTAGCGGTTAATCCCCAGATTTGTTTGATACATAATGCGATGCAGCCAAGCCTTAAGCAAGTGGGAATTGCAGCATATTCCGGTGATTGCCATGATCAGTAATATGATGAGTTTTGATTTTGGTACGGTTTTGATCTCGCTGTGCGACGTGTTCATGCCTGAACTACAAAAACAACCTGATCTGAATTACCAGATTAGGATTTCTAATACAGCTTCAAAGCACGGATTAACCCGCGATTCCTGGAAATATCCACAATTGACCTGTGTCAATCAGAGCTATTGAAATCACCAGTAAAACGGGCTCAGCAATTGAATGAATGTTAATATAATGGCCTTGATAAGGTATTAATGTTGCATTTTATTCACGGTAAAAACAGCAGCTTACAACCTGTTTCAATTGTCACATGTATCGGGAGTATGCCTGGAATATCAATCGTTCGTCGGAATCGAAAAGAGCTCATGGATTTTCGGGATCCAGACAGGTTTTCAAGGTCTTTTGAGCCTTCTAAATGTTTAGCGGTGTTAAGCCGTGACGTACAAGAAGGAGTTGGTACGAATGACACAGTCAGTTTCAAAAAACAAAGGTTGGCGGGTTACTTTTGCAGGTACCGGAATCAACCTTGCACTTGGGGTTCTCTACACCTGGTCAGTTATTAAAGAAGCCATTCCTGACGAGTGGGCATGGACCGCTGCTCAAAAATCCGATCCTTATGCGGTGGCTTGCTTTGTATTTGCCATTGCCATGATTCCTGCGGGGCGTCTACAAGACAAAATCGGTCCCCGTTGGGTCGCAACTATCGGCGGTGTGATGGTCGCTCTTGGCTGCATTATTGCGGGACTGGTCGGCTCCAGTTATATCGGATTTGTCGTTGGATTCGGCTTGTTTGGAGGTATCGGCATCGGCTTTGGTTATGCGGCAGCCACACCGGCTGCGGTCAAGTGGTTTCCCGCTTCCCAGACGGGTATGATTGCCGGCCTGGTGGTTGCTGGTTTTGGTCTGGCGTCTGTTTACATTGCCCCTACCGCACAAGCATTGCTTGGCTCTTATGGCGTCTCCACCACCATGATTATTTTCGGTGTTTCCTTCTTTGTGATTGTAGTGATCCTGGCACAGTTCCTGCGAAACCCGCCTGCCGGTTACATACCGTTTGACGCCAAAGCTGATTCAAGACCCACCACAACCGCAGCAGCCAGACCTCCCGTGGATATGGAATGGCATCAGATGATACGCACCTCAAATTTTTGGATGTTATGGACCATGTATGTGTTTGGTGCGGCTGCCGGTTTGATGGTAATCGGCTCAGCTGCCAGCATGTCCAGGGCTTCACTGGGGTCGTCGGCTTTTATTGCCGTCGCAGTCCTGGCGGTTGGTAATGCCGGTGGACGGGTGCTGGCCGGTGTAGTGTCGGATAAAATCGGCCGTCAATTAACTTTGTTTTTCGCATTTCTGTTGCAGAGTGTGATGGTGCTGATTCCCTTGTACTACGGTAACGACCCGATAGCGCTTTTGTTTGCAGTTCTGATGATCGGGGCCTGCTACGGCGCTAATCTTACACTCTTTCCTTCGGCTACCAAGGATCATTTTGGTATGAAGTCTTTTGGTCTTAACTATGGTGTGATGTTCACTGCCTGGGGTGTTGGCGGGCTGATTCTGCCACGTATAGCCGGAATGGTTAAAGACGTCACCGGCAAGGAAGACCTGGCTTTCTATATTGCATCTGGTTTGATGATTTGCGGAGCCATATTGGCATTGGTAAATTTGGCGATAACGAGGAGCAAGCATAACAAAAAGAATAAGCCCCCCCTGCCCGGACATCATGCCGGGGGAGTTAAAGGGGATATGCTAGGTACGTAGATCTTTTAGACAAGCACAGTCAGCTTCGTTAATCGGTTACCAACAGTGACCGCCGGCACTGTGACCTCACCATCACCAATGCTAACCTGCCTCTGGAAAGAGGGAATCCCATATGACTTTTGTAAACTTGCAGATCAATAC
>Ga0164313_10006412_pt1 | contig 10375 bp, 8 predicted proteins | sample GuaBasSedimGuay4_FD_113735 | JGI IMG/M metagenome (GOLD analysis project Ga0164313, IMG submission 113735) | Subseafloor sediment microbial communities from Guaymas Basin, Gulf of California, Mexico - Guay4, Core 4569-4, 0-3 cm | ecosystem: Environmental > Aquatic > Marine > Hydrothermal vents >...
TAAAAGGAAGTACCAACAACGTGCAGCATAACCATAAAGATAGTTGCCTTTTTAGTTTATTCATACCGTTCTCCTCTGTTCGGCTTCGATACATGAAAGCCTTTTTTGCACAAACTATCTATGTAAATGGTTGCTACCAATTGGTAAGAATTGTGTCAAGAGCTGTTTTTAGTTTACTATTAAATATTTCCGTCCAACATCTTACATTTCCACCAAGAAATTCATTACTTATTTCACCCTTTTCGCCATTTCCTGCATCACAAGGCTTTTAAGTTCATTGTTTTCCGGCGGGACAATGCCGAAAACAACACGATCCTGTGGATAACTCTCCCACACACTTTCGAATGCGTCTTTCCAGGCGTCGGGGTTCAAGACAAGATATCGCTGAAGCAGGTCTTGAAATTTTTCAATTCCATCGTCCTGAAACAGCTGTTGATCATCCCTTAACACCGGTAAAACTTTTTTTGGCAGCAACTGGGAACGCCAGACCCAGTATCTGCCGATATTGAACAGCAGGTATTCATTTTTTGGTGCGCATTGAATCGCCGCATCAAAGCATTGGTCCGCCAGAGGCAGCCACTTGTTCAGATATTCCGTTAGATCATGACGCTTAAAGGAATATAGATTTCCTAACTTGTACCATAAAATTCCCCGGGTGGGATTGAGGCGCAGGGCCTGCAAGAAGCTCTTTTCAGCTTCAAGGTGAAACATTCTTCTTTCTTCAGTGTTGTCTGTATTCAATGCCATGAAGTGCAGGGCCCGTTTGTGATGATATTCAAAATTGCCGGGATTAAACGTTATTGCCCGGTCAATGTCGGCAATCTCCGGGTTCCAGTTCAAATTCATGGTGGAGTTCCACTCGGTGGGTCCGGCAGCCTCGGCCAGAAAATGCCTGCCGGACCAGTAGATTGAAAAACCGAAAACAAACAACACCAGGCTGAAGGTGGCAGCGCGCCCAATCCAGGTCAGCCGAATTGTTCGCTTTTTGTAGAAGAAAGACTGACTGTACCCGTGTCCCTGGCGATGAATGGCAGCATATCCGATACCCAGTATGGCTGCCAGGGTCAATGGGTTGGCAGGAATGTGCATGTTGAAGTCAAAATAGCTGTGAAACGAAATGGACAGCAGAGCAGCTACTGCCCCGATCCCGATACCCAGGGCATGCAGATTTCGTCTTTTTATCCAGAGACGGGTCATGTGATAAATGTAAATCAAAAAGGCACCGAAGATGATGGCCAGCCCTGGATAACCGGCATCCGTACCTGCCTCGACCCAGTCGTTGTGTGAATAGCCGCTGGAAGAGACTCCATCCCATTCTGTTGGCACATAGCGCGGGTAAAGATACCGAAAATTGCCCCAGCCAACACCGGTGACAGGATAATCCGCTAACATGGGGAACATGGATCGGGTGGTGATCAGTCTTTGCTGCAAGCCTTGATCACTGTGTTCAAATTTTTTAAGCGTCGGATCGATGCCCAGATGGAGTGCATACAGCAACGCAATCAAACAAAAACAGATGGAGATGATTGCATATTTTCGGAATGATTTCTTGAAAAACATCAGGGTTGACATACAAAGCATGGCCAGACCCAGACTAAGAATCCCCCCCCTGGAGGCTGACATCAGGAGGGAGACCACCATAACGATACCGGCAAAGAAGAGAAAGATGGTTTTTGCCTGGGAAGATTCAGGGGAAAAATCATTGACGACTTTTTGTACAAAGCCTCGCAGGCCTCCCAAACCGGAAACCAATCTTTTGCTTTTCTTTTTTTGAGCGATCATGAATCCAAAGGTCAAACTGACGAGCATGCCCATGTAGGCGGCAAAGTGATTTGACACAATGAATGTTCCACTTGCATAGTTCGCGTGTCCAACCCGACTCTGCCACCACCAGACATTGGGGTTGTCTGTAAATACCTGGTATATGGCGTAAAGGGCTTCAAAAAGACCTATGAAAATCAGAAAATATAAAAGGATATCGATCTGTTGCCTGGATTTCAGTGTGTTGACCACCAGGAAAAACATTCCACAATAGGTCCCCAGTTTGAGCGCTTCCATCACCGTAGCGTGGGCATAATAGGTCAGCATCATCCATGCCGGACCATCTGTGGAAGCCTCTGTAGTCTTAGCCAATAAAGAAAAAAACTGTGTTTTGTCTGTATAGGTTTGTGGGGAAATCAGGGCCACTACTGAGGCCGGCAACGATAACAGTTGCAGACCGATGAGTACAAACAGCATCACCAGCATCAGGTTCACCGGCGATTTAACCCAGGCCAGCTTTTTTGATCCGGAAACGATCAAGTGGTCGACAAACCAGAGCGCCAAAAGCAGATAAACCCCGATCTCGATGATACTGTATGCCCAGACGTGGACGGATCCAAAGGCCAACGGCGCAAAGACCAGCAGGAGGATTATGCCGGTAAAGATGATTTTATCGATGAAAGACTGGGGTTTCATTTTAAATGTTCAATGATATTTTTTTAATGTGGCTTATGGAATGATGTTTAAAAAGCAAGAACTGAACCACCCCGGTGAAATATGCTACGCTCCTCATTTTATGAATTTCACGGGGTAAACAAAGGCGCAAATAGTACAATAGAAAAATATTTGAACCACAAAGGCACGAAGGACGCAAAGATTTTGTTTTTTACCTAATCGGGGAAACCGATCAGGTAAACCATCATGCCCTGCAGAAGAACAATTATGAATTCTAAGTTTTGAATTTTTAATTACAGAACTAAGAAAACCACCATGCTCTGCGGGCGGTCGTTATTCTTCCTATATTATCTTTCTCAACAATATTCTCAAAATGTAGTTTTAGTACCCATTGTTAGTGTATTACGTTCGATAGTTGTAAATGGTAAATGACATATACCCGAAGGGTGGAGTGGTTTATCGAATCGGCCGCCCCGATTCGATAAAGGGTCTTCTTCGTGTCCTTTGCGCCTTAGTGGTTCAAGAAAATTGTTTATTTACACCGTCCCGCCAATTGACTATTAACCCTGCTTACTCCCTACTCATTTCTCCATACTGTTCATAGTACGCAATCGGAATCCTGCATCTTATACTCCGGCACGATTTCGGCAAGTTTTTCCTTGATGCCGCAGGCATCGTGGTTTTTGGCGTAGTAAGCGAGGTCATCTATCTTGGAGAAAAGCCATTTGCGATAGGCTGCCTGGTCTGCATATCCGTTATAGCCGTTGGTGGATTTCAGGACCATGATCTTGTTATGATCCGTCGGAACCACATCTTCCCCTTCGGTGATGAGCTCTTCATAGAGTTTTTCGCCCTGGCGAAGTCCAGTGAATTCAATCTTGATGTCTGTATCCGGCTCCTTGCCGGATAGACGAATCAGGTCCCTGGCCATGTCCACAATTTTCACGGATGTTCCCATTTCCAGCACAAAAATTTCCCCGCCGGTTCCCAATACAGCTGCCTGCAGAATCAGCTGAGAAGCCTCGGGGATGGTCATGAAAAAGCGGGTGACCTCCGGGTGCGTGACCGTAACCGGTCCGCCTCTGGCAATTTGCTCCCGGAATAATGGGATGACCGATCCCGCCGAACCCACCACATTGCCGAACCTGACGGACATCATGTTGGTGCCGTTTTCTTTATAAGCGTTCAATAAGAGTTCACACACCCGTTTGCTGGCACCCATGACATTGGAGGGCCGCACGGCCTTGTCTGTGGAAACGAATATAAAGTGATTGATTTGGTGCTCGGTGGCTTGTTTTAGGATGGTTTTCGTGCCCAAGACATTGTTTGAGACAGCCTGCCAGGGGTTACGTTCCAGTATCGGGACGTGCTTGTACGCTGCAGCATGAAAAATGACATGCGGCCTGTATTTTCTGAGGGTTTGGTCGATCAGGTTTTCGTCCTGAACCGCTCCCAGGATCGTCGTGTATTTTAAAAAACCGACCCGGTGTTTGAGCTCCATCTGGATGCTGTAGAGACTGGGCTCCGACGTGTCCAAAAGGATCAGTTCATCCGGCAGGAAGCGGACGAGCTGACGGCATAATTCACTGCCGATGCTGCCACCGGCGCCGGTTATAAGAACACGCTGATTCTTGATGAATCCTTCGATTTCCGGAATATCCAGCTGTACCGGCTCCCGTCGCAGCAGGTCCCTGTAGTTGACGTCCCGAAGTGTCTTAACGGATACCTTGCCGTCTATGAGTTCACCCATACTGGGGAGTGTCTTGTACGGAAGCCCTGTCTCATCACAGATCTCGGCAATATGCCGCATCTGATCACCGGTGGCGGACGGGATGGCGATCAAAAGCTCTTTGACCTCGTCTTTTTTTACCAAACCGGGCAGGTCATCGATCTTTCCCAATATGGGTATGCCATGGATTAACCGCCGGTTCTTTGTGGGGTCGTCATCCACATACCCCACCACATATTGTTTGAGGCGTGGATTGTTATTGAACTCCCGCAATATCTTTTCACCCGTATTCCCCGCGCCGATGATGATGATGGGGATGTCGCCTTTTGAACGGGTGATATTGGGCAGCACATGCCCGTTGATTTTCCCTTTTTCATATTGCTGAAAAAAGAGCCGAATGGCCGATCGAAAGCCACCGATCAACATAAAAGTCAATCCAGCGTCCAGGATAAACACGGCACGCGAAAATCCCTGGAATCGAAAGGCAGTCAAAACGATAAAGATGATGACAAGAGTCGAAACAAAATTTGCCCAGAAGAGCCGCAGAATGTCGGACAGACCCGCATACCGGAACATCCCGCGATACACGTCCATCAGATAGAAGATCAGGGCTTTTAAAGGCACCATCAGAGGCAGCAGCAGCGCAATTTGCTCAAGCGAGTTTGAAGTCAAAGTGAACTCAAATCGCATCAGGTACGCAAACACCAGGGACAAGCTCATTAAGATCAGGTCACCGATGAAGACGATGTAGAAATGGGGGTTTTTGAGTTGATTCAGCATAGTTACTTCAATTTTGAATTCTTAATTTTAAGTTTTTGATTACACACGTTAAGGGGTGACGGTGACTTGGTGGGTCAAAAAAAAGAAAAATTGAACCCCCCCAGTGTGAATAACAGATATCAGAAGACAGAGCAGCAGAGGACAGGCGTTTTCAGATTACTGACCTCCGACCTCCGATCTCTGGTTTTCCTTGATATCTCGGAAAATTGATGATAATAATTCGGATAATAGTTAATTATATTTCGGAGTATAATTATAATTTTCTCGGACTATGCCAACCAAAGGAACTTTATGTATCAACGATTTTCAAAAAGACGCATCCTCCAGCTTCTAAAAGACTTTCGCATTGTCTATCTCACCGGGCCCCGTCAAGCCGGGAAAAGTACACTCGCTATGTCAATTGCTCACGAGACTGGTATGGCCTACTATACTTTGGATGACGCTGCACTGCTACTTGCAGCCAGGACTGATCCCCAGGGTTTGCTATCCGCATTGTCGGCACCAATGGTTCTTGACGAATTTCAACTGGCGCCGGAATTAATTCGGGCGGTGAAGCAGATTTCTGACAGTGCCGGGTCGGTCAAAAAGGGTTTGTTTCTGCTCACCGGTTCCGCGGATGTGTTCAAATCGGCCAGAACCCAAGAGGCCTTGCCGGGTCATATGGCCAGAATTGAGTTGCTTCCTCTTTCCCAGGGAGAAATCCATGGCAACCGCCTCGGATTACTGGACCGGCTGTTTGAAAAAGAGCTCCCGGTTAATATCGGTAAGGCGCTGGACCGGAAAACCATAGCCAACACGTTGATACATGGAGGATATCCTGAAATTCAGAGCAAAAGCCCACGGTCACGTAGTGCCTGGTTTGCTTCGTATGTTTCCGGACGGCTTTTGAAAGATTTTGAAACCATGTATGATGCCAAAGGCGACTACTATTCAAAACTGGATGCACTGATCCGCTACCTGGCGGGCTTGTCGGGAAATCTTGTTAAGTATGCAGCAATTTCCGGGGACCTGAGGCAGGATGACAAAACGGTCAAACGCTACATGGAAGTCCTGGAACTGATGTTTATTCTCCATCGACTGGATCCGTATGTCCGCAACACCGCCAAACGGGGGGTGGTTGGGATGCCCAAGCTCCACTTCCTGGACACGGGATTGGCCTGTCATCTTCTGGGACAAAATAAACCAGGCACGCTGCACACGTCCCGGTTCTACGGAGCGCTGCTGGAAACCTTGGTGGTAACGGAATTTTTCAAGCAGGCCATCTGGGCTGAAGATGACTATCGTTTCTGGCATTTCAGGGATCGTGCCGGAAATGAGGTGGATATGGTGGTGGAAAACAGTGCTGGTGCGGTTGTGGGCGTGGAGGTAAAAGCTTCAGCGACCATCAAACTCGAAGACTTTCGGGGTCTTGTCCATTTTGCAGATTATGCCAGGGAAAAAATGCACCGGGGTGTGATTTTTTATTCCGGCGCGAATCTGTTGCCTGTCCGGGTGGCCGGACACACATTCCATGCCGTGCCGCTTCGTTATCTTGGTGTCTTGAGCGAAGCCCCGCGAAGAGCACGGGACAGGCTGGGCGGTTAAAGATCAAAATATGAACTACTAAGGACATTTTAGAGATCAGAGGTCGGGGGTCGGTAAGAAATAAGATTGAACCACTAAGGCACGAAGGACACGAAGGATTTTGTTTTTTTCATGATCAGGGAAACTGATCATGAAAATCATCATGCCCTGGCGGGCAATAATTCTTTCTATACCTTTATCCTATCTATCAATATTTGTGACATATTCGATTATAAATGTGTTGTAGCAAGTATTGAAAGTTCAATGGCTGTGAATAGTTTGGTAGATATACCCGAAGGGTGGAGTGGTTTATCGAATCGGGTGCCTGCCGGGGCGAAGCTTTGCGAAGACTGGTTCCGATTCGATAAAAGGTCTTCTTCGCGTCCTTCGTGTCTTAGTAGTTCAAAAAAAAGCTCTTAACTGCCCCTCCTATAACCCTCGCCGGATAACCCTGCTTACTTCTTACTGACTTCTCCTTACTGGTCCTTGGTCCACCGAATACCGGATAGGTTTCTCTCCGAGGTGTAGGCTCTATGAGCCGGAGGCCAGACTGGCCGGGGTCAATACAAAAACCCAAAGAGCCAAAGCGGAATTTTTTTCCCAAACCCCTTTTCCATATCATCCAAAGCCAAAAAGCTGTTTTCGATGTCCTTTATCTGGGAAAACCCCTTTTTCCTGACGCCAATCTCAAAAAGGAGGTATAAACAGCATGACAAAGGATAATTAATGGATTGTTATTATAACCAATATCATATATAGCACAAAAATATGTTCCATTTTGCTTAAAAGTAAAAAGGAGGATGATATGAAAATTTCATTGCCTTTAGAAAAAATGACCCGTTTGGATAAGATAGCGGTTATGGAGAAGATATGGGACGATCTCTGTCGAGATCCCGAATTGATTCCATCGCCATCATGGCACGAAGATGTTTTAAAGGCGAGAGAAATGGAAATTGACGAGAGAAAGGCAACATTTGAATCCTTTGATTTGGCGAAGAAAAGAATCCGGGATCAGGTTAAATGAACATCGAAATTCTTGATTTTGCCGAGAAAGATCTGGTCGATGGTTTTAAATTCTACGATCGCATGACAAAAGGACTCGGAGATTATTTTCTTGATGCAATCTTTGCAGATATCGAGTCGCTTCATCTATATGCCGGTATTCATTCTATCCATTTCGGGTATTACCGTTTGTTATCCAAAAGGTTTCCTTTTGCCATCTTGGATTGTCGACGGAATCCCGCATGGATTCATGATAGGCTTTCATGATCTAAAAGTCTCCACCGATACTCTTCACCTGGTTAGTGTAAATGGTTGATGGAATTACCCGAAGGGTGGAGTGGTTTATCGAATCGGTTGCCCCGATTCGATAAAAGATCTTGTCTTCGCGTCCTTTGCGTCTTGAGCGAAGCCCCGCGAAGAGCACGGGACAGGCTGGGCGGTTCAAATGTCACTCCAACCTCTGACCTCTGACTTCTGACCTCCGACTCCTTACTCCCTTCTCTCTATCACTAATCCTTGCACTTCAGGATGATATCGATAATGCGATCGAGGTTGGCGTTGGTCATGGCCGTTCCGGATGGCAGGCACAGGCCCCTATCAAACAAATCTTCTGCGATCGTGCCGCCAACAACCCTCGCCGGATAACGCTGCTTACTCCTTACTGATTTCTGTTCTACGATCTCCGATCTTTGACTTCCGATTTCCACCCTATGCACGTTCTGCGCGAACGTCCTCGAGACCATATTTTGGGGGCTCAAAAAAGAAAAAATGAACCACAAAGACGCGAAGGACGCAAAGGATTTTTATTTTTTTCTGATCAGGGCCAGTCTTCGCAAAGCTTCGCCTCGGCAAGCAACTGATCAGAAAAATCATCATGCCCTGCGGGCAATTTATTCTCCTTTGTTATCTCACTCAGCAGTGTGCAATATATTGAGATTCAATCAACCTATGTGAGTGTAAGAAGTATTATCGTTGGAAATTGTTAAATGGCATATACCCGAAGGGTGGAGTGGTTTATCGAATCGGCTGCCCCGATTCGATAAAAGTTCTTCTTCGCGTCCTTTGCGTCTTGAGCGAAGCGGGCGGTTCAAAAAAAAGCTCTTAACCGCCCCCTTCTCCCTATCCCTAATCCTTACACTTCAGGATGGTATCAACCACCCGCTCCAAATCCGTTTCAGTCGTGGCCGTTCCGGAGGGAGGCAAAGCCCCCTGTTGAACAAATCTTCTGCGATCGTGCCGCCAACAACCCTCGCCGGACAACGCTGCTTACTCCTTACTGACTTCTGTCCTACAATCCCCGATCTCTGACTTCCGATTTCCACCCTATGCACGTTCTGCGCGAACGTCCTCGAGGCTGCTTTCTTATATTCTCTATTGACACACATAATGATGGTCATTATAATGACTATATATAAAAAAGGAGGTGTACTATGCAATCAATTCAAGAATATATTCCTGTTACAAAAGCAAAAACCATCCTTTTGGAGATGGTCAGAAAAATTAAAGATTCTGACGATGCGATAGCTATCACAAAGAATGGAATACCAGAAGCGGTACTTATTAGTATGGATAGATTTGACGGGCTATTGGAAACATTAGAAATCCTTTCCGATGAAAGGGCAATGAAGTCCATACGAAAATCGATTCAAGAAGCTGACAAGGAAATATGGCTTGATCATGATGAGGTTTTCTCGAAATGATCCACTGGCAAATCAAATTGACCCCTGAAGCAGGAAAGGCCTTCACTAAACTTCATCCTGACAGCAAAAGACTCATTAAGGAGGCTATTCAGCAGATCTGTAACTCCCCCTATTCCGGTACTGACCTGCAAGGAGAATTATATGGGTTCAAGTCGTTTAAGCCCAAAAGATACAGGATCATTTACAAATTAGCTGAAGAGAAACAACGCATTGAAATCTATTATATTGGGCACAGAAGGGATGTTTACGAACGATTCAAGCGACTCCTGAATCATTTCAGCTCATAGCCGGAATTCCGGTTTTTGACATCCTAAAGCTTCCTACTCCTTACTCACCCCTGATGGCAGCTAATGATAACATCGATGATGCGATCGAGATCGGCGTTGGTCATGGCTGTTCCGGATGGGAGGCACAGACCCCGGTCAAACAAATCCTCGGCCACCTTTCCGCCCACAACTCTCGCTGGATAACTCAGCTTACTCCTAACTGATTTCTGCCCTACGATCTCCGATCTCTGACTTCTGATTTTCACCCTATGCACGTTCTGCACGAACGTCCTCGAGACCACATTTTGGGGGCTAAAAAAAGAAAAAATGAACCACAAAGACGCGAAGGACGCAAAGGATTTTTATTTTTTTCTGATCAGGGAAACTGATCAGAAAAATCATCATGTCCTGCGGGCAATTTATTCTCCTTTGTTATCTCACTCAGCAGTGTGCAATATATTGAGATTCAATCAACCTATGTGAGTGTAAGAAGTATTATCGTTGGAAATTGTCAAATGAAAATACCCGAAGGGTGGAGTGGTTTATCGAATCGTTCGTTCCGATTCGATAAAAGGTCTTCTTCGCGTACTTTGTGTCTTTGTGGTTCAAAAAAAAACCCTAACCCTGGTTTTTCTAATGAGGTGTACACTTCAAGATAATATCCACAATCCGTTCCAAGTCCGTCTCGGTCATGGCTGTGCCGGAGGGGAGGCACAGGCCTCTATTGAAGAGGTCTTCGGAAACTTGCCCACCAACAGATCGGCACGGGTAGCGCTTTTTATCAATGGCCCTCTTCTTTGATTCGATTTCGGGGTCTCCGGTATCAAACACCGGCTGAAGATGCATGGGTTTCCAGACCGGGCGGGATTCGATATTTTTATCCTCTAACGCCAACCGGA
>Ga0164313_10006413_pt1 | contig 10374 bp, 12 predicted proteins | sample GuaBasSedimGuay4_FD_113735 | JGI IMG/M metagenome (GOLD analysis project Ga0164313, IMG submission 113735) | Subseafloor sediment microbial communities from Guaymas Basin, Gulf of California, Mexico - Guay4, Core 4569-4, 0-3 cm | ecosystem: Environmental > Aquatic > Marine > Hydrothermal vents...
CCTGCTGCAGATGTGAGTTAATAAAACACGATAAGTCCCTGGAAAAATAGAGCAACAACATCGCCGTGGTAACCAGCAGCAATTTTAGTATATCAATATCGCCTCTCAGCCATAATGCGTAGGGTTGCGCTGCAAGGTAACTCAATAATGGCCAGATAGTATCTAATAAGCCGGCCGCCAGGCTGAACAGCACTTCGGCAAAAGCCGGCAGCACAAATGCACATACAATCGCAACTAATACCACCGGCACAACCAGAAAACTCACATAAGGAATCAGCAACAAATTAGCAATGGGAGATACCAGTGAAACCTGTTGAAACATAAATAAAGACAGTGGTAATAAAAAAAGGGTAATTAACAACTGCAAACGCACCCATTGTTTCAAGGTTGAACGGACTTTAAACCACACAGAATAATACCAGGCATTTTTATTTTTTCCTGTGATCACGTCGTCAGCACTCAGACTGCTTGAATTCAGGGTAATAAAAATGACCGCCACCGCAGAAAATGAAAACCAGAAACCAACAGACAAAACCGCTAACGGGTCAAGCAGCAATACCAGCAATAATGCAAAACCCAATGCGTCAAGCGGACGATGGTTTCGTCGCATCAACATCATTACCGATAAAACAAACAACATAATAATGGCACGTTGCGTTGGAATCGATAATCCGGCGACCATGGCATATAACAAAGCCACTAGAAATCCACCGCCCAGCGCTATATGCTGCGCGGGTATTCGTTTCATCACAAAGACAGGAACCAGTCGGCGAATTAATGCATAAGCAAAAAATGCCGCCAAACCTATGTGCAAACCTGAAATAGCCATTAAATGACTGGTACCCGTGTTGGTTAGCACCCGCCACTGCTGATTTGAAATTGATGACTTATCACCAATTGCCAGGGCTTTAATTAGCGAAAAGGAACTGCCATGATCGCTTTTAGCCGCAATGATTTCGATTTGCTCAGCCAGTGACTGTCGGATTTTGTTAACCGGCGCCATTAATAACGTCATTGATAAGGCTTGCGAAGCATCCGGTTGCCGTTGATTTAATGCTGATTTACGGACATAACCTGTAGCATCAATGCCATGTTGAAACAGCCATGCTTCATAATCGAAACCACCGGGGTTGATAAATCCATGCGGCGGTTTTAAACGCACTTCCAGCTGCCATTTCTCACCGGCACGAACAGGTGACCCGTAGTACCAGCTTAAGCGAATTTTCCTGGGAACTTTTTCAGCCACTTGCATTTGCTGCATTCGTCTGCCATCTGCTTTTAGAGCAGACAGCCTGGTGATAATAAACTCAAATCGCTGTACACCTGCATTACTCGCGGGAATACTCGAAATAAAGCCATTAACGATCAGATTTTTACCGATAAGCCCTTCATCAAGCCGATAAGACAGTTGTTGTTTTGCGTAAAGTGTAGAAAGCAATATAGCTATTAAAATCAATCCAATAAATAAATATGTTAAAGTAAATTGTGTCTTATATACCGAGATAGATTTATTATTATTAAATAGTAAATACAGCAGAAGCAGGGATAACAGCAGAGCAACGGACAGGGAAAGCGGAGGTAAAGCAGAAAGTTGCTGGACAAAAACAACCCCCAGCAAAAAAGCCAGCGCATAAACAAACATCCCTGCTTTGTAGTGCATTATTCAAGTCCATTTACATATTTAAGTGCCTAACAACAGTTTTGCATGCTTTTACAAAACTATAAAGCAAAAAGGTTATAATGCCGGTTTTATTTTTCTTACGTTTTACGATAACCACAACCATGCCACGCAAGTTTTTCCAACGGTTTCTACCGAACCCGAAGACAATCAAAGAAAATAAAACGCTACAAATTTTTGGCGACTGGTTACACAAGCCTAATTTATGGCATTTAAACCGGCGTTCTGTTGCCGTGCCTTTGCCGTTGGTTTATTTTTTGCCTGGATGCCGGTGCCCTTTCAAATGGCATTGGCCGCCGGCACGGCAATATGGATTGGCACTAACCTGCCCCTGTCAGTTGTAATAGTCTGGATTACCAACCCGTTCACCATTCCCCCCATGTTTTACTCTGCCTACATAGTAGGCACCTGGATAATCGGTGAACCGGCAACCGATTTTAGTTTTGAACTGACCTTTGACTGGTTACTGAATGAGCTATCTACATCCTGGAAACCTTTTCTGGCTGGATGTTTCACCCTGGCAACATTAAGCAGCCTGCTCGGTTATTTCGCTATAAATGTTATCTGGCGCTACTCAGTACTGAGACGCCGGGCTTCAGGCCGTCATCTAAAAAAATAATAATCATGGTCTGGAAACCTCACACAACGGTTGCTGCCATTATTGAGCGTGACAATAAATTTTTAATGGTTGAAGAACTTGTTCAGGGCAAGCAGGTAATAAACCAGCCTGCCGGTCATCTCGACCCCGATGAAAGCCTGATCGAAGCCGTCATTCGCGAAACCCGGGAAGAAACGGCATGGCAGTTTATACCCGAAGCCATCACCGGTATCTATTTGTGGAAACACCCCGGTAATGGCGAAAGTTTTCTGCGTATTGCCTTTTGCGGCAGCTGCAAAAACCATAATGCCTCACAGGCACTGGATGAGGGTATACAGGCTGCGGTATGGAAAACACGCGATGAGCTTATGCAGCAACAGCCGAAACTGCGCAGCCCAATGGTCATTAACTGTATCGACGACTATCTCGCCGGCAAGCGGTTCCCTATGGACCTCTTAATTAACCTTCCCTGATGACTAAGCAAAAAATCATTGTTGGCATGTCCGGTGGCGTCGATTCATCCGTTGCTGCATTACTGCTGATTGAACAGGGTTATCAGGTTGAAGGCCTGTTCATGAAAAACTGGGAGGAAGATGATGACGAACAGTATTGCGCTGCCGCCGTTGATCTGAAAGATGCCAGTGCTATTTGTGACACACTCAATATAAAATTACACACCATTAATTTTTCCAGTGAATACTGGGACAGAGTATTTCAGCATTTTCTGGATGAATACAGTGCCGGTCGCACACCCAACCCGGATATTTTATGCAATAAAGAAATTAAATTCCGCGCCTTTCTGGAACATGCACAATCACTGGGCGCTGAAAAAATTGCTACCGGACACTACGCTCGCACACGGAAAAACAAAAACAAAACACAATTACTTCGCGGTACGGATAACAACAAAGATCAGAGTTATTTTTTACATGCCTTAAATCAATATCAATTGTCACATGCCATGTTTCCGATCGGCGAATTTGATAAATCACATATACGTGAACTGGCAAAACACAATAATTTAATCACTTTTGACAAAAAAGACAGTACCGGTATCTGCTTTATCGGCGAACGGCGATTTAATACTTTCCTGGAAAAATTCCTGCCAGCAAAACCGGGTGAAATACACACTGTTGATGGTAAAAACATCGGCAGACATAATGGTTTAATGTATTACACGCTCGGACAACGAAAAGGCCTGGGCATAGGGGGATTAAAAGATAGCCATGAAGACCCCTGGTATGTCGTGGAAAAAGATCTGATAAACAACATATTAAGAGTCGCCCAGGGCCATAACCACCCGGCTATGTTCCACAACAGACTTGAAGCCAGCCAGGTTAACTGGATTGAAGAAATAGAACCTGAGCAGAATAAACTTACCGCAAAAATTCGCTATCGCCAGGCCGACCAAAACTGTCAATTAACTAAAATTGATGAGACAAACTACAAAGTACATTTTGAGCAGGCGCAGCGTGCCATCACACCGGGCCAGTCAATCGTTTTTTATCAAAACGAAGTTTGTCTTGGTGGCGGCGTGATTGAAGCAATGAATAATGAAAAATGAAAAATGAAAAATGAAAAATTTTAGAGCATACAATCATGATTCATAGTAAATACGATCAAACGCTGGCACTGGCTGGTATCTATCAGGCCGCGTCACTGGTAAAACAAATTGCCAATACCGGTAAAGCCAATAGCGCCCACATTGAGTCCAGTATTGAAACCCTGTTTCGTTTTGATGCCAGCAGCGTCGAAGAAGTCTATGGCAGTGTTGCCGGTGTCACCCATGGCGTCAAGGTTCTGCTTAAACATCTAAACGACAAACCTTCCAGGGACCTGGAAATAACGAAATACGTTATTTCACTGATCATGCTGGAAAAAAAGCTTTCTGCCAAGAATAAAATGCTTGCTGAAATCGACCATCGCTTAAAAAAAATTGAAGCACAATTTGATTTTTTCTCGCTTAACCACGAAAACACCTTTGCCAAAATAGGTCAGCTATACAAAGACACGATCAGCACATTAGGCCCTAAAATAATCGTCAGCGGTGAACAACCTTATTTAAGTAACGACATTAATGCCAGCAAGGTCAGGGCATTATTACTCGCCGGCATTCGATCGGCTGTATTATGGCGTCAGTGTGGTGGCTCGCGCTGGCAGTTTTTGTTTGGCCAAAAAGCCTACATAAGTGAATGTGAAAAAATTCTTAATCGGCTTTGATCTGTTGCAGTATAACTCGGCTGTCAGTTAACGGTCATTAACGCCCGCATAATGAAAAACAATTTTGTCCACAGATGAACGCAAATACACGCAAATAAAAAGCAACTTCTTTTGTAGTAACAGTAGGGTGGGCACGCTTATTTGCCCACGTATTGACGTGCCGTTCCGCGTGGGCAAAAAAGCGTGCCCACCCTACGAAACATTTTTCATTTTAAAAAGTTTTTATTTGCGTTCATTTGCGTTCATCTGTGGACTAAATGCTTTTAAGATTTTTCACAGCTATAAAGGTCGTTTACAGACATCCAGACTTTTATAGCTAATCAAGCAGTGCAACCACGTTACTTATCAATTTTTCTATTACTTCATTACCATCTACTATACGTTGCTTTATTTCGTCCATTGAAATAATTTCAGCCGGCTGCGCCGGACTCACGCCTTTACCTGCCGCCCAGTTAACAACGAGTGAGAGCGTGGCATAATCGATTTCCAGTTCACGTGCTAATGCCGCTTCAGGCATGGCTGTCATGCCGACTATATCGCAGCCATCGCGCTGCATGCGTTTGATTTCAGCGATAGTTTCCAGTCGTGGACCTTGCGTTGCACCATAGGTCGCCTGTGTTTCATGCTCACAAGTCTCTGCTATCAATGCCTGTATCAACTTTTTTCTTAAGACATCATCAAACGGATAGCTGAAATCGATATGGTTAACTTCGGATTCATTACCGTCATTGTAGGTTTGCATACGACCATAGGTATAATCAATGATTTGATCAGGCACTACCCATTTCATCGGCGACATCTTTTCGCTGATACCACCTACGGCTGTCACTGCGATGACATGGCTTACTTCAAGTATTTTCAGGGCGAACATATTGGCCCTGTAGTTAATTTGATGAGGTGCTAAATGATGCGAATGACCATGGCGGTTTAAAAATACCACTTCAACATCATCTAATGTTCCAGTAATGAAAGTATCTGATGGTGTACCAAAGGGCGTTTTTATCCGGTCTTTTGTAATCCCGGTAAAATTACCCGGTTGGTTAAGCAGGCTGCCGCCAATAATTGCCAGTTTCACACTAACACTCTGCCACATCTTCTAATGCATAAATTGAATCAAGCTGTCGATACAAACCGTTATAGTCCATACCAAAACCAAAGACATACTCATCTTCGACGCTAAGCGCAATATTATCGGTTAAAACTTCATCAGTACGATGATGGCCGATACAGCGGTCATGTTTTTTTCTTAATAAAACAGCAGCATCAACTTTAGCCGCACCCTGCTCTTCACAATATTGAATAATGGCCTGAAGTGTTTTTCCTTCGTCAAGGATGTCATCCAGAATCAGTACTGCTCTATCTTTAAGCTTCGTGACTGGATACGCTTTCCACAAGAGCTCACCACCGGATGTTTCATTGTGGTAGCGTGAGACATGTATGTAATCTATCTCCAACATACAATTTAATTTGGGTATCAGGTGACCTGAAAACAACAAACCGCCCTGCATCACGCACAATACTACAGGGTTATCGTTTTTTATCTGCGGGTTAAGTTTTTTCGCCAACTGATCAAGTGCAGCGTTTATTTGCTTATTGCTGAAAATCAGCTTACAGCCAGAAGGTAATATTATGTCAGACAAGGTCAAATCCTTACGATTCCAATAAATGCTTAATAAGTCAAGGTAAGCGTATTCTCGTCCATCGCCTCAGCAATAACATAAGCCGCACCCACTTTTTCCTCTAACTCCTCAATAAGCTCTTCAGCCGCCATTTTTAAAGAAGTATTGCAGGCTTTAAAAGTAACACCCGCACCATATGCCTCCTTAATAATGTCATATATGGTACGGTGTGATTCCAGGTTAACTTCAATTTTTTCTGCCCTGCCCGCAATCGCCAGTTGCCCGGAAATACCGGTAAAAACAACTTCTACATCATGTGATAAAGCAGCAGCAACGGTTGCCTGAAACAATGGCGCATAACAGCCTTCCGGTTTCAAAAGATCAGCATTAGACATAATAATTAACAGTTTTTTCTTGTTCATAATGTTTTCATGTAGTAAATAATATTGTCATTCTGACAGAAAATTGCTCCTGCATTTTCTGCATACATCCCATCCGTGGAAATAAACGATAGTGAAGAATCTTGAGTCAGGCAGTTAAGATCCTTCACTATCGTTCAGGATGACAGTAAAAAAATAGCAGGGTTTGTAAATTTTTCCATCCTTTGGTTCGTTAACAGCACATCCATGTGCTACTGCTCATTATTCATTATTCATTGTCTTCTAAACGTCCATTTCCAGCTCAGGTGAATCATTCAAAGCAACGATCTGTGCCGATATATATTGCCAATGTTTATTCTGCTTTAATTGAGCCCAGCTAATATCCTTTTCTCCATGCATGCGAACCAGTCTTAGTTGCGATGTCGGGTTGGCATAACCTTTGATATATTCTGCAGCTTCTATTGCACCATCCAGATGATTGCACAGCAGTGCCATGTCGCACCCTGCTGTTAAGGCAGCAGCCGCACGTTCACCAAAACCACCGGCTATTCCTGCCGCTTCCATGGATAAATCATCGCTGAATATCGCTCCCTGGAAAGCAAAACGCTGGCGCAATATGTTTTCTAACCAGAAAGATGAATAACCTGCAGGCCGGTCATCTACCTTATCGTATATTACATGTGCTGGCATAATCCCTGCCAGCTTGTTTTCTATCATACTTTTAAATGGTTGAATATCACTGTGTAATAACTCATCAAGTTCACGATGATCGACCGGCATTGCCACATGAGAGTCTTCCACGACACCGCCATGCCCCGGAAAATGTTTACCTACCGCCTGCATACCCGCTTTATTCATCCCGTGCATAAAGGCATACGCCAGTGTAGCAACCGTGGTCGGATTACTATGAAACGCACGATCACCAATAACACCACTTAATCCATGTGCCAGATCAAGTACCGGTGCAAAACTGAAATCTATGCCACAGGCGCGTAATTCAACCGCCATCAACCAGCCGGCATTTTCAGCTAGCTGCCGACTTTTTTCCAGATCGTTTTTCGCAACCCTGGCATACATTGCTGCCGCTGGTATTTGACTAAATCCTTCATGAAATCGTTGTACGCGTCCACCTTCGTGATCAACTGCAACAAGTAATTTCGGTATTCTCAGCTGATGAATTTCATCAACCAGCACGGTTATTTGTTCGACTGACTCAAAGTTACGCGTGAACAGAATAACGCCACCAACTTCAGGTTTCAATAGTAAGTTTTTTTCTGTTTCGCTAATAGCTGTTCCTTCCAGATCAACCATCAATGGGCCAAGAGTCATATATAATACCTAAAAATTCTACATACAAAAAAACTAAAAAATTATTTTCACCACAGAGGCACAGAGGGCACAGAGTTTTATTAGTGTTACTGCGCCTGTGGCGCAGCTAATAATAAGGACTTTTCTCTGTGTACTCCGTGCCTCTGTGGTGAATAGCTTTTAATCTGTAAATCAACATCAGTCACGCTGTATCTGGCTAAATTGCATAATTTGCGCAAGGTAACGCTCTAAACCGGTAAATGCATGATCACCACCCTGCTCTGTAATGCATTCGCTGTTTTTATACTTTAATTCTGCTTCGCGGTAATCCAGTATTTCATCACCGGTTTGTAATAAAACTAAATACCGTTCCGGCTTGGTGATCTTTTCAACCTTCATCTCTTCAAGCTGCTTGATATGTGACTCATTAAATTCCCAACAGCCTTCATCAAAATAAAATTTATTTTCACCCAGGTGTGCTCTTAGCGTTTCGTAAGGTTTAACGGCCGGGTTAATTAACACAGCAGATCCGGAATATTTTTCTGCAAGATAGGTTGCATAGTAACCACCCAGTGAGCTGCCAGCAAAACTCAGCGAGTAATTTTCCAGCGTCTCGTCAACCAGCTGCTCAAGAAACAATCTTGCTTCTTCAGGCGCCGAAGGAATCTGCGGACAGATCAACAAATCCAGGGTATTGTTTTCACGCATGTACTGCATGATTAACTGCGCCTTATGTGATTGCGGTGAGCTGTTGAATCCGTGTAAATAAAGTAATTTATGCATAGTCATGGTAGATGTAAAAAAGCCCTGTAAAACAATGTCTCACAGGGCTTTTTTTAAAAAGTCATACTAAGCTGCGTTAGCTAGCAGCCATATCTTTAAGTGCTTTCAGTGGCAGAATTTTCACAACCTTGCGTGCAGGTTTAGCCGAAACGTCCATGAACTCACCAGGACGGAATGGGTTTGGCACATTCTTTCTGGCTTTGGTTGCTGGTTTCTTGTTCACTTTGATTTTCAACAGACCAGGGACTTTAAATTCACCTGCGCCTCGACTTTTAATATGACCATTAATGACATCACCCAATGAGTCAAAAACTTTAGCAACATCTTTACGTGCCAGTCCTGTGTCTTCAGAGATGTGTGCATATAGTTGTGTTTTGGTATAAGCGTTACTTATTGCTTTGATTTTCTTTTCTGGTGCTGCAGCTTTTTTTACAGTTCTTTTCACCGTTTTCTTTTTTACAGCCTTCTTCTTAGTTACTTTCTTTTTTGGAGATACCATTATGTGTTGCCCTTTGATGATTGAAATTTATTATAAATTACATTTTCCCGGTCACATTTTCCCAGTTACTTTTTTGTGTTTCAGTGAAGATTTACTCTTCTTCTCGCCTTATAGCCTTGACGACATATCTTCTATTTGAACATCTTTTACCCCGATTTTCACAGGCAAGAAATAATGCATAAAAACCGTGATGATGTTTTATAGCCTAAATCAAAAAAAGTAAATAGTTTTTTCAAAAAAAATGCATTATTTACTACAAATACAGTAATAAATGCATTTTTAATCGATTAAGAGCTAATACTGTAAACCATTACAACACTGTGAACAGCAATTCCTTCCTGCCTGCCGGTGAAGCCTAACTTCTCTGTTGTTGTCGCTTTGATATTAATTTGTGTTTGTGCGATGTTTAAAACATTGGCAAGATGCTGGCGCATCGCTTGAATATGCGGTGACATTTTTGGTGTTTGCGCAACGATGCTTATATCAATATTGGCAATCAAAAACTGATCCTGCTTTAACAACTGATTTGTTTTTTCCAGCAAAAGGCTACTATCAATATCTTTATATTGTTCATCAGTATCAGGAAAGTGCTGACCGATATCACCCGCTGCAATACTGCCTAATAATGCATCACATAAGGAATGAATTAATACATCACCATCGGAGTGCGCAATAAAACCGTGATTGTGTGGAATTTTTATGCCACCTAAAACGATAAAATCACCTTCGCCAAAACGGTGCACATCATATCCGTGACCTATTCGGTATGGTGGTACAAAACCAGGTTTATCTCTATTCATTAGCTATTCACTTTATCCAATGCCTCTGCTGTCATATCTCAGTCAGCAGGACTCCTACATGGAGCAGGTGTTAGGGTAACGCCGCAGCTGTTACCGGAAAATATTGTGTGGTTAGTGAATAAGATCCTTCGGCTACGCTCAGGATGACAGTTCTGGCCCATTCACTACTCACTACTCACTACTCACTATTCACTATTCACTATTCACTATTCACTATTCACTATTCTGTAACTGAAGGTACAAACTGGCCAGGCGCAGGTCACCTGGCCGCGTAATTTTAATATTATCCTCGTGGCCCTGCACCAGCCTGGGAGAAAAACCGGCAAATTCCATTGCAGATGACTCATCCGTTATCGTCATACCATCCAGTTGAGCCTTTTCCAGTGCCGTTTTCAGGCTTGCAGCGTGAAAATACTGCGGCGTCAACGCATGCCAGAGGTTTCCCGGTTTATGGTTTTTGCAACGCAGGCAATTGCTTTGTCCACGTTC
>Ga0164313_10006414_pt1 | contig 10374 bp, 6 predicted proteins | sample GuaBasSedimGuay4_FD_113735 | JGI IMG/M metagenome (GOLD analysis project Ga0164313, IMG submission 113735) | Subseafloor sediment microbial communities from Guaymas Basin, Gulf of California, Mexico - Guay4, Core 4569-4, 0-3 cm | ecosystem: Environmental > Aquatic > Marine > Hydrothermal vents >...
AGATGCTGTGCCGCAATGGCATCACAAATGCATATGAACTCACTCAGGTTCCAGATAATTGGGTGCAAAAAAAAATGACTATTGTTGGTCTGCGTTTAGTAAAAGAACTGCGTGGGATTTCCTGCATTGATCTGGAAATAGATATAAAACCAAAGAAAGAGATAGTGTCATCCAAATCATTCGGGAATCCGGTAACCGAACTACAGGATTTGATGGAGGCAATTTCCGATTACTGCAGTGTAGCTGTGAAGAAACTACGTTCACAAAACCAGGTAGCTTCGCTTGTTATTGTATTTCTTTCTACAAATCGTTTTAAGAACGAGCCGCAATATGCAAATTATGCCAAAGTACGCCTTCCTCTCCCCTCTGGTTACACTCCAGATTTTATTCATGCTGCCAATAGAATTATAAAGAAGATATATCGTCCCGGATACAAATATAAGAAAGTTGGAGTAATGCTTGCTGATATTATGCATCAAAGTAAAACTCCGCTCGATTTTTTCCAGCCTACATATCTGGACGATTACCGTAAAGTTATTATGGACTGCATGGATGATATAAATAATAAAATGGGATCACATAAAATTACTTATGCTTCTGCCGGTATAAAAAAGCCATGGCAAATGAAGAGAGAAAAACTTACTCCCAGCTATACAACAAGTTGGAAACATATTCCGGTGGTAAAAGCAATATGACTAAAACAAGAAAGATAATTCACGTTGATATGGACGCATTTTTTGCTGCTGTAGAAATTCGGGATCATCCTGAATATAAAGGAAAACCGATTATTGTAGGAGGAAAACCGAACAGTCGTGGTGTAGTTTCAACTTGTTCTTATGAAGCCAGGAAATATGGGATACATTCTGCGATGCCAAGTTTTATGGCATATAAATTGTGTCCGCATGCCATCTTTGTACGTGGCAGATTTGATGCGTACAGAGAAGCATCTGAACAGGTAAAGGAAATATTTTATGAATATTCCGACTTGGTAGAACCAGTTTCTATTGATGAAGCATATATTGATGTTACAGAAAATAAAAAAGATATTGCATCAGCTACACAGATCGCTATAGAAATTAGGAGAAAGATATTTAACAAAACCAAACTCACAGCATCGGCAGGTGTTTCCTATAATAAATTTTTAGCAAAGATCGCTTCTGATATGAATAAACCTGATGGTTTAATGGTTGTAACTCCTTTGAAAGCGAGACAAGTATTGGAGGATCTTCCAATTGGTAAATTTCATGGGATTGGAAAGGTAAGCGAAAAAAAAATGAATATGCTAGGAATAAGAACTGGTAAAGATTTGAAAGAGCGAACATTGAAAGAGTTGATGAAGCATTTTGGAAAGGTTGGAAGTTATTATTATAACATTGTACGAGGAATTGATGATAGAGAAGTAACTACAGAGAGAATTAGAAAATCTTTGGGACATGAACGTACATTTGCAAAGGATATAAGTGATATAAATAAAATGGTGGAGATCATAAATAAACTCGGCGATAAAATAAGTAAACAGATGCAGGAAAGAAAATTCAAGGCAAAAACTTTGACACTTAAAATCAAATATGCAAATTTCGATCTTGTGAGTAGAAGTAAAACGCTTGATATCCCATTTGATAGAGATAATGTGATCAATCATTTAGGAAGAAAATTGCTTCTGGAAACTTTGGGACCTAAATGTAAAATCCGTCTTTTGGGTTTGAGTGTTTCTAATCTTATGTGGGAGAATGATAAAAGGGATAAACAAGAACTTTTTACGTTTTTTAGATCAGAGATGCCGATAATTAAATTGTAACTCAAAACTCTGTCTTTAAGGATTTTGGAAATGAGATTATGTCCCTTGTTCGCATCCGGCAACTGCCGGATAGTGTACACAATTAGGTTACTAAGTCCAACTTATCAACCAGAAATGAACTGGAGGATTTATGTGTGGAAGATTCGCACTCTACAGTAGTTTTCAAGCAATTAAAAATTATGCAGACCTATTAAATGAGATCGGTGAAATAGATGTAAACTACAACGTTGCACCAGGGCAGGAAATACCAATCATAATAAATAAAAATCAGCAGAATATTCTGAAATCATGTAAATGGGGTTTCATTCCTTTCTGGGCAAAAGATGAAAAAATTGGTTATAAACTCATTAATACAAGAAGTGAGACTATTACAGAAAAACCAAGTTTTAAATTTGCTTTCCAGCATAGACGATGTCTTATTCCTGCAAATGGATTTTATGAATGGAGAAAAGACGATAAACAACCATTTTATATAAGCTTGAGAGATAGAGAGTTATTCTCATTTGCAGGGATTTGGGAGATTTGGAAATCTCCCGCTGGAAAGCAAATTTTCTCGTGTTCCATTATTACAACTTCTCCAAATGAAAAACTAATAAATATTCATCATCGCATGCCGGTTATTTTACAAAAAAAGCAAGAAGAAACTTGGTTATTAGAATATGATGGTGAAATTTTGCAAAAACTTCTTACTTCTTATCCGAGTGAAGAAATGCTATTTCATCCTGTTTCATTTGAAATAAACTCTGTGAAAAATAACTATCGTAAATTGACCGAAGCAATTTAAATTACTTTTCTAATAATCTTAATACCATTTTATAATAAAACAACTTGCATTATTGAATTCACAAAATATCTTTGTGAAAGAAATAAGATAAGAAAATAGATGAAAAGTAGCATGGATATTCATGCCCGTGTAAGAGAGAAGTAGAAGCTGTATAAATTAATACCTTACGAACTATTCGTAAGGAGAGATTTAGTAAGAGAGAAATATGATAGGAACACTCATTAATGTAGGCACAATCATTATTGGCAGCATTATTGGTTTGATACTGCATACTAGACTTTCCAAACGTTTTACTGAAGTTGCCTTTCAAGGAATTGGTATTTTCACTATATTTCTGGGGATTGCAATGGCTCTGAAATCAGATGCTTATTTACTTATCGTACTCAGTTTGATATCTGGCTCCCTGATTGGAGAAGCTCTCAATATCGAATTGTGGATGAATCGACTCAGTGAAAAATTGAAAATACGATTAAAAAGTAAGAATAACAAATTTTCAGAAGGATTAGTTACTGCTTTTCTTCTTTTCTGTATGGGTTCAATGACTATTCTTGGAGCGATCGAAGAAGGATTAGGCGGCAAACCAAATCTGCTGCTCACTAAAGCGATCATGGATGGATTCGGTTCTATTGCTCTCTCTTCTGCGCTGGGAATCGGTGTAATGTTCTCTTTGATTCCATTGTTTATCTATCAGGGTGGACTCACTCTACTCACTTCTGTTTTTGGAAATTATTTTAGCGAATTCTATATTAATAATCTTTCTTCGGTTGGTGGTATTTTGCTAATTGGTTTGGGGTTTCGTATTTTAGAGATCAAACAGATCAGAGTACTAAATATGTTGCCGGCTTTAATGATTATTTTACTTCTAACCTGGATTAAAAGTCTGTTATGATCAAATACATTCCACTCAACCAAAACATTTTACAAGCAGCTTTGAAGGAACTTGATTCTGCTAAATGCCTACTGCTCTTCCCCACCCGCAAAAGTAAACAAGAGGCACAGAAATTATATCAACCAGATTGGGATTTTTCCAAACATAAATTCCTAACGATGGACGAATGGAAAGACGAGATATTCCATTCCAAATTACCAATACTAAAAGAAGAAAAACGAACTTTGATGTTCTATAAAGCACTCACAAAAGAAAATAAAAATTTCTTTAGAATTAAAACTTATTTTCAATCAATCGAGCTGGCAAACAACTTTTTCAATTTCTGGGAAGAGATTACTGAGGAGATGATATCTGAAGATGACATCAATGAGATTCTTTTTTCTAAAAATACTGCAAATGATTGGCAACTTAATACATTTCAACAACTCTTACAGATTAAAGAGCAATATTATGAACTTCTGCAAAAAGAACAATTTTCTGACACAATATTATTGCGTGAAATAAATGATCTACAGTTTGAATTGAATTTTGATAAGATCATCATCGTGAATCAGTTTTATTTTACAGAACGTGAAAAGACTATTTTACATAAACTTGATGAGAAAGTTTTGGTATATTTACAGGTCACACCGGAATTCTACAATGAAGAAGAGTTGGCATTCAAAAAGGATTTTGATGCTGGTGTTTTGCAATCAGTTATAAAGCAGAAGATCAAAGTCATTACATCATTAGAACAATTTCAGATGATTGGAGATTTACTTTCTACCATCGATCTACAACAGAGAAACACAATTATTGATTTCAAGTTCAATTCACGTTCTTATGCTAGTTTTCTATCACGAGAACATTATTCCATTTCCAATTCCCTGCCATTTTCAGGAACAGGTTTATTCAGGTTCTTCCAAACTTTGCAAGATCTTCTTCATTCAATTGTATGGGAAGGAACTCCCTTTTTGTTATCTCTTCAAGAATTATTAAATGCTACCCTTTCAGATGATTTCTTAGAAATTTTTGAGGAAGATAAAAATAAGCATGAGCAAATAAGAACATTCCTCTTCAAGTGCATTGACAACGACATTCAATATCTTGATCTTGAATATTTTGATAATCGAGGAACAAAGTTTAAAGTTGTATTTGAGAAAATATTCAATCTTATTATTGAGGTTAGAAAAATTGATAGTATAGCATCTCTCATTGAGTTCATCGAGAATCACATTAACGTTGAAAAATTAACTGAAAGAGAAAATAATAAAACCGATATTCTAAAAGTTTTTTATGAGCTTCTTTCAGATTTTGCTTCTATCGAGCAGATTGGATTGATAACGAATTGGAAGAATATCTTCCCACATAATATCTCAGCAAATTTATGGCAATTGTTCTTAGATTATATGAAACCCAAACAGATTAAATTCACTTTGGGAAATCAATCTGTTAATCGAGTTCAAATCACTTCATTACAAGACACCAGAAACCTGCATTTTGAAAACGTTTATATTTTGAATGCAATCGAAGGAATCCTTCCTGCAGCTAAACATACTCAATTCCTCTTTTCAGAAAACCAGAGAAAAAAACTTTCGCTGAAAACATATGAAGACATTAAACTTCGTGATAAATATTATTTCTATCGTCTTCTGGCAACCTCCAACAAAGTAACAATTTTTACGCGTACAAATTTGGAAGAGAATATTGAAGTAAGTTCTTTTATTGAGGAACTGAAATTATTTGATCTAATCAACGAAGTTGAGCTTCCTAAAACTGATTTGTATCAACAGCTTTTTAATTCATTGTTAGTGACGAATGATCATTCTCTTCCCAATCAAAATATAATTTCTGCTGATTTCTTTTCCATTCCATTTGATAAATCAGATCTGAAAAATAATGAACTCAATCTTAGCTTTTACAATTGGGAAAAGCTAAAGAAAGACCCATTTACATTTTACTTAGAGTTCATTGCAAATTTGAATAAACGTGATCCAATTCTATCTCTAGATTTCAGCAACAAACTAATCGGAACAATTTCACACAGTGTATTCACAATGATCTGGGAACGTCTGATTGAGGTTTATCATGGAAATAAACTGCATCATAATTTTGTATTTAACACAAAACAATATGTAGATCAGGCAATTGAGCATTTTATTAAATATAAGATGAAATACATCTCTCCTCATAATTATTCAGAGAATTATTTCAGGAATATTTTTATCCCGATCTTAAAAGATGGAATTGCCAATTTCTTCTACCGGCTTCATAATGATCTCAAATTTACCGATGAGCATATTACTGTATTTCCTGAAACAGGTAGAACCGAACAAAAGAAGTTTTTCCAGCTTGATGATATCGAAATTTCTCTTCGTGGCAGAGCTGACCTACGTATTCATTCTGCTGAAAATATTCCTCATATCTTCGATTATAAAACCGGAAGTATGAATGCCGGTAAGGTCAAACGATATAATGAACAATTGCAGTTTTACGAATTTATCAGTTATTTAATTGATTCACCCAAAATTGAACAGAAAATACAGTCTCATCTTTTCTTTGTGGAACAAAAGATCATGACGGATATTAATAGACAGATCGACTTGAAAAATGCAATAAAAGAAGCACTTCAAAATGTCATTGATAATGGTTTTACCCTTGCGGACAAAAAGGACATTTATGAAAATATTGAGATCACACGGCGTGATTTGAAAATGAAAACGGAGACTCAACAATGAAACCTCTGTTGATCCGTGCCAGTGCCGGAACCGGAAAGACCTATCGACTTTCTTTGGAATTTATCAATCTACTGCTGAAATACAGAATCAATTTCGAAGAGATTTTAGTGATCACATTCACCCGAAAAGCAACCGCTGAAATAAGAGAAAGAATATTTGAACATCTGCATAATATTGTTCATAATACTGATGAAGGAAAAGAAATTATTCGCAGCTTACAGAAAGATATTAATCCAGATCTAAAATTCAACGCTGAAGATATTAAATTCTTGAGAAACACTTACAAAAAGATGCTTACTAATAAATCAGAAGTGAATGTAAGTACGATCGATTCCTTTATCAACGCTATTTTCAGTGGAGTTATCGCACCTTTTCACAATTTTGTGGATTTCAAACTCGATAACAATATTAACGATGAATATTTACCTGAGATATTCGAGCATATCTTCAAAGATGACAAACTGGAGTATTATAAAAATATTTTCCTGAATGCAAAGAAGAGGAATCTTGAGTCATTCGACCAATTCATCAAAGATATAATAAATTATCGCTGGTTATTCGAGTTTATTGATCGATCAAAATATTCAGGAATAGACGTAGAAAAAGTTACACAAAACCATTTCAGCAAATACACAATAAAACTCAGGCTATTTCTATTCTCAATGCAAGATGCAATATATTCCTATCGGGAGAAAAAACCTATAGGGTTGCAGCAACTTCTGCAAAAAGATTACTTCGAAATATTAGATAAAATTACAGATATAAATTCTATCAGTACGGACGAGATTGCGAATGAATTTTTCAAAATTCTATCTGATCCGGAATTCATAAGTGAGAATTATAATCTGCTTATTAGTAATAAAAACATCTGGAATGGTACAAGAATTCGTAAGTTAGAATTGAAATCAGATTTTGAAGAAGTGCAACACCATCTAGCAAATTATCTTTATTATGAAAAGGCATTAATAGAAGAACTCAACATCATTTCATTGGCTGGTGAGATTCTGAAAGTTTATGATGAGATCAAATTCAGAGATAGAATATTTACTCATTCCGATATAAGTTATTACACTTTTAGATATCTATATGATAAAGAACTATCGATTATCGAAAACAACAATGTTCTCAACATTTTTTATGAGCAACTATCTTATAATACACGTTTTATTCTTATCGATGAATTCCAGGATACAAGCATTTTACAATGGAGTATTTTCCAACCTCTCATTACCGAAACACTAAGTGGTTTTGGACAAAAAGAATACGGCGGGCTCATTGTTGTAGGTGATGAAAAACAAGCGATCTACGGTTGGCGTGGTGGTGAACGAAAATTACTTACGGATTTTCCGCAACTACTTGGTTTTGAAACTCAACAAGATACTCTCATAACTTCTTATCGTAGTAAACCAATTCTCCTAGATTGGATCAACAAGCTGTTTGGTTCTGAACATCTTACATTTGATAATGCTTGGGAATATTCAGAAATTAAAAGTGCAAAAGAGAAAGATGGTTTTGTGCAGGTTAGTTTCAGAAATTTATCAGAATCAGATGGAATTCAGGAAAAACAAGATTTGAATAAAGTTTATACAGAATTCGTTAATGATACACTTTTACCTCTTATCAAGGATGAGAAAATAAACCAGAGTGATACGGCAATTTTAATGCGTAAGAATAAAGAACTGGAAATAATGGCTTCGGCTTTGGATGAGAAAGGAATCGAATACATTTTGGAATCTTCCGGTTCTCTTTTTGAGCACAAGGCTATCAAGCCAATTCTGCATATTTTGAAATTTCTTGTTTATGAAGATCCAATTGAATTAGTTAAGATCCTCCGCTCTGATCTTGTGTTGATGCATCCCAAGAAGATGAAAAATATTTTGAATCTCTACAAAAACGCTGAAAATATTAATGCTTTTTTCCAACTAACATCCGAAGAACATTCTCTATTAATTCTACAAAATATCAGAAATAATAAGAGATCAATATTGAATACTATTAAAACCATTTTAGAAGAATTCAATATTACAAAATTATTTTCTACAGAGATTGAATTGAAAAATATTCATCGGTTCTTGGAAGTTGCAATCGAGTTTGAAAACAGCGATCAAATACACAAAATCGATCTTGCCGGATTTCTGTCATATTGCAGATCATTAGAAGAAAAGGATGAATATTCTCAATTGGGGCAAACTGTTTCAAATTCGATTAAACTACTCACAATCCATAAATCGAAAGGATTACAATTTGAAACTGTTTTCTCGTTTATGAATATCCCGAAAAATCAGGGTCAACATAATCAGGGATTAAAATTATATTATGATTTCGAAGATGATTTCCATTCTCTGCAAGATCACGCCCTCACCTATAATTTTAATAAAATCATAAAGAAAAGTGATAAAATGGAATTGATAGATATTGTGAATAAACGAAATAACGGTGAGGAATTGAACAATATTTATGTAACTCTTACACGTGCAAAAAACAATCTGTTCTTCTTTATAACTTATGATAAAAAATGTGATCTGGAGAAATTTATCAGCAGTATTAAAAATGACAGTTCCGTTCCTAAAAATATTGCTAAAGTAGTTTATAATGAGTTCACCCAAGATATTCAGCAATTGTCGCAAGTTCATCAAATCATTGAATATGGAACTATTACAATTGATAAACCGGAGACAGATAAAGCAGCTTCCGAAATTGTAACTTCATTTTCCCAACACCTGAAATTCCTAAATTGGGATGATATTTCTGAACGAAAACCAGATAATATTCATCAGCTCAAAACTGAAATTCTAGATAACCAGAGCATTCAGATAGGTAATATCGTGCATGAATATTTATCTCATATAGTTTTTGATAGTAAAAAGATTAGGCAGATTGCTTTCGAGAAAACGTTATCGAAATATGGCAGTTTGTTCCATAGAGATAAAATTATTGAAATTCTTATAAAAGTTAACGAATCTATTGATGAGCATAATGATTATTTCATTGAGGATAATTGGGACAAAGTTTTCAATGAATTTACCATCTTTGATGAAAAAGGCAAAGAATCGCGCATTGACAGACTGATGATCAATACTTCGAAAAAAGAGATTTTAATTATTGATTATAAAACCGGAAGCCATTATGAGCAGGAGCAACTTAACAGATACAAAGAGATTATTGAAAAATTGCTGATAGTAAAGAAAGAGAATTATGAAGTTGATAAGAAATTTTTGGAAGTAAAGGTGTAATGTGATTATACAATTCCTTATTTGTCAGTCCGCAAAAACTGGAATCTAATTTTATCATGAAGTGGATTCCCAATCAAGTTGAGAATGACATTTTTCTTGCAATTCTCATACTTTTGTCATCCTCGCGAAAGCGGGGATCTATTTAGCAAAATAAGGAAATAATGGAAAAATCATATTATGTTTATATTCTAACTAATAAAAAGCATGGAACTCTTTATATTGGCATAACAAATGATTTAATGCGTAGAATTTATGAACATAAAAACAAAATATTTAAAGGATTCACAAAGAAATATAATCTTACTAAATTAGTTTATTATGCTGAGACAAATGATATCTCAGCAGCAATAACCGAAGAGAAAAGAATGAAGAGATGGTATCGAAAATGGAAGATAGAATTGATTGAAGAGGAAAATCCTGATTGGGAAGATCTTGCAGAAGATTGGTATCAATAGATTCCCAATCGAGTTGGGAATGACAGTGTTTCCTTCTTGTCATCCTCGCGAAAGCGGGGATCTAAGAATAATAAAAATATTAAGGAGAACTAAAATATGAGTAAATTAATGGCGAGCGTTTCGGGAATACGTGGAATTTATGGTGAAAGTTTAACGGCAGAGATCGCCTTGAAATATGCAGCACATTTTGGTGTATTCTCAGGTCGAGGAAAAATAATTGTGGGTCGTGATTCACGAGTAACAGGTCTGGCAATGTTCAATGCTGTAACAGCAGGTTTAATGTCAGTTGGTTGTGATGTGGTTAATATTGGTGTTGTATCTACACCAACTGTTTTACTTGCTGTAGAAGAAAGTAATGCAATGGGAGGAATTTCCATTACAGCATCACACAATTCAACTGAATGGAATGCTATGAAATTCGTTGCAGAAAATGGGATGTTTCTCTTCCCTGAAAATGCTTCAGCATTAGTTTCATCCTTCCAAAATGAAGTCGATTAT
>Ga0164313_10006415_pt1 | contig 10374 bp, 8 predicted proteins | sample GuaBasSedimGuay4_FD_113735 | JGI IMG/M metagenome (GOLD analysis project Ga0164313, IMG submission 113735) | Subseafloor sediment microbial communities from Guaymas Basin, Gulf of California, Mexico - Guay4, Core 4569-4, 0-3 cm | ecosystem: Environmental > Aquatic > Marine > Hydrothermal vents >...
CCGGATGTCCGGGCAGGAACCCTCAGCGGCGGCAATATCCAAAAATTCATCCTGGCCCGTGGGCTTTCCACCAAACCGGGATTGATCGTTTGCAGCAAACCCACCTACGGACTGGACGCCAGGACCGTAAGCTATATTCAGGAGCTTCTCCTGGAAGAAAGCAAGCAAGGCACATCCGTTCTGCTCATCACTTCGGACATGGATGAATTGATAAACTGCTCGGACCGGATAGGGGTTTTATTCAACGGTCGGATCATGGGCGTCCTGGACAAGTGTGATGCCACGCCGGAAAAAATTGGCAAGCTGATGCTTGGCATTAAAGAATAGGGGAAAACGTGAAGAAAATCGAGTTCAACAAAATCGCTCCAGCTTTTTATTCTGTGCTATCCATCTTATTCTCCCTGATCACCGGTGCCGTCATACTGATTTTTATCGGCAAGAATCCGCTATTGTATTTCGGGCAGCTTTTTGTTCAGGGGATGTTCAGCCCCTTGGGCCTGGTGGAATCAATCATCAAAATGGCACCGTTGTTGATCATCTCGGCCGGTCTTCTGGCTTGTTTTTCAGCCGGGTTGTGGAATATCGGTGTAGAAGGGCAATTTTTGATCGGAGCGGTTCTGGCCGGGTGGAGTGCGCCCTTTCTGGCCAATGCGCTGCCGTATCCTGTTTATCTGATCACGGTTGCTGCTTTGGGAGCAATAGGCGGTATGTTCTGGATTCTTCTTCCTGCCGTGCTCAAAGCACGCTACGACATGAATGAAATCATCACGACGATGATGATGAACTGGGTGGCCATCAACCTGGTCACATGGCTGGTCAAGGGCCCCATCAACGATCCCACGACCGTCCCTGCCCAGACCGCTCTGATACCCATGAAGCACCGGCTCTCGATGATTCCGTTTACGTCAATACATATCGGTCTGATCGTGGGAATCGTCTGTCTTTTTATCATGCACTACGTGATTCGAAGGACCACTCTTGGGTATGAGTTTCGGGTGCTTTTATCCAACAAATGCGCAGCATTTCATGCCGGTATGAACGTCGCCCGGATCACGATCTGGGGTCTCTTGATCAGCGGTGGTTTTGCGGGGTTGGCTGGTGTCAGCGATGTCTTGGCTATTAAGGGGTTATTCCAGGGAGACTGGAACCCGGCATACGGCATGACCGCCATTCCCCTGGTCTTTCTGGCAAGATTTAACGGATGGGCCGTGGTCCCACTGGCATTTTTCTTTTCTTTTTTAGCTGTGGGAGGAGAGTTTGTGGCTCGGGATCAGGGGGTGCCGATCTTTTTTGTTCACATTCTGGAGGGGTTGACCCTCCTATTTTTTGCAGCCTCTGAATATCTGGAAAAAAGGAGGGCTCTCAAATGAGTTCTTTATTCGACATGGCATTGATCGGGGCCGTTTTGGCATCCACCCTCAGGGGGACTACGCCGATTCTTTTAGGGGCGCTGGGCGAAACCTATGTGGAGCGTTCGGGTCTGATGAATCTTGGCCTCGAAGGGATGATGGTTGCGGGTGCCTTTGCATCTTTTTTGGTCGGATTCAAGTTGGATAGCCTTGCTTTCGGTTTTGCAGCGGGCGCCGGCGCCGGATTGATTCTGGGTCTTCTTTTCGGTTTTATGACCATAACCCTCAGGGTGAACCAGATCGTTGTCGGGCTTGGTATAACCATTTTTGCGAGCGCCGGTTGCAGTTTTCTACACCGGGTTATCTTCGGGAATCAATTCCCCATTTTGTTCACAGCTGGACAAACCAATGAAATACCTTTTCTGTCCAAAATTCCCTTGATCGGCCAACCCCTGTTCAACCAGCACTGGCTGCTGTACATCACCTTTTTGAGCGTACCGATACTCTATTTTGTCATGTACAAGACCCGTCTGGGGCTGAGAATTCAAGCCGTGGGGGAAACACCCTGGGCGGTGGATGCATCGGGTGTAAACGTTTTTAAAACACGTTACATAGCGATTATGCTCGGCGGCGTGATGGGGGGACTGGCCGGCGCATTCATGTCTCTCGGCGACCTGGCATTTTTTGTTCCCAACATGATTATGGGCCGGGGATATATCGCCATCGTTGTGGTTATGCTTGGGAAATGGAACCCGCTCAAGGTTTTTTTGGGGGCGCTTTTGTTTGGATTTTCCATGTCCCTGACCAGTGCACTGCAGGTGGCCGGGGTAAATATCAGCCCTGATTTTATCCTCATGATGCCATATCTCGTCGTAATCGCTACCCTGTTGATTTTTGCGCGGTCGACAAACCTGCCGGCAGCGCTGTGTGTTCCGTATGAGCGGGGGCAAAAATAGAAACGCTCACCTTAGGAGAAAATACAATTGTATTACCAAGATTGTAATCCTGTCATTGAAAGGGGGTGATTTTCAGCTAACGCGAAACTGAAAAGAAATCTGAATTGAAATATTATCTAATGTTACTTGAACCCATAAAAAGAGGAGCGACAACATGAGAAGAATCCTAACGACAGCGATGGCCCTGGCGATTATGATCTGTTTTTCAACCAGCCTCGTTCTGGCAGCCGATCTACCGAAACTGGTGGGCCTCACCATCCCGGAGGCAGGCACAGACAAAGGGTGGAATGAACAAGGCAAGGTGGGTCTCGAAGCGACTGCCGCCAAGTACGGTTTTAAAATTGAGTTGGGCGAAGCCCTGGGCTATGGCGACATCAAACCCACCCTTCGCGACATGGTCAAAAAAGGGAGTGATCTGATCATCTGTCATGCTTCCGGTTATCAAACCGTTGCACCTGAAATTGCCCGGGAAACCGGCGTGCGGGTTGTTACCACGGAAAATCACAAAGACGTGACCCCGGGACTCATCAGCGATATTGACACCCAACCCCAGGGCGGTTGTTATATGGCCGGCTGGTTGGCCGGTAAGATGACCCGTTCGAATATTGTCGGCATCGTCACTTCTGGTGAGCCACCCACATGGAACCGGATGTCGGCAGGCTTTGCTCAGGGGCTCAAAGCAGCCAACCCCGGCGCTAAACTTCTGTACAGTGTTATTGGGGAAGCCGCCTATGCAGATGCAGCCGGTGCCAAACGAAATACAGAAGACCAGATTGCCGTGGGCGCAGATGTTATTTTCGGCATGGGCGACGGCGCTTCTTTCGGCATGCTTCAGGCCTGTTCGAGCAAGAAAGCCCGAGACGGCGGAAAGGCTTGGTTTATCGACGTCATCGGCGACAAGCGTTCCATCGACAGGGCCGACATTCTTTTGAGCTCGGTGTTGTGGGACATGTCGGTAGTTTATGACGAGATTATCCAGAGTTGGAAGGACGGTTCTTTCGGCAAACAGCACTGGGTTGCCATGGATAACGGGGCCATCCGTCTTTTGGAACCGAACAAGGCTGTTCCGAGTGGATTACGCAAAGAAATCAAGGAACTCGAAGCAAAACTGAAATCGGACGCCATCGCTGTGGTGGACATTCCGGTAGCCGCAGATCTTCATAAATACCTGAAAGAGCAATTCCCGAAATAATCAGTGAACGGCAAACTCCGGGGGGCGATTCCTTCGCCCCATCCGGAACCCCCTATTTTTTCGCGATTCCCCGTTTTTCGGGATCCGGCCAATGGATCAGGGTGCCATTTCAATATGAATGCCGCAGAATTCAAGCGTAAACATAGGCATGATACGGTATTTTATTTTGGATGAAAAAAAATGATCCAGATCGATATAGGTGGTTTCAACATCACCCATACGGCTCATCAACTCACCGTTGGGATAAAAAACCAGGTTTTTCTTTTCTTCTACCCGGAACCGGCCATCATAGGTGGTTTCAACATCCGACAGGATTGTGCCCGTTAATTGCACGTAATTCCCGGAAGGGTCGGCTTCTTTGTAGCAAAAAGAAGAAACGAGTCGCCCCGTGCGAAACAGGGCCTCAAGTTCAAGGGAGCGGCCGCTCCCGTTTCCGTAGCCTCGATTGACCAATACGGTCAAGGGTCCGTCCAGACGATCGTTTCTAAAAGAGACCCGGGCCACCACCCCCACCTTCTCCCCGGTACGGATCCACTCACCCGTGCGCTTCCCGTTGTCGAAACGAATGTCGAGACGCGGCTTGCCGTTTTCATACCAGGCCCGACAGGTACCGTCCAGACGATCATCGGTAAAGCCGGCGGTCAATTTTCGGTTCCCGTTTTCATACCACAACCGGTGTCGGCCGTTCTTTTTACCGTGAGAAAAAATGGTTTCCTGGGCAAGTATGCCGTTGGCGTACCACCGGCGGTATAGACCGTCCTGCACCTCTTTGTCGTTGAGCGATTTCATACCAAAACGCTCCATAACCCGTCCATTCTCATGATAACGGATGGTGTCGCCTCCACCCATACAGGAAACGGCAAAAAAACTCACCATCAGGAGAAACAGTAATTGTTGCCGGAAATTAAAGGTCATGGTCACCTCAATTTGCCGAAAGGGAGGTGGGTTTTACTTGTCTTCTAATCTCAGATTTGATAGCTTCACGATACACGGAACGTCTCCTCATGGTACTATTTTATTCAGTATCGAAAACCTGATCTTCTGGGCCAGGTCAGAGATAATTGGCTATGTTGATGTCAATAATGGTTAAAATTCGAAGCACGAAATTCGAAATGCTAAACAATATCCAATGACCCAAATTCAAATGTTCAAAACAAAGCCCAGCATACGGAAGCCCATGGATTATGTTTGGGTCATTTAAGCATTTGATATTTAAATTTGTTTCGAATTTCGATATTCGGATTTAGGATTTATTACAGCCGAATATGTAAAACGATAACCCCTTACAGGGTATGAACAGTGCCGGGCCCTCTGGACCCGGGTATCTATTTAATCAAGATATAGATACTTTTTCAATCTTAAGCAACTGATATTTTATACTTATCCTTATATTATCCAAACCAATTGGAGGGAATGAAATGATTATCTGCATCAAGGGTGCCGGCGAGTTAGCCAGCGCAGTTGCCTGGCGGCTATATATGGCGAACATGCGAAAGATAATTATGATGGAATGTCCCAGACCATTGGCGGTGAGACGTAATGTCTCATTCTGCGAGGCCGTGTACGATGGTACGAATGAAGTGGAAAGTGTCAAGGCCGATCTCTGTAATGATGTTGATGGGATCAAAAGGTGTTGGCAAAACGACACTATTGCCGTTGCCGTAGATCCCACATGGCAAATGCTGACGCAACTCCCGGCCAAGGTCATGGTAGATGCTGTATTGGCCAAGAAAAACATTGGAACGACCATGGATGATGCCCAGTTGGTTATCGGTTTGGGACCGGGATTCATTGCGGGACATGACGTCGGTATGGTTGTTGAAACAAACAGAGGGCATAATTTAGGAAGAATTCTTACTGTGGGCTCCGCAGAGTCCAATACCGGTATCCCGGGAAATATCGGCGGTTATACAAAGGAGCGGGTCTTGAGATCGCCGGCAGAGGGCCGATTTAGATCTAACAAGGAAATAGGTGACCTTGTCGAAACGGGCGAGATCATTGGCGAGGTCGATAATATAGGGGTTGCGGCGCAAATCAATGGAATTCTTCGCGGTCTTATCAGGCCAAACAGCGATGTTCGGAAAGGATTGAAAATAGGTGATATCGACCCAAGGGGAGAGAAGGACTACTGTTATACGATTTCCGATAAAGCGCGCGCCATCAGCGGTTCTGTTCTGGAAGCCATTTTGAGAGTATTCCCATCAAACCAAGACGTTTAAATCATGGCATTCAAGCACCGGTGATTCAAGAGATGTACTGCCAAGAACCACACGTGAAATCTCAGTGGTTTTTCTTTTGACCAGGTATTGAATGATGGAACGCCCGGCTTGCGCTTTCCGGGGTATGTCAGCCTGGTTGAGATACGCAATTTTTTTGGCACCCATGGGAGTTCCTTGAAATATTCCCTGCTGGTGGAGCAGTAGATCACATATGGCTTTTTCCATGATCTTCTTACCTTCGGCCAACCCGGTAATTTTCGAAACGAGCTCGGGTCTGAATACGATATGTTCATCAAGAGGCTTTCCCAGTGCACTGAGACCGACGATACCGACGACCCAGTTGGTACAATCCGGTACGACAGGTTCGTGAGGTGCCGGCGCCTTCAGCGGTCGTCCGGCCGCACCATCAGCTTCCACAATTATCCAACGAAAAAGGTTTGATTTTAGGAATAGATCAATTGTTTCAGGGGGAAACCCGATGAGTTTTCCGTGCTCCGAGACGTAGCGTGCGGCTGCCGATATATGGGGCGTATGCGTAAGTAGCTTTCGGGCTCTATTCAAGATATCAGATGGAGAATCGGATACGATAAGGCATTTGGATTGGCCTGCCGGAGGAAAAATTTTGGTTGTCGTTGTTGTCAGCACCGTATCGCCTGATGCTGAAAACTCATGGGCCAGCCTGAACATCAAGCTTGTTTTACCACCCGCCCCAACAAGGCTGATCACACCATTTTTCCCCAGCGCCAGCCCACGGTATAAAGAGGTCATTTTTGTCCCCACGCTAAAGATCAACAACTACCATATCAGAAAAGAGATCATGTCGTCAAAAAAACATTGATATAACAATACAACTCAGTCAATAAAGGGGTATTGTCCTCCGGCTTTTGCAACGTCGGGGTAAACCCCAACCTTGGGGTAAAAATTTGTAAATGCTCAAATGTGTACCAAAGAGGCTGCTCATGGCAAGGAATAAACCGACGGCCGGAATTGTTTTGGCGGCCGGCATGTCTTCGAGGTTTGGGGGACCTAAGCAACTGTTGGAACTTGGAGGAAAATCTGTTCTCGAGTGGACATTGAATGCTTGTATGGATTCAAAGATAGAGCGTATTTACTTGATCCTTGGATATAAGCACCAGCAAATTTTAGAGACTCTTTCAGAGAAGGTCAGACACCCACGCCTGAATATTATTGTTAATCGAAATTATAGAAAAGGCCAAAGCGCTTCGCTCCAGGCGGGCATCCTTGAAATTAGAGATACCTTTCCATCGGTTATGTTTATCTTAGGCGACCAGCCCCTTGTTGATTCACCAACAATAAATCATTTGTTGGAATGTTTTTGGGCTTCAGAAAAAAACATCTGTGTGCCCTTTTATAAAAATAAAAGAGGCAATCCGACAATTTTCAGTGCCATGTTCTATGATAAACTTAGCAGCATAAAAGGGGATATCGGCGCCAGGGGAATCATAGAGGATCACCCGGATCAGGTTCTCAGGGTAGCGGTAAAGCGGTCATCTTTTTTTCACGATATAGACACGCAGAAAGATTTTGAAAAGGCACAATCGCTCATAAAATATCCGGGTTAGCGCTACTTTTCGAGGGATGCCTTTATGTTGGTTATCGTACCGTGTACAGAGGTCTGCGGGGGTTCGTTTTAAAGTCGGGCAACTGTCTGAGATCGTTAGGCGCCGTTAGGCCCGCAGCATAAACAAGATGGTTGCAAAGATATAACCAGTCGTTATTTAAGCATATTTAAATACGACTGCAGCGGCGGGCCTTACGGCGCCTTAGGAGCGAGTTTTGGTCGGCTTTAAAGCGAATTTCCGTAGATCGCTAAGACAACCCACCTTGAGTTTTGCGGATAACCGGTTTATTTAAATAGATTTAAGAATTTAACGATCTTAACCATTCCACCCTCTTTATCCACATCTTTAACCAGTGCCACTGCCGGGTTCCGAAATCCGGTAACCACCTCTTTCCAAACAATCGAATCAACCGTGAGTGAAATGTCCGGGTTGTCTGGAAATTTGGGTTGAATTTCTGCAACGCCATGGCGCACGTGCACTGTATAGGCTTCCCCGGCATCTGGAAATCGAAATCCGGCGATCATATCCACGTCGGCACTCTTTTCAGGATTGAGGTTCACCGCCATCCCCTCAAATATGCCTTCCAGGGTGATCTTGTGAAGTATTTCCCTGTCTTTGAGTTTCATCATACCGATGTGAAGTTTGTTTTCTACTTCCAGTGCCTGGGTCAAATAATAATTCCTGGCAGTTGATGCTACCTGTTGACTACCCAGGGATCTCAGCGCCACAGCCTTTAGTTTGCGAACCTCTTCAGACTTCGGATTGATCCGGAGTAACTGATCGGATAATTCCAGGGCCCACTGATAATCTTTTTCGGCAAGCGCCTGTTCGGCATGCTTCATCAGTTTTTGTTCACTTCCCGCCAGGTCAACGAATCGCTTGGCCTTCTCATCCGGGGACAGCGGAAAAAGGTCGGTAGCATTCCCGCCGAACCAGCCAAGGTAACCGTCAAAAATGGCCCGTACCGACCATGCCACGGTTCCATAATACTCATGTAAATAAGGCTGCCGGGCCAGGTGGGGTGGCAGTTTTACCTGTTCTACGATTTCCAGGGGAGTCAGGCCTTGGTTCATCAGACGTATGGTCTGGTCATGGACAAATTGGATGGCATCCCTGTAATTGGTGAGGGTTTCATGTATCGCGTCTGTTCCGGTGAGCGGCCTGGTGTGATGCGGAACCAGATATTCGGCTTTCAGTTCACGCATTTTATCAAGGCTTTTCACCCATTGGGTCACATCCCGGTAGGCGGTCCCACGAATGGCATAAAGGTTGGGAAATGATTTGTAGAAGTTGTCTGCCGGCAGCAGTACCTTTTTTTGGGGCAGCCAGATAAAAATTTGGTCGGGTGTTTCTCCCGGGGCATGAACCAGAATTAGCTTCATGCCGGCGATCTCAAGCTCAAGGGAGTCCGTAGCAAATGTTCGTGTGGGCAGCAATAAGGCAATCGTACTGTCCTCGTTAAATCGGAGCTCCGGCCCGATGCCGCAATTCACCACCCCGCCTTCAGGCAGCAGGGTGCCGAATTGACGCATACCCCGTCGATAGGTTGTTTCCCGAGTGATATTCGCAATTCGATTCAGGTAATACTGGGTGCTTTCATGGGAATACACTTCTGGATTGTCATTGCCGGCCATCACGGCGGCCCCCCCGGTATGATCTGAATGAAAGTGCGTGTAGATGATGCCCTTGACAGGCTTCGAGGTAATTTTATTAAAAGCTTCTTTGACTGGAAGGGCGGCTTCAGCGCTTTCCATGGTGTCTACGATAACAACACCATCATCGCCAACCAGCAAGACAGCGTTGGCAAGGCCGAACCCAATGGCCACATAAAGGCCATCGGTGACTTTGATCACTTCTTTCTTGAACTCAGCAGAATGAGCGGAAAGATCCGGATTGCTATCGACTTCAAGGTGCTCAGGCGGTTGAGATTGTGAGCAGGCAGCAACGATTATGAGCCCTATAATACAGTAAAATAAATGTGTCCGGGATCGCTTTCTTTTCATGATTTGTCCTTTTACCTTAATAAAATCGTGGTGCAATTTTATTTAACGCGACAGTGTCGCTTATTTTTCGCTCCTCTCATCCGATATAAATTTCAATCAAGCAAGAAACAATAATTTCAGAATTATTGGGAATTGTTTAAAAGCACATTGCCATGAGAATATCAACACAACAAAAAGGATTAGACGATGGTCAAATCCTTTTTTGATCTATCAGCACCAAAGCACATGCTATGGTGAAACTTGGCAATTCCTAGGTTGACACCCCCTACGGCCATGGTATCTTTATTCCATGATTGTGAACGAATCTTAAGGAGGTAAAAATGGGCATTAAACTAAACGAAGTGGACAAGGTGGAAGTGTTGACGCTGCAGGACAACTATATCGACCTGGTTGCCCGGGACAGCAACGAGGTGGTGCAGCGGGCCAACCCGTTGAAGGGTAACGAACTTGGCAACAGTATTCGTGCAGAACACGGATTTTCCACGTGGATCACTATCACAAAAAATGGGACATCCCGTTATATGTTGTTTGATTTTGGTTTTTCAGAAGACGGTGCTGCTTTGAATGCCAAGGCTTTGAACGCTGATCTTTCTCAGGTAGAGGCGTTGGTTCTTTCCCACGGTCATCTGGATCATCTGGGGGGGCTTGAAAACCTGGTTGCAGCAGTGGGGAAAAAAGATCTGGATCTGGTGGTACATCCAGGTGTTTTTGTCAAACCCCGTTATCGAAAGATTACCGAAGACTTTCGCGTAATTGTGCCATCATTATCCCGGGAAAAGTCAGACAAGGCCGGCGTAAATATTGTCGAAACTCAAGAACCCTATCTGTTGCTGGATGGTGATGGGCTTTTTCTGGGAGAAATACCGAGGGTTACCGATTTTGAAAAAGGTGCACCCGACATGTTTTACCAGGTGGATGGCGAGGAGAAGCATGATTCGTTTCACGATGACTCGGGAATTGCTTTCAATATCAAAGAAAAGGGGCTGGTGGTCATTTCCGGCTGTGCCCATGCGGGTATCGTAAATACGGTTAAATATGCACAGATGGTGACAGGTGTAACGAACGTATGGGC
>Ga0164313_10006416_pt1 | contig 10373 bp, 6 predicted proteins | sample GuaBasSedimGuay4_FD_113735 | JGI IMG/M metagenome (GOLD analysis project Ga0164313, IMG submission 113735) | Subseafloor sediment microbial communities from Guaymas Basin, Gulf of California, Mexico - Guay4, Core 4569-4, 0-3 cm | ecosystem: Environmental > Aquatic > Marine > Hydrothermal vents >...
GCTGCAGCCCAACGCATCCCGGCCGGGTTTATGGATGCAGTTCGAAGACGACGGCGCCGGCATCGAAGAATCGCAATGGGAGCGGCTGACACAGCGCGGTTCCCGCGGGGATGAACAAGCCGAAGGCCACGGCCTGGGCCTGGCCATTGTCATGGAACTGGTCACAGCCTATGGTGGGGAGGTATCCATCGCCCACAGCGACCTGGGCGGCGCAAAGATAAATGTGCGCATCCCGTAGGAGCGGGCCATGCCCGCGATGTTTTGAGTATTTACCAAATTTAATAATCGCGGGCATGGCCCGCTCCAACAAAAAACAGGAGCAGCACGATAAACAGTCAGAAAAAAATCCAGGATTTGTTAAACATCATGGCCCAACTCCGCGACCCTGAAACCGGCTGCCCCTGGGACCGCGAACAAAATTTCTCAACCATCGCCCCCTACACCATCGAGGAAGCCTACGAAGTAGCCGACGCGATCCAGCGCAATCGGATGGACGAACTCAAGGACGAACTGGGCGACTTACTCTTCCAGGTCGTATTTCACGCCCGCATGGCCAGTGAAATCGATGCCTTTGATTTCGACGACGTGGTCGAAGCGGTTTGTAACAAGATGATCCGCCGCCACCCCCACGTGTTCGCCAGGGATGAGGGTGGTGATGTGGAAACCATGGACGCAGCAGCGCAGACCGACGCCTGGGAACACACCAAGGCGCAGGAGCGCGACGCGCGCGGTGCCCAAAGCCTGCTGGACGACGTGCCGCGCGGCATGGCGGAACTGCAACGTGCGGTTAAATTGCAAAAGCGCGCAGCCCGGGTCGGCTTCGACTGGGGCTCGCCGGAACCGGTGATGGAAAAATTCACCGAGGAAGCGCTGGAAATGCTTGAGGCCATGCGCTCGGGTAGTTTCGAAGAGATGGAAGACGAACTGGGCGATTTGCTGTTCGTGATAACCAACCTGGCCCGGCAGTTGAAAATCGACCCGGCCAGGGCGCTACGCCGGGCCAACGCCAAGTTCGAACTGCGCTTTCGCGCGATCGAAGACAGGGTTGGAAGCCGCGACGCGCTCCATGCGATGGAGTTGGATGAAATGGAAGCCTTGTGGCAGCAGGTTAAACTGCACCATAGAAGTGAGGGAATAGAATGAACGAGTGGTTGCTACAGCAGGGGATTTCCAACCCGCTAATGGGGCTGGTGGTTGGGGTGTTGTTCGGCTTGCTGTGCGCCATCGCGCTGGCCTGGCTGGTATCGCGCCGCGGCGCCAGGGCACTGGCTGAATCCGAGCAGGGTTCCGCGGTCCTGCAAACTCGCCTGGCCGACAGGGAACTGCATTACCAGGAACAGATTGCCAAGCTGGAAGACGCTGAAAAGCGCTTGACGGAGAATTTCGAACGGCTGGCCGGAAAAATCTTCGAGGACCGTTCGGAAAAACTGTCCGACCTGAACACGAAGCAGATGGACGCCATTCTCAAACCCCTGTCGGAAAAAATACTGGAGTTCCGCCACACGGTCGAACGCGCGCATAAAGAGGAAACAGCCCAGCACCAGGTGATGAAGGAAAAAATCGGTGACCTGGAGAAACTCAACGAAAGGCTGCACCAAGACGCCACCAACTTGTCGCGGGCGCTGACGTCCAACGTCAAGACGCAGGGCAACTGGGGTGAGCTGCAACTGGAACGATTGCTGGAAGTAGCGGGGCTGCAAAAAGGCGTTGAATATTCAACCCAGTTTTCGGTCACCACCGAGGGCGGTCAACGGGTGCAGCCCGATCTGGTACTGCATTTACCCGAAGGCAAGTCCATCGTGCTCGATTCTAAGGTGTCGCTGCTGGCCTGGGTCCGTTTCCAGGCCTGCGAGGGCGATGAAGCGGGCCAGGCGGAAGCCCTGAAAGACCACATCCAGTCAATCAGGCAACACATAAAGAACCTGGGAGAAAAGCGCTACGCCGAAGTGCCGGAACTCAACGCGCTGGATTTCGTACTGATGTTCGTGCCGATCGAGTCCGCGTTGATCGCAGCCCTGCAGGCGGACCCCGAGTTGGCCGAATATGCACTGCGAAACAAGGTGGCGCTGCTCTCGCCGACCAACTTCCTGGCCACCATGCGCACGGTTGTTTCGGTATGGTCGGTACACAAGCAAAATACCAATGCTCAGGATATAGCCCGCCGGGCCGGTTTGCTGTACGACAAGTTCGCGGGTTTTGTCGAAAACCTGCAAGGGGTAGGTGACCGGCTTAGCCAGGCACAGCAAAGTTACGAGAAGGCATTCAGCCAGCTATCCACCGGTGCCGGCAATCTGCTGCGCCAAACCGAGACCCTGCGCGAACTGGGCGCACGCAACACCAAACAGCTCGATCAAAAGCTGCTGGAACAGGAGCAGGAAGAAGAAAATAAAAAGCCGGAAGTCATTGACAGAACTTTACAATAGATAAATAATAGCCGGAACCGTCATTGAAGCGGCGCCTGTTCCTGTGGGTGTCACCTTAAAGGCGATTGGAGTGCACAGACCTGTTGAACGGAAGGAAGCAACATAGCTGCCGCCTGCGGGTCAAACAAATTTTCATAAATTGGGAGTAATTTAATGCGTACCCTTACCCTTCGCCTTAGCGCCATGCTTATTCTGGCGTGTACACTGGCGCTGCCGCTTGCAGCAGTCGCCGCCACCGCCGGTAGCGGAATAGAATCCGTAGTCCAGGGCAGTACTGTAAATGACAGTCCCCGTATCCACGGTACCGATGCAACGTTCAATGTCACCGTGGAGGCATTTGTTGACTCAGATGATTGGGGGAATACCGCTGTTTTTGTAGATAACGTATTCTACGACTGCATCGATACCCCGGATCATGCCGCAAACACTGGTGCGCAAATGGAAACATTCGACGTTACCATCGCGGCCCCTCTTGATGTGCCGGGTACTTACACCATTGGTTTCTCTGCGGCTACCGCAGCCAATACTCTTTGCGCAGTCCCTACCACCCCCCAGGACAACGCAACTCCAGACCTGGTTATTGCGAGCCAGTCTACGGTCACGGTCAGCAAGACTTTCTCTGACTCGAATACGGCTGTTGTAAACGTCAACCTGGTTTGCACATCCGGAGTTATTACGCCCGATGCGAATGAAGATGCTGGAAACGGTGGCGATGCGGTTTTCACAATCACAGGATTTGACGACGGTGCAACCTGTACCGCAACGGAAACTACAAATTTGACCGGGTATACAGTGGATGAGAGCGCATGTCTGAATGTGGCCCTGGTATCCGATGCTGATGCACCCTGCACGATTACCAATACCCAGATTCCTGTTATCGCGACTATCAGTAAGAATTTCTCTGATAACAACACGGCATCAGTTGCAATGGCAATGACCTGTGATAGTGGTGCAACCATTACCCCCATTAACGCGAATGCCACCCAGGCTGCCCCTGCCACGTTTGAGATCAGCAATTTCGAATTTGACGGTTCAGAGCTCTGTTCAGCAACGGAAACTGTTCCTGTTGGTTACACTGCGAACGAAGGCAGTTGCACAAATAGCATGTCCGTAACGCTGGGCAGTAGCGGAACAGGTTGTACCATTTTCAACCAGCAGGATTCGGTAACAATTATCGTTGGCAAGACTTACGATGACGGCAACACCATACCTGCTGACATTTTGCTTGAATGCGATTCAGGCACCATCGCGCCGTCTGCAACACTTCCCGCCAGTCCAGCAGCATCGGCTGAATTCATACTCAGCAACTTTGATTTCACCGGTGCAACCTGTGTGGCTACCGAGCCGACACCGCCAACAGGCTATACCGCTGATGTTACAGATTGCGCTGTAATCGACGTTGCACTTGGTGATGGGATTCCGGAAGGAGACAATTGCGTAGTGGCTAACGAGCAGGCTCCCGTCACAATCGAAGTATTCAAGGTTTTCTCTGACAACAATCCGATGCCGGTTCCGATGCAAGTAAGCTGTAGCGCTGGAGCAACGGTCGAGGTTGTTAGGGGTAGTGCACAGGATCTTCCTATTGCGGAGCCGGCTGTATTCAAGATCACAGACCTCGCAGTTGACGGCTCTACGCTCTGTACTGCCACCGAGACTACCGTTCCTACGGGATACACGGCCGATCAGACCGCTTGTGTAGATTTGGCCATGACACTGGGTGTCGGGAATGTTGAGTGCACCATCGCCAACGCCCAGGATCCGGTTGAAGTCGTCGTGGCGAAAGATTTCAGCGATGACAATGCGGCTGATGTAATTTTTGCTTTGGCATGCACTGATGGGACTGTTACGGGTACGGGTACGGCCTCTGAAGCAACACCGGCCACCTTTACCGTAAGTGATTTCCCGTTCGGCGGCACAAGCTGTGTGGCGACTGAGCCAACCGTGCCGGATGGCTACACGGTAGATGAAACCGGTTGCGAGGCAGTTGCTGTGGCAGTTGGCCAGGATCCCGGCGCACCGAACTGCACCATCCTCAACGAATTGGGTGTTACGGCAAACTTCCTGGTAACCAAGACATATTCCGACAACAACCCAGATGAAGTTCAAGTGACCCTGACCTGCACCAGCGGTTTGCCGCTCGTGCAGACCTTCGATATTTCCGATGGCAATCCTGTGAATTTCGTTCTGACCAATGTCGATGAGGCAGTGACTAACTGCACCGTCACGGAGACCGGTCATGCAGACGGTTACACGGCATTCTTCGTTGCCGGAGGAGACACAGCAGGTAGCACCGGTGGTGCGGACGGCTGTACGTTCCCCAACGTGGCCCCGGGAGATATGAACACCTGCGAAATCCGCAATGCCGCAGATGATGCTACCTTCACCGTCCACAAGGTTTGGGACATTTTCAATGACGGCGCCGGTGACGAAGTTATCGAGCAAGCCTACGTGACGATCTGGTGTGATGCCGAGATCACCAATGGTTACTATGATGATTACTTTTACAACTGGTATATTTCAGGCTATCTGGGTGACGGTGGCTCATTGATCGCGAAGGTGGACACAACGTTCGGGGACGCTACTTGTTGGGCAGACGAGGATGTCGGCGACCAGAGTGGTGTTGAATCAAGCGGCAACTGTTATCCCCGTTCCATTTCGGCGGGCGGCAGTTCCGAATGTACCTTCACCAACACGGTATTCTTCGAGGGTATCCCAACGCTGAGCCAGTACGGCCTGGCGTTGATGGCCCTGTTGATGCTGGGTATGGGCATGGTCGGCTTCCGCCGCTTTGTCTAAAGTTTGACCGGGGTCAGAGTAAGTTTTTACTCTGACCCCATTTATCTCCAAACCCCGCGGTGGGCAACCACCGCGGGGTTTTTCTTAAACGTCGCTAAAAAACAACGGCTTGACTCGAAAATACAACAGAAAATAAATGCAAATAATCGCATAAACAAATTGACATAAATTGACATAGCGGGGATAATTGCCCGCAAGAGCGTGGGGAAACGTTTTATTCGCTATACCTAACGCTTATAAAAATGTTTATGCGGGAATGTACCCCCCGCCAAAACTTTGGCTTTAATGGAGAAAACTAATGAATTTAAAACGCGTATTTTTGGCTGCAACAGCAGCTCTGATGCTTCCCGGCTTTGCTATGGCACAGGGAATCACCATCACTTTTGATACCCAACTCGAAACCAGCAATGGCGCCGATGTTGATGTAGTCGCAACCCTGACCTGTAACACGGGTAACCCCCTGGTGCAGTCTCTGCCCATCGACACCAATCAAGGTGTGGTTTTCGTGGTCGAGAACTTTGAAGGTTCCCCGGCTATTGGTTGTTCAATCTCAATCGACGATGTTAACACCGGCTATGAAATGCAGAAGATCAACGCCAATAGCATTGCCCTGAATCCGGCATTGACTGATTCATGTAACTACACTGAAACAGCTGTCGCTGGTATAAGTGTTGCAGGTCTGGTTGATAACGAATGTATTTTCGTTCTGGCTCCGGAAGCGTTTTCATGGACTATCAACAAAGATTGGGACTTCAGTGATAACACTGACGTTGCCCAGATCGCAGATTTCTATTGGTACTGCAATAATGCAATGGACGACATTGACGACGACAATCCGGGTCAGGAAGATGGATACTTCACTCTTTATGCGGGTGATGACGACTACACCATCGATTGGTTGTACCCCAACCCGGACAGCCTGGGTGGCAGGTTCGCTACAAACTGCTTCGCAACGGAGACTTTGCGTGACAGCGCAGTCGAGTCCGACCAGGGCTGTAACTATGGCACAAGCTTCGAACTCGGTGATGATGCGAAGAGCTGCTTAGTAACCAACACGGTATTCTTCGAAGGAATCCCGACTCTCAGCCAGTACGGCCTCGCCATCATGGCGCTGCTGATGCTTGGTGTTGGCTTCGTAGGCTTCCGTCGCTTTGTATAATTGTTAGCGACTGACTGCTTATAGCCTTTGAGCTAGACAAAACCCCGCGGTTGCTGTGTGCTGCCGCGGGGTTTTTTTATGGGCTGAGTATGAAAGTTAGTAATGTAATCATCGCCTGCTGTTGCCTGTTCGTGCTATTTGCCGTTCCGGTGTTGGGGCAGGGGCAGGCCAATACGCAGGCCAGCATCGTGGCCGAATTGCAGTTCGAACCAGACTATCCAGGCACTGCCGGCTTTGACCTTCTCTGTAGCTTTGGCACACCACGCCAGCGCGAGTTTACGCTGAACTCGGGTGAAAAACTTGAGTTGGCTTTATCAAATTTTGAAGCGCCTGGGGGCACCTGCCAGTTACGGGTTCTTCCCGTTCAGGGCTATGCCGTGCGCTACTCTGTGAAGGGTGAAGCCGCATTCAAGGCCGACCAGAACGGCTGCCAGTTTTTCGGCTTCAAGGATGGGCAATTCAATTCCTGTCAAATCCTTTTAACGCAGAATCCGGTGAAACTCACCGTCTACAAAAAGTGGATTGGCGGGTCCGGTGAGGAAGATGATGTCCAGGTCAGCATCGAGTGTGAAAATGGTGACTATTCCGGATACCGCTATATCAACGAAGGTTCGCCCGATGGCTGGGAGATCAGCCAATTCGATCCTGAAGGGATTCTGTGCAATGTCAGCGAAACCGTGCGTGATTCGTTCAGGCCGGACATCATCGACTGCCAGGGTTTGTATATTCGCCCGGGCCGGGGTGAGGAATGCACCCTGATCAATACCAAGATTGTTAAGCGGATTGAGATGCTGAACCGTTATGGGAAGATTGTGATGATTGTGTTGGTTTTGGCTGTTGGGTTGGTGGCTGCAAAGCGCTTCGCCTGAGGCTTGAATCGCGGGCGTGGCCCGCTCCTACAGGCCCCTTGTGACATTTTTGCGAATTTGTTGTAAAAATGCCTTAAAAGTTGTTGACAGGAATTTACAAAGGGGGGATACTTAGTCCCAGAACACACAGGGCTATACACACCAGCAGATCGACAGGATGTCGATCTGTTTTGGTATCCGGGGTTTGAAAACCCGGTCACTCCCGAATTCCTGAAGTCACCCGTTCCCTGTTTTCCAGATCCTTGCGCGTGTTTACATCGCTGTAGCCGAGTTTCAGAAGTATCTGCCGGACCTCATTTCCCTGGTCGTACCCATGTTCGAAAGTAAGCATTCCGCCATGCGCCAGATAGGGCAGGGCTTCACCACTAATGTGCCGGATGGCTGCCAGCCCATCCTGGCCGGGAGTGAGGGCTTCAGCGGGTTCGAAGCGAGAGTCTCCGCGCTGCAGATGAGGGTCGTCCAAGGGAATATAGGGGGGGTTGCTGACCAGCACCTGGAACCTGCCCTCAAGCGGGGTGAGCCAGGAGCCCAGGTGAAACTGTACCCGTCCAGGGGTGATGACTTGCCCGTTTTCTTGCGCTACCTTGAGGGCCGTTTCGCTGTACTCCGTAGCGTGGATTTCGCATAAGGGCCGTTCACTGGCGATGGCCAGCGCGATGGCGCCACTGCCGGTGCCCAGGTCGGCAATTCGCCAGGCGGTATCCTCGGGAATAAAAGCTAGAACCGTTTCGACCAGTAACTCCGTTTCCGGCCGTGGGATCAACACATCCGTTGTCACTTTCAGCGGTAGCGACCAGAACTCACGAAACCCCGTCAGGTACGCGATCGGCTCACCATTTTCACGGCGCCTGACAAGATCCAGGAATCTGCCGCTCTCTTTCGAAGCAGGGGTTTGTTCCGGGTTCGCGTACAACCAGGCGCGGCTGACACCCAGCACCTCACCCAGCAGGATCTCGGCCTCCAGCCGGCCCAGGGGCAGGTCTTCCAGTTGCGCCCGGCCCCGGGCAAGCAACTCTTTTACGTTCACGGTTCGGATGATTTCGTGGGGAGAATATGACTCCACGCTTCCCGCCACCATTGTCCGAAGTCATCCAGAATCAGGTAAAGCGCCGGGATTAAGAACAATGTAATTACGGTCGCAAACAGGATGCCAAAAGCCAGCGAAGCGGCCATTGGGATCACGATCTGGGCCTGCAGGCTGGTTTCCATCACAATCGGGATCAGCCCGAAGAAGGTTGTCAGTGAGGTCAGCAAAATGGCGCGGAACCGCTTGCTGGCCGCATCGGTGATGGCCTGGGCCAAGGGGATACCCAGCCTGCGTTCGCGGTTGACGAAATCAACCAGGATCAGGCTGTCGTTTACTACCACGCCGGCCAGCGCGATGATGCCGAAAAAGCTCATCATGCTGACCTGGAGGCCGAGGATCCAGTGCCCGACCAGGGCGCCGATGGCCCCGAATGGGATCACTGACATGATGATCAGGGGCTGGGCGTAGGAGCGCAGGGGGATGGCCATCAGCGTGTAGATCAGGAATACCGCGAACAGGGCGCCCTTGATCAGGTCGTGCTGTACCTCCTTCGCGGCCTGGCTGGAACCACTGAGGCGATGGCGGACGCCCGGGTAGTGCGCCAGCACTTCGGGCAGTTCCTTTTCCAGGATATCGGCAGTGATTTTGCCGGGCTCGTAATTCTCTTTGTCCACTTCAGCCGATACCCGTACCGCCCGTTCGCGGTCGAAGCGCTGGATCCTGGTGGGGCTTTCAGACAATTCCACTTTAGCCACCACGTGGAACGGCACGCGGCCGCCGTCGGGCGTCCTGATCCGCATATTGTCGAGGTAGCCAACCGAGTCGCGCTCATCACGCGGGAAACGGACCATCACTTTGACCTCGTCCTGCCCGCGTTGCACCCGTTGAACTTCCTCGCCGTAGAATCCTGCGCGTACTTGCCTGGCCAGGTCCGAAAGCGTCAGCCCCAGGGCTTCCGCCTCGGGTTTGATGTTGAGCTTGATTTCAGGGGTGCCGCGCTCATAGGAATTGCGGATGTCATAGACACCTTCATACTGGCGTATGCGATGCTCCAGGTCCTTGGCGGCCCGACCCACCTGTTCGATATTGCTGCCAATGAGTTGCAGTGAAATCGCTGGCCCACCGCCCGGTCCGGTAGCGCCTTCAAAGCCCAGTGTCTTGACTCCGGGGATCTCACCGACTTCTTCACGCCAGCGGCGCAGCACTTCCTGCCCGTCGATGACATCGTCATTTTCCTTGACCAGTTCGGTAATGATTTGCCCGCCGGTGTCACCGCGTGCGAAAGCCAGTGCACTGGAGACAACCGCGCCCGACTCGATGCCCTGCTCCAGGCTGACCTTACGGTCAACTTCCCACAAGCCGTCCTGGATCAGGCGCAAGGCATCATGCGTCTGCGAGGCTGGCGTGCCTTCGTTCATTTGCAACTCAACCCGCAGAAAATCCGAAGTGAAGTCAGGGAAAAACACGAAGCGCAGGATGCCGCCTGCCAGCAGGCCGATCGACAGAATCAGCAGTGAGATGAAAACCGAAAGCGTCAGGTAGCGATGCTTCAGGGCTTTGTTGAGGAAAGGGATGTAGTGGTCGTCGACAAAATGATGCAGCCCTTCGCTGAAAAAGCGCTGGAAGCGGATGAAAACGTTGTGCGTGTCCTTTTCGTAATGCTTGATCTTCATATGCGCCAGGTGGGCGGGCAGGATCAGTTTTGATTCGACCAGGGAAAACGTCAGGCACAGGATAACCACCCAGCCGATGGCGGAGAGAAACTCGCCGGACATGCCCGTGACCATCAAGATCGGGATGAATGCCGCGATGGTGGTCAGTACGCCGAAGGTTGCCGGTACGGCAACTTTCATCACGCCTTCAACGATATTGTCCACCGAATGGCCCTTGGCCCGGATATTGGTATAGGCGCTTTCACCGATCACGATGGCATCGTCCACCACGATACCCAACACCAGGATGAAGCCGAACAGGCTCAGCATGTTGACGGTGACATTCATCATGGGCATCAGGAAGAAGGCGCCCATGAAGGCGATCGGCAGGCCCACCATCACCCAGAACGCCAGTTTCAGGCGCAGGAACAGGGCCAGGATCAAAAA
>Ga0164313_10006417_pt1 | contig 10373 bp, 7 predicted proteins | sample GuaBasSedimGuay4_FD_113735 | JGI IMG/M metagenome (GOLD analysis project Ga0164313, IMG submission 113735) | Subseafloor sediment microbial communities from Guaymas Basin, Gulf of California, Mexico - Guay4, Core 4569-4, 0-3 cm | ecosystem: Environmental > Aquatic > Marine > Hydrothermal vents >...
TAGCTCAACCCAACGCTGCTCTATATTAATAAAGATAGGAGCATTTTTCTAAAAATCAAATACTTCTAAAGACAAAGAATTCTTCTTGAAAGAAAATAATCCCATTGGTATTAATAAGAAATGTATATTTTTAATTTTTGAGGATTTAAAAATGAAAACCATTGAAGTAAACATTACAGCCGAATTTATTATTCCCGATGACTGGGAAGTAACAGATCATGTTCCGGACTCAACTTTCCCCGATGATAAATTGACTGTATTAAAAATTAATAATGATTATTATGATTTCTTCCCCGAGTGCCTGATGAAAATAGAGGATACTCAAACAGTATTCTGATCGGCAGATGATGGAAAAACAGAAGACATTATTGATTGTATGAATACATTCAAAGTCCGTATTATAGAAAAATAAAAAATGGACCAATACCCCTTTGACCCGACACCTGGGACAGAAATCACAGCCAGAATTAACACAGTGCAAAAGCAAATGGCCGCTTACCAACTGGATGCCTTGCTTTTGACCCACAAACCCGATATTTATTATTTTTCAGGCACAGCCCAGGATTGCTATCTTTATATTGAAAAAGATCATGACCCTGTTTTGTTCGTAAAGCGATATCTGCCCCGGGCCCAACAGGAAACGGCCCTTAATAATATTGAACCCATTGAGTCCATAAAGGATATTCCCAAAATAGTTGAATACAGATTTAAAAAACACCCCGGCACCTGCGGTCTTTCTTTTGATGTGGTGCCGGTAAAAGACTTTCATTTCTATAAAAATCTTTTTAACAACACCCATTTTATTGATGGATCACCTGTGATTGAGGCCTGCAGGCAGATAAAATCCACCTGGGAGATCCAACAGATGAAGAAGGCAGCCCTTGTCTCAAAACAAACCTTTGACTTTATGGAGGAAAACATTAAACCTGAAATTTCAGAAATGGAATTTTGCGGCATGTTTGAAGCTTATTCAAGAACTCTGGGCCATTCCGGGAAACTTTTAAATCGGCATTACCGTTCGGAAGTATTCCCTTTTCACCTCATGAGCGGTAGGAGCGGTGGACTTCCGGGCGCTCTGGACTCTCCCCTGTGCGGCACAGGTGCCTCAATTGCCTATCCCTATGGTGCAGGCCCAAAGCTGATCAAAAAAAATGAACCCATTCTCATTGATTTTGGTACTATTGTAGACGGCTATCATATGGATGAATCCAGGATGTTTGTGATTGGAAAACTACCGGGCAGGGCCGAGGATGCATCCAAGGCATCCATAGAAATCCTGTATACGCTTTTAGACAAAATGAAACCGGGCAACCCCATGGATGAGATATTTGAAACAGCTGTCAATGCTGCAAAAAAACTTTGTCTTCAAGATCAGTTTTTAGGACTGCCAAACTTGAAATCAAAATTTATCGGTCATGGAATCGGACTGGAACTTGTGGAAAACCCTATCCTTGCAAAGGGTAAGAAAACGCTTTTAGAACCTGGAATGGTCTTTGCTGTTGAACCAAAATTCATATTTGAACATCAATTTGCTGCAGGAATCGAAAGTGTTATTCATGTCACAAAAAATAGCAGCGAATTTTTAAGTATTACTGAAAATAAAATTTTCTCCTGCTAAAAAACAGACCTGACTCAAACAATCCTTGACAAAGAGCAACATTATATCTTATGTCAGTTCCATACTCACTGAATGATATTAATTTTATTTTACACATTAAGTTTATAAATGGACTGCCCTATCATATTATCCGTTTGAGGAAACATCATGAGCATTACCATTTTGCTTGCAGATGATCATAAGCTGGTTAGAGAAGGCCTTTGTTCCATGCTTGAAAAAGAAACAGATCTGGTTGTAGTAGCCCAGGCTGATAATGGTCGCGATGCTGTCAGGCTCGCGGATAAACTCAATCCTGAAATTGTTGTCCTTGATATCAATATGCCGGGCTTAAATGGAATCGATGCTGCAAAACTGATCCATAAAAACAATCCCAACATCCGGATAATTGCTCTTTCCGTCCATTCCGGAAGGCATTTTGTAGCAGGAATGCTCAAAGCAGGTGCTGCCGGATATCTGGTCAAACACTGTGCTTATGAAGAACTTGCCAGGGCCATCCGTCTTGTTGCAGATAACAAATCCTATCTAAGCCCGCAAATTCATGATGTTGTTATCAAAGATTACATTAATAATTCACCGGAAAACCAAGACGTTTTTTCATCAATACTCACATCAAGGGAACGCGAAGTGCTTCAGCTCGTGGCTGAAGGTACCAAATCCAAAGATATCGCCGCCCGCCTTTTTGTGAGTATTAAAACAATCTCCACCCACCGGCAGCAAATCATGACAAAGCTTAATTTAAACAATGTTGCAGAGTTGACCCTGTTTGCGATTAGAGAAGGACTTATCTCAATCGATGATTAATATTAATTCTTTTTTAACCCTCAGCATAAACATCTCGGCTGTCTTACATGAAATTCACAATACCGGCCAGATTCATAAAGGCATCTGTCCATCCTTAATACATATTGATAAAAGCACTGACAGTATCAGACTGGAAAAATGTAAATATTTTATAGAAAACGGTAAATTGATTGATAATTCTGAGCCGGGCAATCCTATTCCCATGGATATGGCTGCCTCAGAATTTAAAAAAAATATTCTTCCGTTCATCTCACCCGAACAGACAGGAAGATTAGACCGGCCACTGGACTTTCGCAGCGATATCTACTCCCTGGGGATCGTCCTGTACCAATGGGCGACAGGACGTCATACATTTTATGCAGACGATCCCATGGAATTTTTCCATTGCCACATTGCAGTGGAGCCAGTGTCACCGGAAAAGATCAACCCACGACTGCCTGCCCAGATTTCAAAAATTATTATAAAATTGATAAACAAATCCCCGGAAGACCGATATCAAAGTGCCATGGGGCTAAAAAAAGATCTTGAAAAATGCCTGAAACTACTGAACACATCAAAAAAAATTGAATCTTTCCCACCAGGCGAATATGATTTTTCTAACACCTTTCAGGCAGGTAAAAAATTCTTTGGCAGGAGTCGGGAGCTCAATATCCTTTCGCAATGGTTTGAACTTGTAAAACAGGGGCATGGAAAAATGGTATTTGTGGCCGGTTACTCCGGTATTGGCAAAACCAGGCTTGTCAGAGAATTTATAAAATTACATTTTTATCCGCCAAACACGGATTCAACTGCAAGATTTATCTCCGGAAAATTTGACAGCCTGGATCAGAACAGGCCATACCATGCCCTTGTTACTGCATTCCAACAAATGGCGCAACAGATCCTTTCCCAGGATAAGAAAATACTTGTATTCTGGAAAAATCAACTGAAAAAAAATATGGACTCTCATGGACAGATCATTACGGATATGATTCCGGAATTTGCAGCTATTACAGGATCTTTGCCTGCACTGCCGAAGCTCGACCCTCAAGAAGCACAGGCGCGATTTAAAATGGGATGTCTTCATTTTTTAAATACCATGTGCAAACCGGAACACCCTGTGATTATCTTTCTTGATGATTTACAATGGGCAGATCCTGCAACCATACAATTGTTAAAAACGTTACAAAATGAAAAAATCCCCTGGCTTTTTATTATCGGTGCCTTTAGAAGTAATGAAGTTGTATCGGAGCATCCATTATATTCTCTTCTCCCGAAACTGCAAAAAGATGATGACATCATAGCCCTTGGGTCCCTTGATTTAAAAAAAATATCTGAAATGATTGCTGATTCAACTCCAACGGTTATAGAAGATACTTCTCTTCTTGCTGAGATAGTTGCGAAAAAGACCAGAGGAAATCCTTTTTTTATCATTGATTTTTTAACATCACTTTATAAAAATAAACTTCTGGTAATAAATCCACGTAAATCTATCTGGCAGTTTGATATAAAACAAATCAATTCCCTGAGTGTCACAGATAATGTTGCAATTAAAATAAGAGAACGGATTGCCAAGCTGACCTCTAACCAACAAAACATTCTGAATACTACATCCTGTATGGTCGAGCAGTTCAGTGAAAAATTTTTGTCAAAAGTTTACCCAGGCTTAAAAAAAGATCTGGCACGGGATCTGGTATTCCTGGCCAGTGAAAATCTGTTGATAAACAATGAAGATAAATGGTGTTTTTCCCACGACAAAATAAAAGAGAATATCTACTCTATCCTGAACAAAAAAGAAAAGGAAAAGCTTCATTACGATATTGGAAATACCTTGCTTTGCAGAAATCCCACTGGTGAGACACTTTTTATAATTCTTCAACACTTAAATAATTGTATGCACTTGATATCTTCAGAAGAAAAGAGACTCTGTCTGGCCTCTTTGAATTTAAAAGCTGGTCTGATTTCCAAGGATAGGGTTGCTTTTGATTCTGCATTTTATTTTGCCCAAAAAGGCTTGCAGCTCCTTTCTTCTGATACATGGACTTTAGAGCCAAAGTTAGCCTTTTCTCTCCATTTTTTATCAGGAGAAACAGGGTATTATGCTGACAATATGGCAACAGCAGACAAAAATCTTATAAAAATCATAAATAATGTCTCAAACCTGGAGGATAGGGCCCAAGCTTATGACGTCATGATCGCAAATTTTATCCTTTCCGGCCATGTAGAAAAGGCTATTACCCGAGGGATAGAAGCACTAAATATGTTGGGAATGAAACTTCCCAAAAAAATTGCTCCCTGGATGATTGTCAAAGAGTTTATTTTAACACGACTTTATCTGGCTGGAAAAGAGCCGGCAACACTTATTCATCTGTCAAAATTGACTGATCCCAAAAAAAAGATGCTTATTCGAATTTTTTTCCGATTTTTTGATGCCAGTTATCTGGGCGCTCATGAGTATACGCCTCTTCTTGTATTAAAAATCTTAAACCTTACCTTAAAATACGGTGAAACAGAACTTTCCGGATATGCCTATGCCCTTTATGGAGCAGTCCTGTGCGAAAAATTTGGGAAATATGATGAGGGATTCAAATTTGGAAAACTGGCTTTAAAAATTCATGAACAGCCTTATACCATCAGAACAAAACCCAGAACCTATTTAATTTTCGGTGGCATGATCAACCACTGGAAAAACCATTTAAAAACAGATTTTCCCTATCTGATGGAAGCTGTTAATTCCGGTAAGAAAAATGGCAATGACCTTATGTTTGCCTCATTGGCCCTGAACCAGTATCTGTCACAACTTATCATTACCGGGGATGCTCTTCCCAACGTATGTGAAACATTTAAAAAATATAAAAATTTTTTAAAAACAACAAGGCCGCTTCCCTTTACCAGTATTTATTACCTGTTTTATCAAGGAGTACTCACCCTCATGGGGGAGACGGATGATCCCAGGGTAATAAAAGGAGAATTGTTTAATGAAGTTATAGAATTCCCAAAGCTGAAGAAAAATGATGACCCCAGTCTTCGAGGACTCTATTTACTATGGGTTGTGATTGGATATTTTTTTTATGACTTTCAAAAAGCCTTAAAAGCAGCAGAAGCGGGTATTAAGGCACTAAATCGTTCAATTGGTGTACTTATCGGCCCCTATATTTCTTTTTTCCAATCCCTTTCAATGCTTGCCTTATATCCTGAGCTGGATAGAAACAAACAGAAGGCCTATTTGACACAGGTTAAAAAAAACCTGAAAAAATTCAAGCATCTATCAAAACATGCCCCGGAAAACTTTTTTACCATGTATGCCCTCATTAAAGCCGAGCTGGATGGATTAAAAGGACAGGCACAAAAAGCATTTATCCTTTATGACCAGGCCATAAAATCCGCAAAAAAAAATGGCTTTACACATTTGGAAGCTATTGCCAATGAGTGTGCTTCAAAATATTTTCTCAAAAGAGAACAAAACACCATCGCAGCGGCCTATATGACAAAAGCCCACCAATGCTTTACCAGATGGGGGGCCAGACCCAAGGTCAAACATCTTGAAACCCTTTACCCTGATTTGTTGAGACAAAGTGATGGAAAACAATTTGCTTTATCTTCAATAACCGAACCTGGCCTTATCTCCATTATAAAAGCATCCCAAGCAATTGCCGAAGAAACAGATATCCAGAGTCTCATGGATAAACTCATGAGAATAGTGGTAGAAAATGCCGGTGCCAGGCTAGGATTTTTAATCCTTTTACGGGATGGACATCCCATGGTTGAAGGCAAATCATCTTCAAATGATACAATTCAAACCTGGATCTGCCCTGTTCCTGTTGAAAAATGCCCGGAACTGCCCGATGCAATTATAAATTATGTGATACGAACAAAACAGACCATTATCCTTTCCGATGCTGCAAAGAAAGGTCTTTATACTGAAAATGAAGTTATAAAAGCAAAAAAAATAAAATCAATCCTCTGTACTCCCATGATCCATGGCGGGCGGGTAGTCGGTGCGCTTTACCTTGAAAACAGCAGGACAACCCATGTCTTTACTGAAAAAAGGGTAACCATTTTAAAAATGGTTGCGGAAATCCTGGCCAATGCCTGGGCAAGAAAAAAAGCCCAGGAAGAACTTCTGGTTTACCAGGAAAAACTGCGGACATTTTCGTCTCAACTCGCCTTTACAGAAGAAAAGGAACGGCGCGATATTGCCATAGGGCTTCATGACCGGATTGGCCAGTCTTTGACCCTTACAAGAATAAAACTCAGCGAGTTAAACAGTATGGTTGATTCAAAAAAAACCAAAGAAAAACTCAAAGATATTATCACAATCATGGAACAGACCATAGATCAAACCCGGAGTTTAACCTTTGACTTAAGTTCGCCTGAATTATATGAACTCGGTATAGAGGCAGCCCTGGATTCTCTTTGCGAACGAAAATCTCAATTATATAATATCCCCATAGAATTTATCGATGATAAAAAATCAAAACCCCTGGATGAAACCTCCCGGATTCTATTGTACCAGGCAGCAAGAGAACTCCTTTTTAATATCATCAAGCATGCAAAAGCAAAAAAAATCCTTGTTCTTATAAATCGTATTAAAGACAGTGTACAGATTATAATTAAAGACAATGGGATAGGATTTAATATCAAACAACTTCATTTTTCCAAAAAATCAACAACGGGCTTTGGCCTTTTTTCCATACAGGAACGAATGAATCATCACAAAGGCAGTTTTTCCATAGAATCCAAACCCGGCAGGGGAACAAAGGTCACCCTGATGATACCCCTTAAGGTTTTTTAACCCTCTTTTCAGGATTTTTTTACCCCCGATATCAGTATTTCTACTGATAGACTTTTTTATTGAAACGAATATAATTAATTTCAAACTCACTGATGACCATAAAACAAAAAACTCTTTTACCGGGCTTTGGCCTGTTACCTTTAATATTAAAAATAAAGGAGAAGAAAGATGAAAAAAAGACTTTTTATTATTTTTATTCTTGTAGTCTTCATTGTACCATCCTGCTGGGGAAGTGACAAAGCCGACTATAAAGCCTCAGTCATCGCCATGGACAGTATCATTAATTATTATTCTTCCATGGCAGAATTAGGAGACCCAGATCAACCCGGTACATCAGATTGTAAAAAAAGAATGGCCTATTTTAGTAAAAACAGAGACATGCTCATCACTCAGATTGCCCAGACAAAAACATTCAGTCATCTGGCCCGCGCTCATCAAATTTGTGAAAATTCATATAAAAGCAGAACCAAACATCTTCCCTATAGTAAATTAGAAAATTGTGTTAACGGGAACGGCTATTTTGACACTTTAACCGGACACAGGTACATAAAGAGAGATGATAAGACATATGCTGAATATACAAAGAAAGGCGTATTTTTGAAAACCATTGCTTCTGATCAACCCTTGTTGAATAAAAGCCGCAATGTTCACCTCATTACCCATGACAGTTATATCCTTTATAAAAAATGTTGTGCCGGAAAAACAGACTATTTGTCTCTTCCAGGGTTTGAAGCTCACCCTAAAGGCTGGAAAGCAGACAAAATTTTAATCTCTTTAAATTAAGAGACAACCTTTTTCATTGCTTTACCAGAATGGGTATCATTGCTTTTTTAAATCTTAAAAAGGGCACCTCCGACTTGATTCCATTCTTTTCGCAAGGCAGGGTGGACCTTTTCACCATCCTGCCTTGTACAATAAATACCCAATAGGCAGGATCAGCCTATTGACTCGATGGATGCAAACCTTGGTTCATGTAAGGGAATCAGGATATCCGCCTCTTCTTGAACCTGTTTCATAATGTCATAGGCCCTGTAAACATCCACATGGGTTCCAGGTGGAATGACCTCCATTTCCATACCTTTAATTTCCGGCGGCGGGTTAAAGTTTTCATCAATCACACAAAACCCGGTGATAGCGGCAATGCCCTTTTTTGTCTGGATATAAACCGTCAGTCCGCCTTTTGTGTGAACCGGCGTATGCTTAACCCGAATACCATCTATAATTTCGCAATCTTCCCTGATGATTTCAATCTGGCCATTTTCCTCAATATCGTCAATATAGTCTTCCAGATAGCGGTAGTCGAGGGGATGGGGATCATGAATGGAATCCAGTTCTTTTTCATGAATATAAAATTTTGCATTTTCACATTTATAATCATTTTCACAATGATCCATATGAAGATGGGTGTGAATGACAATATCAATATCCGATGGTGATAAACCATGTTTCTCAAGGCCCTGTTCAAAAGTATAAATCTTCCCGCCAATGGCATCCTCTCTGTCCTTTGACTGGATTGGGCTGAACTCTCCCGTATCCACGAGGATATTTTTATCATGGCCTTTTATTACCCATGTATAAATAGGAATAGTATACGGCGTACCCTGGCCATATTGGTAGGTCATCATGCTTTTATCAAAAACTTTTGTTCCCATGACAATGGGGTGAATGGTATATTGCGTCATAAAAATATTCTCCGAACTATAATTATATTCAATTCATAAAAACCATTTTACATGTTAAAATAAAATATAAACAAATTGATTCTTTCATGTCAATGGTACGTGCAGTCAAAAATTATTTTTCTGGCAATCATCACTTGTTATCTTCTCTGGCTTTATGTTACAATTTTTAAAATTATGCAGTTCATAATAGAGGAGAAAATTATGCGATTGGTTACCAGATCAGACTTTGACGGCCTCGGGTGTGCAGCCATTTTAAAAGAGGCGGGGAAAATTGACGATATCAAGTTTGTACACCCCAAAGATATTCAGGATGGAATTATAGAAATTACTTCAAACGATATTCTCGCCAACATACCCTATGTGCCGGGCTGCGGTGTCTGGTTCGACCACCACTCAAGCGAACACGAACGAAAGGCCTTTGGCGACTTTAACGGGAAGAGTGACCCATCCGCTTTAAGTGCTGCCCGGGTGGTTTATGACTTTTACGGCGGTTACGACGGATTTAAAAACGATCATCTGAATGATCTGATCGAAGCCGTGGACAAAGCTGATTCAGCACAGTTCACCAAAGAGGAGATACTCGATCCCACTGGCTGGGTGCTGCTGTCCTTTGTCATGGACCCCCGTACCGGGCTGGGCAGATACAAGGACTACCGGATCAGTAACTATGCCCTCATGATGGACATGATCGACTACTGCCGTGAAAAGACCGACAAAGAGATTTTAACGATCCCCGATATCATAGAGCGGACCGACCGCTATTTCGAACAGGACAAATTGTTCCGTGAGATGCTGCTGCAAAACAGCACAGCACATGATTCAGTGGTGCTGACCGACCTGCGCAATCAAAAGGAAATTTATACGGGAAACCGCTTCCTGCTATACAGTCTCTTTCCTGAACAGAACATTTCCATGCTGGTCATGTGGGGCTTTCAACGTCAGAATATCGTTATCACCTGCGGCTACAGTATCATCAACAAAAGTGCTACAGTGGATGTGGGATCATTGATGTTGAAAAACGGCGGCGGCGGTCACCGCCGCGTGGGAACCTGCCAGGTGCCTGTTGAAAAGGCGGAAGAAGTTATTCAAAAAATTCTAAAAACACTGAACACCGATTGATTAAACCATCAAAAAGCCTGGAATCTTTTTCCAGGCTTTTTGACTCAACTTCTATGAATTCCTATTTACAAAATCTGCTTTAAAAAAAGCTTTGTCCGGTCGTGTTGAGGATTGGTAAAGAAATGTTCGGGTGTCCCTTCTTCAACGACCCTGCCTTCATCCATGAAAATAACCCTGTCACCGACTTCCTTTGCAAATCCCATTTCATGGGTGACACAAACCATTGTCATGCCCTCCTTTGCAAGGGTCTTCATAACATCTAAGACCTCTCCAATCATTTCAGGATCAAGGGCAGACGTCGGCTCGTCAAACAACATGATCTTCGGATCTGTTGAAAGCGCCCTTGCAATAGCAACCCGCTGCTGCTGTCCGCCGGAAA
>Ga0164313_10006418_pt1 | contig 10372 bp, 4 predicted proteins | sample GuaBasSedimGuay4_FD_113735 | JGI IMG/M metagenome (GOLD analysis project Ga0164313, IMG submission 113735) | Subseafloor sediment microbial communities from Guaymas Basin, Gulf of California, Mexico - Guay4, Core 4569-4, 0-3 cm | ecosystem: Environmental > Aquatic > Marine > Hydrothermal vents >...
ACACAGGGCTTTCTGGCGGCAGGACCTGATGGCGGCACCTGGCTGCTGGGTCGTGGTGGCTCTGATACTTCAGCCGCCTGTCTCGCTTCGCGCTTACAAGCCGAAAAGCTGGAAATATGGACTGACGTACCCGGCATATTCACCGCGGATCCGAGAGTTGTTCCACACGCACATTTGCTGCAGCACCTCAGTTTTAGCGAAGCCCAGGAACTGGCGTCCATGGGTGCCAAGATCCTTCATCCACCCAGCGTTCGTACCTGTAAAGAGGCCGGTATACCCCTGCAAATCCGGGATACCAGCCGACCGGAAATTGCCGGCACACATATTGGCCCCCGCTCGGCTATAACAGATGCCCAGGTCAAAGGAATCGTCAGTCGCAGAAACATAACACTGGTCATGATGGACAATCCCTCGATGTGGCGACAGGTCGGATTCCTGGCTGATGCATTCGAATTATTTCGTCGACATGGCCTGTCGATTGACCTGGTTTCTACATCTGAATCCAGTGTTACCGTGAGCTTGGATCCGGGTCGCCCGGGCGTTAGCGATGAAAAGGTTCTTGGCCGGCTCATTGAAGACCTGTCATCGCTTTGCGAGGTTCAGTTGCGCACCGGCCTGGTCTCGATCAGTCTGGTGGGCAATGCCATTCGCACCATACTGGGTCGCCTGTCAGAAGCGCTGGATATATTCCAGGAACGTGAAGTCCACATGGTGACCCAATCGGCCAATGACTTAAACCTGACACTGGTCGTCGATACTGAACACGCCGACCGCCTGGTTAAAAAGCTCCATGAAACGCTGATTTCGCCGCAGGCAGATCAGCACCCGGAATTTGGTGATAGCTGGATGACTTTGACCGGTCCGGTTAAACCACCTGCTGCACAGCCCTGGTGGCGTGAACAATCAGGCCAGCTGCAGCAACTGATGAAGGGACGGTCGTCGGCCTATGTCTATCACCTGGAAACCATTCGAAAAGCTGCAAAAAGATTACTGGCAATGAATTCTGTCAGTCGCATTCTGTACGCGACCAAGGCCAATGATCACCCTGATGTGTTGCGCACATTACATGCTGAAGGAACGGGTTTCGACTGTGTTTCCATGGCTGAGATCCACCATTTGCTGACGGTTGTTCCGGCAATAGAAGCCCGGGATATCCTGTTCACTCCTAATTTCGCGGGCAGGGACGAGTATAGAGAAGCCATTGAGCTCGGTGTGCAGGTCACGATTGATAACGTACACCCACTGCATGAATGGACAGAGATATTTTCCGGTCAAGACGTATTCCTGAGAGTCGATCTAGATGTTGGTTATGGCCACCATAAGAAGGTTGTGACCTCTGGTTCACACTCCAAATTTGGTATTTCAATTGACCAGCTTGAGGAATTACAAACCTACCTGGTCAATCACGGTGTACGGGTGACCGGCCTGCACGCACACACCGGCAGTGGCGTCAGTGAGACCGCTGCCTGGGCTGAGCAGTTGCAACGTATGCTGGATGTAATGCCACTTTTCCCTGGTGTGCGGGTTCTTGATCTCGGCGGAGGTCTGGGTGTACCCGACCGGGTTGGCCAGCCATCGCTGGATGTGAATCTGATGGACAGCTTGCTGCAAGAAATGATTGGCACGCTGCCTGCGGAACATAGCATTGAAGTTTGGCTGGAACCGGGTCGTTACCTGGTTGCCCAGAGTGGTGTGTTGTTGGCACGGGTGACACAATTAAAATCAAAAGGCCAGCATCATTATCTTGGCCTGGAAACCGGCATGAATTCCCTCATCCGCCCCGCTTTATACGGTGCATTTCACGAAATAGTTAACCTTTCCCGCCTCGAAGAGCCCGCCGTACAAAATTACAGCGTGGTAGGGCCGATCTGTGAATCGGGCGATGTACTTGGCGAGAGTCGCTACCTGCCGGTCAGCAAGGAGGGGGATCTTGTGTTGATCGCGAATGCCGGCGCTTACGGACGTGTTATGTCCAGCCATTACAACCGCCGGGACCCCGCGGAAGAAATTATTTTTGAGCAAGCAGCAATAAACTTGTAGCCCGGTCACGCATGCAGCATAAAGTCGGGGGAATGTCCTACAAAAATTGACCGGGAATGCCTCTTTCGCACCGAATATTTCTGCGGCACACTAAGCACACGATAATCATGACTGACAGTGGGATCATTGTGTGATGCATTAAACAGGCATATACTGATGTATGTTTAATGCATATAGGTGATTCTCTTGAGAACAACCATTAACATCGACGATCAACTTTATGAAGAGGCAGCACGCTTGACCGGTATGACGGAAAAGACCGCATTGGTGCGCGAGTCTCTGAGAGCATTGATTGAACGTGAGAGTGCGCGACGATTGGCAAAATTGGGCGGTAGCGAACCACAGTTGAAACCAATACCCAGACGACCCCGAAATGGCTAATATACTGGTCGATACGTCGGTGTGGATCGACTTCCTGCGGTCCGGAAATTCTGAACTGGCAAGCTTGTTGAGCAGCAATCGCGTGGTCATTCACCCCATGATTATTGGCGAACTGGCTTGCGGCCATTTAAAAAATAGAAAGTCATTGATGGCCCTCTGGACCAGTCTCAACTCACTGGCGCCAGCCAGTCATGACGAAGTGCTTTATTACATTGAACACCATCACCTTATGGGCAAGGGCATAGGTTACATTGATGCCCATTTATTGGCCTCAGCCACCCTGGCAGCAGACGTGAAGTTGTGGACCAATGACAAGCGCCTGGCACGTTTGGCATCCAGTCTGACATTGAATTGAAGTCACTAACCAAATAACCCACCCCGACTAGTTAATAATGCTGTTGTTTGCAGTGTGAAGCGTTACAATCAGACTGACCGCAAAGCTAGTAAATACAACTCTGTAAACCAGAGTCTGACAGGGACAAAAAACAGTGTTTAACCATCTGAATGCCATACCACCCGATCCCATTCTGGGCCTTATCTCTGCCTATGCCAAAGACTCGAACCCAAAAAAGATTGACCTGGGTATCGGTGTGTACCGTGATGAACTCGGCAACACACCCATTCTGGATTGCGTCAAGCAAGGTGAGAAGATTCATTACGCCACACAGACTACGAAAACCTATCTTGGTCCTCCGGGCGTAACCGGGTTTAATTCCGCCATTACAGATGTGATTTTTGGCGCAGATAGTGATGCTGTCCAGCAGGGCCGGATATGCACCATACAAACCCCGGGCGGTTGCGCCGCGTTAAGGGTAGCCGGTGACCTGCTAAAAGTGGCAAAACCGGACGCTGAAATATGGGCCAGCGATCCTACCTGGGCCAACCATCTGGCGCTATTCTCGGCAGCCGGTATAAAGATGAACAGCTATCCTTATTTCGATGCAGAGAACAGCAGTCTGCGTTTTGAAGAAATGATCACTGCGTTACAGCAACGCGGCCCGGACGATGTGGTTTTGTTTCATGCCTGCTGCCACAATCCATGCGGCGTGAGCCCGAATCCGGAGCAGTGGCAGATCATTGCCGACCTGGCGGCTGAACGCGGGTTTACGCCCATGATTGATATTGCCTACATGGGATTTGAACGCGGTATCGCGGAAGATGCTCTTGCGGTACGTCTGTTTACGGAACGATGTCCGGAAGTCATCGTCGCCAGTTCCTGCTCCAAGAATTTTGCCATGTACCAGGATCGTGTCGGCGCCATCTCCATCGTCGCTGAAAATGCTCAAAAAGCATCCGACATTGAAAGCGTCATCAATAATGTGACACGTAAGAACTACTCCATGCCGCCCGCACACGGGCCTCATGTGATCGATATCATCCTGCATTCTGATGAATTGACTGACTTATGGATCTCGGAAGTTGCCGGTATGCGTAACCGGATTAACGGACTACGCAAAACGATGTCCGAAAAGATCGTCGCCAGTGGTATTCAACGTGATTTCTCGTTTCTTGAGCGTCAGACCGGCATGTTCTCTTTCATGGGGCTTTCCGTAGAACAGGTCCACCGGCTTCGCGATGAGTTCGCCATTTACACGGTCAACTCCGCCCGCGTCAATGTAGCTTCGTATAACGAAAGCAACATGGACTACTTTATCGAGGCATTGGCAGTGGTTTTAGACGAGTAAAAATTACTCACTAACCCAGTTCAATCACCAGGTCGCCCTGCTCTACCAACGTGCCGGGCGCCAGGTGTACCGCCTTGATTGTACTGTCGGATGGCGCCGTGATGGTGGTCTCCATTTTCATAGCCTCGATGACAAATATCGGCGTGTCTTTGTCAACGGTTTCGCCCTGTTCCACCAGCACGGCAGACAAGCGCCCCATTAACGGTGACCCAATCTCATTGTGTTCAACTGCCTTGCGGTGCGCTGCTGTCTTGGGCACGACCGTCTCGTCGCGAACCTGCACGCTGCGCGCCTGGCCATTGAGTTCAAACATCACCTTGCAAAAACCATTCTCATCGGTACTGGAACGATAGATAAACCGGATGGCGATGGTTTTGCCACGTTGCAGTTTGACCAGCATTTCATCGCCCTGGGTGAGGCCAAAGAAAAAAGCCTGTGTCGGCAGATAATGAACCTCACCGAACTCTTTCTGATGTTCGTAATAACCGCGAAAAACATCGGGATACATTTCATAAGACAGGAAATCAAGCTCGGTCAAACTGGAATCAAATTCTTTTCTGAATGCTACCAACTCTGCTTCGTAATCAACCGGTGCCAGCGCTGCGCCGGGCGCCTGGGTGAGCGCCTTTTTCCCTTTTAAAACCATGGCGCTGAGTTCCGGCGGGAAGCCGCCTTCTGTCTGGCCAAGTTTGCCCGAGAACAGGTCGATCACTGAATCCGGAAATGCCAGTGTGCCACCCTGGGCCATCACGTCTGCTTCATTCAGCCCGTTGGCGGTCATAAACATCGCCATATCTCCAACTACTTTCGAAGACGGTGTTACCTTCACAATGTCACCGAACATCTTGTTCACCGCGACATAGTTCTTTTTGATCTGCTCAAAACGGTGTTCAAGACCCAGTGCAATGGCCTGCGGACGCAAATTGGAATATTGCCCGCCCGGGATTTCATGCTCATAGACTTCTGCCGTACCGGCCTTGAGGCCGGACTCAAACGGGTAATAATACTCGCGCACCGCTTCCCAGTAGTTTGAATACTCGTTCAACGAAGACAGGTCAAATGCCTGTTCGCGTTCCTGACCCTGCATGACCGCAATTAATGAATTCATGTTGACCTGCGAAGTCAGACCGGACATTGAGCCGAGACAAACATCAACGATATCTACATCCGCTTCAATGGCCTTGAGCAGGGTTGCGCTTTGCATCGACGAGGTGTCATGGGTATGTAAATGGATGGGGATGTCGACCGCCGACTTCAGCGCCGGAATTAATACCTCGGCAGCGTATGGCTTAAGTAATCCCGCCATATCTTTCAGCGCCAGCATATGCGCACCTTCATCTTCAAGTCGCCGCGCCATGTCCAGGTAGTACTGCAGGTTATAACGGTAGCCGGGTTCGGTATTCAGTACATCACCGGTATAACAAATTGTGGCTTCAGCGATGCCACCAGTTCGTTCGCGCACCACACGGATCGATTGCTTCATACCCTCGATCCAGTTCAGCGAGTCGAAAATCCGGAAAACATCAATACCATTTTCCCACGATTTCTCAATAAACTTGCCGATCAGGTTATCCGGGTAAGCCTTGTAACCGACCGCATTTGCACCCCGAAACAGCATCTGGAACAGGATATTGGGAACCGCCTCGCGCAATTTCTGTAAACGCTGCCACGGACACTCCCGCAGAAAGCGCATGCTGACGTCAAAGGTCGCCCCACCCCACATTTCCAGTGAAAACACTTGTGGGTGCGCCTTGGCAAAGCCTTCGGCTATTGCCAGCATGTCGGTGGTACGCATACGGGTGGCCAATAACGACTGGTGCGCGTCACGCAAGGTGGTATCGGTATACAGAATGTTCTTTTGTTGTTTGATCCAGCCACAAAACGCTTCAGGCCCCATCTCATCAAGCAGGTTTTTTGTGCCCCGGGGATACTCTGCAAGACGATTGACCGCTGGTATGGCTGGTTTGCGAAAGGTCCGGGTGGGATCAAAAGATTTCACATCCGGATTACCATTTACCGTCAAATTGGCAATGTAACGCAGGGTTTTGGTCGCACGATCAAAGCTTTTTGAAATTTTGAACAATTCGGGGTGGTTTTCAATAAACGCCACCGTGGCCTTGCCGGAAACAAAGGTCGGGTGCTCAAGTACATTTTCAAGGAAGCCGATATTGGTCTTAACACCACGGATACGAAACTCGCGCAAGGCGCGGTGGGCACGTGAGATCGCCCCGTTCAGCGTGCGTCCCTGGGAGGTTACTTTGACCAGCATGGAATCAAAAAATGGTGAAACACGCGCTCCGGTATAAGCCGCTCCGACATCCAGACGGATACCGAAACCTGCAGAACTTCGATAAGCAATCAGCGTACCGTAATCCGGCTGAAAATCATTTTCCGGGTCTTCGGTTGTTATGCGGCACTGGATGGAAAACCCACGGCAATGGATATCATCCTGAGATGCAATATTGATTCCGGGGTCGCTCAGACGCCGACCCCTGGCGATCTGAATCTGGCTGCGGACGATATCGATACCCGTCACCTGCTCGGTGACCGTGTGTTCCACCTGGATACGGGGGTTCACCTCGATGAAATAAATATTTTCTTCAGCATCAACCAGGAACTCAACCGTACCGGCATTGCTGTAACCAACATGTCTCGTGATGGCCAGCGCATAGTCAAATAACTTCTGACGTGTTTCTTCCTTTAGCGAGACGCTTGGAGCAACTTCCACTACTTTCTGGAAGCGACGTTGTACTGAACAATCGCGTTCGAACAAGTGCACCAGGTTGCCATGGTTGTCACCCAGTATTTGTACTTCGATATGCTTGGGCGATTCGATAAATTTTTCCAGGAAAACGGTATCATCACCAAATGCCTTGACGGCTTCGCTACGGGCTTCGTTATAGGCTGTTTTCAGAACATTTTCACTACGAACCACGCGCATCCCGCGTCCGCCGCCACCGGATGCAGCCTTGAGCATCAATGGATAACCAATGCGGGTTGCCTCACTCAGTGCAACCTCAAGCGTATCCAGTTTCTCGTGGCTATCCTCGATGACAGGCAACCCGGCCTCGATCGCATTTGCCTTCGCCTGTACCTTGTCACCCAGCCTCGCCATGGCTTCCGGCGTGGGCCCGACAAAGACAATACCCTCCTCACGGCAACGGGTGGCAAACTCGACATTCTCGGACAGGAAACCATATCCAGGGTGGATAGCATCCACCTGGTTTAACTTGGCGACTTCGATAATGGCATCAATATCCAGGTAGGGCTTGAGCGGATCATCATCAGCACCGATCTGGTACGCCTCATCAGCTTTATAACGATGGGGTGAATAACGATCCTCATGTGTATAAACACTGAGTGTTCGAATACCCAACTCTGCCGCCGCCCGCAGTACACGAATGGCAATTTCGCCACGATTGGCGACGAGGATTTTGTCGATTTTGTTAGCCATTAGTTCTTTTCCAGCAACATGGTTGATATCTGAGCAAGACACAAAAAATATCATAAAAACACAAGCCACCTATAGCTTTTTAGGGCCTGCAGCTATCCATTGCGGTATAAACCGGTCAATTCGATGACTTGTATCAATTCCGCAAGGATCTGACGGGCGTAAAGTATAAAAATGTTGCTGTTTGCTGCACTGGGTTTTTGTGTGCAATTGATCTGGCTTTTTGCTCTTAGGACACCGTTGGCAGGTCGGAATGGATTTGGATATTTAATACGTTAGTTTTGATAATAGAATTTAGACGCCGGAAAAAGCAGGGACATACTCATTTCGACAAACTGACGGGCAGTTTGGGGAAAGAAAATGCCAACCCGTTCAAGCCAGTCAAAGGGGCGCCAGCTGCTTCAGGCGATATTCGTTTTTTGTTTATTACAATTCACACTCCTGACGCACGCATCTATACCGTTTGTGCAGCAAGCATATGTAAAAGCGTCTAATACAGGCAAAAACGATCTATTTGGTCATGCTGTTGCCATTTCCGGCGATACCCTCGTGGTGGGTGCCTATGGCGAAGGTAGCGACGGCAGCAGCCAGGATGATAATTCAGATTCAGAGGCCGGTGCGGTCTATGTGTTTGTCAGCAACGGCAACAGCTGGAGCCAACAGGCTTTTCTCAAAGCATCCAACATCCCGGAAGCAGATCGTTTTGGAATCTCTGTGGCCATATCCGGTGATACGCTGGTGGTTGGAGCGCCTGTGGAGTGGAGTGATGCCACCGGTGTCGATGGCGAGCGGACCAATTCCGCGATATTTTCAGGGGCAGCTTATGTATTTGTCCGCAGCGGTGAAACCTGGAGCCAACAGGCTTACCTGAAAGCATCCAACACAGGTGAAGGCGACCGATTTGGCACTTCTGTCGCAATATCCGGTGATACCGTGGTAGTCGGGGCTATAGGTGAGGATAGCAACGCGATTGACGTGGATGGCGATCAACTGGATAACTCTCTGCTTGACCCCGGCGCCGTGTATGTTTTCAACCGTGTCGACGAGATATGGAGTCAACAGGCCTACCTGAAAGCCTCCAATACCGGCACAGGGGACGAGTTTGGGGAGTCAGTGGCAATTGACGGAAATACCGTTGTCGTGGGTGCTTCCCGGGAGCGCAGTAACGGCAGAAGTGAAGATGACGATTCACTCCTTTTTGCCGGTGCCGCCTATGTATTTATCCGCAGCGACGAAACATGGAGCCAACAGGCTTATCTGAAATCGGGGCGCTTTATTCCGGATCGTGATGATAATTTTGGCAAGTCTGTCGCCATATCCGGTGACACTATTGTCGTGGGCACTCCTGGTGAAGACAGCAACGGCACTTTTGAAGGTGATGACTCTGCAGCTAATTCCGGGGCAGCCTATGTGTTTGTTCGCAGCGACGGTAACTGGAGCCAACAGGCCTGGTTGAAGGCCTCAAACATTAGCAGGCTTGATCTTTTTGGAGGCTCAGTTTCTGTTTCCGGCAATACCATCGTTGTCGGTGCGACGGAAGAGGACAGCGATGACATTGGCGTAAGTGAGGTCGGCGTCAATAATTTTGCTGCACCTGATTCAGGAGCGGCATATATATTTGAGCGCAACAACTCAATCTGGAGCCACAAAGCCTATGTCAAGGCATCCAATACCGATTCCGATGATGCTTTTGGCAGTGCAGTCGCCGTTTCCGGCCTGAGGGTAGCCATTGGTGCTGAAGTAGAGCGTAGTAGCGCCACCGGCGTGAATGGTGACCAGTTAATCAATGACCTCAACGCCTACGGAGCAGTGTATGTATTTAAGGCAGACATCGTATTCAAGGATGATTTTGAATGACTGAAACCACTCCACATTTTGTGAGTGTGATCAGCTGATTTTCCGCCCTAAATGTGACCTAAATCAATACCCCAGGGAGAAAAAATAAGTATCGTCGATAAGTGTTAATGGGTTTACGTAAAAACGGACCTGGTTTCACCCTTCCAGGTCCCAAACGGAGGATGTGAAATGAGTACTCGATCGCTGATTATTTCTATACTCGGTGCAGGTTTATTGTGTCTTGGCCAAGCTGGAATCGTTCTGGCCAAGGACTCCAAGCAACTGGATGATGACCAGATCATCCAAAAGGACTGTGTAGGCTGCCATGTCAGTGTAACGCCAGGCATTGTCAAACAACATCTCGACAGCAAGCACGCCCAGCCAAAGATCGGTGAAGATGAAGTCCGCTGCCATGATTGCCATGGTGACGAACATACGACCATGGACGACTTTGCGCTGGCTGAAATGCCGACTCTCGATACCTGCTCCACTTGCCATAAGAAGCAATCACGGCAACTAACAGAAGGCAAACACAACCTTGCATGGCTGGCCATGAAATCCCAGATTGCATGGCACGGCCAGCCCGGCGCCATCACCGAAACCGGCTACCGTGGTTGCTCCGGTTGCCACAAGATCGGCGACAAGAGCCTGACCGGCGTTAGCCAGGGAAATTCCGGTGCCGTGGGCCACGATAATGGCGAAGAAATGGCCAAGTATCGTTATGGCAACGCCCAGTGCGACGCCTGCCACACCCGCCATACTTTCAAGGTTAGCGAGGCCAAGGATCCCAGGGCATGCTCTAACTGTCATATGGGCTTTGACCATCCACAATGGGAGATGTACAGCACGTCCAAACACGGCATCATCTGGGCCATCGAGGGCCATGAAGAAGATGCACGTGCCCCGACCTGCCAGGCCTGCCACATGATGGAAGGTTCGCATGATGTCAAGACGTCATGGGGCTTCCTGGCATTGCGTA